>WNGL01007513.1_pt1 | contig 12796 bp, 6 predicted proteins | sample 5400591 | NCBI WGS metagenome assembly WNGL01 (sample SAMN13153377, study PRJNA577476) | soil metagenome | isolation source: 80 cm soil or saprolite under Garry oak tree replicate 1 | place: USA:California | collected 2016-06-15
TCTGACATTCAGCGTAGTTCTGACATTCAGCGTAGTTCTGACATTCAGCGTAGTTCTGACATTCAGTGTAGTTCTGATATTCACCTTAGTTGGTATATTCTCTCCCGCATGACCTTCGTCGGAGCCGACCTCGGAGGAACCAAGCTGGCGGTTGCGGCGTTCACCGACGACGGCGAGCTGATCTCTCGGGAAGCGATTCCGCTCGCTGGTCGGCATGGAGCCGCGGTCGGAGCTCTGATCGCCGAGCGTTTGCAAGGGCTGATAGAAGAGCATCAGAGTAAAGCGGCAGGCGTTTGTGTGCCGGGTCTCTACCGCGCCGACCGCGGAACCGTCTGGGCTCCAAATATCGGCGGGTGGGATGACTATCCGTTGCTCGACGAGCTGCGCGCCTCACTTGGTCCCAACGCGTACGTCACGATCGACAGTGACCGTGCTGCCTATATTCTCGGCGAGACATGGCGCGGCGCTGCTCGTGGTGCCAGAAACGCGATTTTTCTTGCGATCGGCACCGGCATTGGTGCGGGAATCCTCTCGGGCGGCAGCGTGGTTCGTGGCCACGGCGACGTCGCCGGCGCGATCGGTTGGCTCGCGCTCGATCGCCCGTTCATGCCTCGCTACGTCCAGCACGGATGTCTGGAAGATCAGGCATCGGGTCCGGGACTGGTGCGCGTAGCGCGGGATTTGATCCGCGCCGATGCGAGCTACGACGGCGCACTTGCGAGGAAGAATCCGGATGATCTCGAAGCCGGCGATATCTTCGCGGCGCACGAGCGCGGCGATAAGATCGGCACGAAAGTGATCGACAACGCGATTGAGCTTTGGGGAATGGCCGTCGCCAATCTCGTGAGCCTGTTCAACCCCGAGATCATCGTCTTCGGTGGCGGAGTCTTTGGTCCGGGCGCAAAATTCATCGACCGCATTCACACCGAGGCCAGGCGATGGGCGCAGCCAATTGCGATCGAGCAGGTGCGGCTGGTTGTCAGCTCGCTCGGAACTGACGCTGGATTGTTCGGCGCGGGGCGACTGGCAATGATCGCGAATCAAGGAACATCGACATGAGCTCGCGACGCTTCCTTTTCACGTGCGCGTCTTTTGGGCTACTTACCTTCGGCGTCGTTTTCACCACTCTTGGCTCGGTGCTGCCTTCGATCATGGCGCGCTTCGGAATCGACAAAGCAGAAGCCGGATCGCTCTTTCTGCTCATGTCGTTCGGGATACTCGCTGCGTCCCTCGTCTTTGGCCCGCTGGTCGATCGCTACGGCTACAAAGGAATTCTTCTGACGGCGATGTTGATGGTTGCGCTTGGACTCGAGTGGATCGCGTTCGCGTCGTCGCTGAACAAGTTGCGTCTCGCTGTCCTCGTGACTGGTTTTGGCGGCGGCATAATCAACGGCGGGACCAACGCTCTCGTCGCGGACATCAGTGGCGAGCAGCGCGCAGCAAAGCTCAATTTGCTTGGCGCGTTCTTCGGCGTCGGAGCGGTAGGAGTTCCATTTGCGCTCGGGATGCTGATCGATCGTTACTCACAAGCGGCGATGCTTGCCGGCGTGGGTGCACTCCTTCTGATTCCGATGGCGTTAATTGCGATCGCAGTTTTTCCGGCACCAAAGCAGCCGCAGGGTTTCCCGATCGCGCAAGCTGGCAAGCTCCTGCGCGATCCTCTGCTTCTGCTGATGGGAGTGATCCTTTTTTTCGAGAGTGGAAACGAGATCACGGTCGGTGGTTGGACATCCACATTCGTTACCGAGGAGCTGGCCGCCCCCGCGCGTAACGCGCTGCTCATCCTGTCGCTTTACTGGACGGGGATGACGCTCGCACGCTTCGCCCTCGGTTACATCCTCCGTCGAACGGCGGCGTTAACTGTGTTGTATAGCTGTCTGGCAATCGCCTTCGGCGGTGCGGTGCTGTTGCTGACGACTCACAGCGTGGGTCTCGCCGCTGCTGGAGTATTCATGCTCGGCGTCGGGTTCGCAGCGATGTTTCCTACTGTGCTCGGATTCGTCGGTGACCGTTTTACGAGCCTCTCCGGCACTGCTTTCAGCGTCGCCATCGCGATGGCGTTGTGCGGCGGCATGTTGATTCCATACGCCGCCGGTCTGCTCGGAACACGTTACGGAATGCGAGATTCATTTGTAATCGTACCAGCCGCTCTCCTGATCCAGGCTGCACTCCTCGGAGCGTTGTCGCGCAAGCAGCAGCCACCTTCATCGACATCATGACATTGAGCAAGAATTGGCTGGCGGCCACGCGTGCGGTGCTGGACGACATAGAGAATTCTCAGTTGCCTGCGATTCAGCGCGCCGCCGAGCTGATGGCTGATTCGATCGCCGCCGAGAGGTGGGTGCACACTTTCGGATGCGGTCACGCGACGATCCCGGTCGAGGAGATGTACCCGCGCATTGGTGGCTTCGTCGGCTTTCATCCGATGATCGAGCTACCGCTGACTTTCTTCACGCGCATCACCGGCGAGATGGGAATTCACCAATTCCTCTTTCTCGAGCGGGCCGAGGGATACGGCAACGCCATTATGAAGAGCTACTCTTTCGATCCGCGCGATACGATGTGGATTTTCTCGCATACCGGCATCAACAACGTCAACATCGACATAGCACTGCGAGCGAAGGAGCTTGGGATGCAGGTGATCGCCACCGGATCGGCGGCAGAGAGCTCCGTGTCGCGTCATCCCTCAGGCCGGACACTGTTCGAGATCGCCGACGTCGTGATCGACACGCGCGTTCCAGCTGGCGACTCGACGGTTGCTCTCAAGCATCACGTCGACAAAGTTGGTCCGGTATCAACTATGGCGTTCGTCACGGTTGTGTGGATGACGATTACGACGGTGGCTGAGATGTTGACCGAGCGCGGTGTCAAGCTGTACATCCATCCCTCGCACAACATCCCCGGCGATATGACCGCTCGCGAGCGGCTCAATGCTGCCCTCGAGGAATACAAGAGAAGGATCGCGGGGGTCTAGTCGTCGATCGGTAACTGCAACTACACTGCTGCCCGCTACCCGCTGATCGCTGAAAAACGCTATCCGCTGACTACGACTGGACAGTTTGCGATACCGTAAGTGAAACCGCGTTCTTGTCTTCCCTCACGCCACCAGAACGGTCCAGTCGTAGTGAGCGCTCAGCGGGAAGCGATCAGCGGGTAGCAGGGAGCAGCGTAGTTGCAGTTGCAGTTCAACTCTAGAACCGCCACTCTCTTATGAGGAACGCCCCGAACGCGCTCGTCGTCGCGATGTTCTGATCCCGTGCCAGACTCGGCTCTCGCAAGATGTAGCGCGTATCGACACCGGTCTCCAGACGATACCCGCGCAGTCCACCGAACCGGTGCACCACCTGCACGCCGGGCCGGACCAGTGCCTTTGGATCGAACGGAGATTTCACCGCCACGAACGTGTGTGACTTGATGTACTTCCCGAACTCGAATTGCGTCGCGCGCAAAAAGTTGCCGACATCGGTCTGCACATCTGCTGGCGTGATCGTGAACACATCGGCGCCGAGCGAGCGCGCTGCTTCACCAGCGAACTGATCGGCGGCCACACCGAGCGCAACGCCCGCCAGTTGCTTGCTCGCGAGGGCTGCGCCAGCGCCGACGACGTTCTGGCTGCTACCACCGTTCGTGAGACCAGTCCCCTCCAGCTGCAACAGCGAGCTCGATGATTGACCGAACGCCAGATAACTCAACAAATCGCTCTGTGTGATCGGCGGCTGCGCGTCGCTCGTCAGTGAAATATTCGGTGTGTTGAGCGTTCCGCCCACCACGATCTGAATATTGATCGCCTCGCGGTTCGGTTGCCTCACCTCGTACTCGGCCGTTCCCTGCAGCGTCGGATTCATCTCCGTCGAATTGATGAACGTCGCCGAGCCGCGCTTGATGTTGAAGCGACGAGTCATGAAGGTGTACTCACCGCGCTCGGTGAGCAGTACTCCGTCGATCACCAGCGTCTCCTTCGCGCGGTTCACGTGCACGGCGAGCGCGTCGTCGGTGTACACTTCGACGTTTGCCTCGCGCGAGCGCACGAAGACGTCGCGATCCACACGAAGATTCACATCCATGCGCAGGTTGGCGAGCAACGGAGATTGCGAAGGGAAGAGCTCGCGAGAAGACATCACCGCCGTGTCGAGGACGCTGAACAAGGCGGGATCGCCGGCGCCGACCAGATTCTTGTTCTCCGACGGTGGGATCCAGACGACTCCCTCCCGAAGGCGCACGTTACCGGTAACGTGCGCGTCCTTGAACGGCCCAGTCATCGCCAGATTCGCGCTCACCACCAGCCGACCGCGATCGTTGTGCATCACCTCGGCGTTGTTCGTAAAGAGCTTGAGATCGAAGCTCGGCGCTGTCAGTGATTTGAGGCCGATGCCACCGGTCACCAGGATGCGACCCTTGTTGCTGGCGGCGATCGAATCGATCACCACCGTGTCACCCAGCATCCGAATCGAAGCTTCGATCTGATTGAGCGTTATTCCCGCCAGCACTACTCGCGCCTGTCCCTCGTGCAGCGAGAATTGACCAGTCAGCTGCGGATGATTGAGACTGCCTCCAAGTTTGAACGAGCTGCTCACTCGCCCTTTGAGATTCGCGACGTAGTTGCTGAAGATTGTCGGTACGAGATCGAGCGGCAAACTGTCGGCGGTGATGTTGAGCGCGATCTGTCTGTCGGCGGGGAAACGCGATCCAGTCACACCTGTGATCGCAAGATTGATCGGCACCGTTCCCTCGGCGACCAGAAATGGCTGCTTGCCCTCTCGCATTGCCTCGGCCTTCCCCGTCAAGGTCTGGTTCGCGTACTCGACGTTGCCGTGCACTTCGGGAACTGTAGTGCCGTTGTAGAGCAGATCCGTCGCGCCGAACACTCCCTTGAATTGCGGATTGGCGAGCGTCCCCGTCGCGTGAATGTTGAGCGTTACCAGTCCCTTCGCGTTGATGTCGCTCTGGGTAAGAGCGATTACATCGCCGACATTGAGATTGTCGACAGCGATGTCGAGATTCGCGTTGCCCTGTTTGGGAATGAATCCATTGACGAACATGCGACCATTCGCTCCGTTGCGGAGCTCCAGGCTATCGACGTCGACGCCGGCCTGTCCCCAGTGCAGCGAAGCGACGCGCGTGCTCGTCCACAGGCTGGTGTCGAACTGAAGCTTCAGAGCGTTCAGCTTGAGCTCGTTTCGAATCTTGTTGAGAGTGAACGCCGCATCAGCGCTGTAGGTTCGCTGGTTGTCCTGATTGACGACGACCTGCAGCGTGCCATTCGGTTTGTGGTATGTGAGCTTAGCGCCCACGCTGTCGAGATCGAAGCCAGCTGCGCGCACAGCTCGCGCCTGCGCGCTGACGCTCACCTGCGATTGCGGCGTGCGCGCGTTGATCCAATCGTAATCGGCAGTGAAGGAGCCGACGGAATTCCCGCGCGCGACGACGTTGGTGCCCGATGCAGTTCCTTTGAGGCCAAAGTTCTTGATGTTACCGGTCGCCACTCCGTCGGCACGCAGCGATCCCGAGATATCATTCTTGTGCAGCGCCGTCGGCGTATCGACCACGGTCCGCGGTAGCGCCATCCCCGTGGCAGCTCGCTCCACTTCGGTTGCCAGCGCGATGCGCGACGAGTCCGACTTCGCTCTGGCGACTCGTCCCGCCAGTATTCCCGGCCGAGGTCTTACTGTGCTCGTGTCCTTCGAGATGAGACCGGCGAAGTGTGCGAGGGAGTCGATCGCGACGTGATACGACAGCGTTCCAGTGCGCGAGGTAGTGAGACCAAACGTCCCTTTCGTCTCGACAATTCCCTGCGGCAGATCCACCGCCAGAGTGTCGAAGCGCGCCATTCCACTGGCGATCGCCACTCTCACTTTCGCGCTGTCGACGTTCACGGTATCGATGCGCGAAGTACCAACGTTCGCCACCAGCTGTGCCTGCATCGTCGCTGGATCAAACCCTCGGCCGCGCGCCGAGCCAACCGCGGTGATCACCGTCGATGGCATTCGTGCCACAATCGTATGCACGTTGAGCGACCTGGTATTGAACTCGAGGTTGTAGCCGGTCACTCTGCTGGCGAGATCCATCGTACCACGCACGTCGACGAAGCCACCGGCGGCGATCGCCATCTGCGTGTTGATCGCCATATTGTTGATATTGCCTCGTAGACGAAGCGGACCCGTCGCCATTCCACGCAAGCCTAGGCTCGGCGCCGAGAAGCGGCCGACGGTGACGAGCGATAGCGGATGCATCTGCATATTCATATCGACCCACAGCAAACCTCGCGGTCGGAAGGCGAAGCGACCGGTACCATGGGATACCGCGCCACGGTCGACATGCGTGACGTCTCCCACCGCTGTCATGATCGCCACACTCGAGCCATTCAGTGTCGCGGTCCCACTCAGCGTACCGTTTAGAAAGAGCTTCGGCGCGATAGCCTTCATGAGGCCCGTTTGAAGCGGCAGCATACGCGTGTGCAGGTCGCGCGCGGTGAATACGCCGTTCGCCAGTCCCATCACCCCGGTCGCGGCGATATGACTTCGCCCCGACAGCCTGTCGTCGACCACTACATCGCTGTTGACAGTCAGTGCGTGCTGCCCGCCGTCGAATCTCGCTGTACCGGCAAGCGTGAGCGGCCGAGGGAACTTCATCGCTGGGAAGAGCTGCGTCAGCAGGCGCGTGTCGAGATTGGAGAAGCGAAGATTCGCGCCGCGATATGCGATCGTATCGGTCACCGTCGCCTCGATCTGACCAGCGACGTGGGAGTGGACCATTGCCACATCCATGTTGCGGGCGAGATACACGCTCTTGTTGCCGGTCCAATCGAGACCGAAATCGAGCTTGCCGGATCCCTGCTCGGGCAATCGTACCCACGCCCAGCGAATGTCGGCAGGATTTACCGGATCGCCGTGCAGTCGAAGGTGCAGATCGCCGTTATAGATGTAGTATTTCCCGTCGCCGGCAGCTTTCGTCTGCGGGAAGGCGACGCGCGCACCCTTCCACCAGAGTGAATCGCCGGTGAAGTCAAATATGCCAGTCAGTCCACGCACGTCCGCAACCGGTGGGCGAAACGGCGCGGCAATCATCTTCAGCGCTGCGACATTGATCTCGCGATTCTTGTAGGCGGGATCTTCGAGCCGCACGAGCGGAAAGATTCCGTCGATTTTGTGGAAGGCGAATTCTTTTTGATATCCGTTCGCGACCCGGAAAACCTTCAGCCTTTCATCTGGCCCAAGCGCGCGGCGCACCGCGTCCTTCTCCTCTGCGGCGCTCTTGAACGGATCGGGGTGCCACGGAGCGCGCACGGTTAGATCACCCTGCACGACTGTGACGTCGCTAAAACGAATCCACGTTCCCCATCCGGTTTTGCGCGGACCCACCGGCGTCGTCGTGTCGCGCGGAAAAATGCGATCGTAATTCCACTTTCCACCCGGCTGCTTGTCGATCACGATGATCGGCCGCACCAGCTTCACTTGGCGGAAATCAATTCTCTTTCCGCGCAGCGTGGTCAGACTGTAGCGCGCCCACATCTCGTCCGCTTTAATGAAAGGTGCGTGCGCGCTGTCGGTGATTACGACATCGTGCAGCGTGAATCCGCGCAGAAGATTTCCGGTAACTTTCCCGATGTGGACGAGGCCGTGACTGTTTCTCCGTACCAGCCCTTCGATGTAGCGACGGACGCGCTCGCGGCCCCAGTTGCTGTTGGTTATGAGAAGGCCTGCGCCAAATAGAAGGAGCACCACCACCACGACCGCCGCGATGAGGCGCACCCACCACCTACGCATTAGAACGCTTCGCCGATGGACAGGTGAAGGACCATGCGATTGAGGAAGCCACCCCCTCTAGCGGGAGCATAGATGCGGCGCTGCTGTAGTCTGACGAGCGTCTTCTGGCCATTCACGATATTTTCGGTTACCACCGGCAGGGATTCACTGGACGCCGGAGCGATCCCTATATCGGCACGGATTGGGCCTACAGGTGAGCGGTAGCGGACCCCGAAACCGGGAGTTACGGCCCCCTTGCGGCGGGGAAGGTCGGGGCTCGTCCTCTGGCTCACCATTCCGGCATCGATGAAGGCTGCGCCCATTAACTCTCCCCATACGGGGAAACGGGCTTCGACACTCCCCTCCAGCACGAAATTTCCACCCAGGGGTCGCGGCTCGAAGTCACGATCCTTCAGCCTCGGCGCGTTAGGATCGCACATTGTGACGTCGGCTCCGGTGATGCACGCCACGTTCGAGCTGTCGTGGGTCTGCAGCACTCCGATCGGCACCGTCAGCACGCGCGGCCCGAGCTGATTCTCGCCGAAGCCGCGCACCGAGTGCGATCCGCCAGCGTAGAATCTTTTCCTCGGATGAAGGATCCCGTTGCCGACAGAGGCTGCGATGCCAACCGCCTGCGCAGTGCTGCCGAGTGAGCGCACCCAGCCGACGCGCGCGTGTGCACCGATGGCGCCGCGCTTTCGTACCTGATAGAACGCCGCTCCATCCGCAGTCGCGCGGTTGTACCGGTAATCGGAGACGGTGAATGTTGACGCGTGCTCGAGGCTTCCGTTGGCGCGGAAGCCGGTGTTCGGAGAAAAAGGATCGTTAGTTCGATCAATCGAGGAGGTAATGGTCAACGGTGACAACTTCCGATTTCCGCGCAACGATTCGAGAGTTGGTTGATCGCACACCCCGAAGTTGAGGCAGAAATACACGTCACCAGCGTCCAACTTGCTGATCTCGAACCTGTAGTTGACGCTGGTCGGCGCGCGCTCGGCCAGCTCCCGCGTGAAGCTGAGACTCGTCCCGTATCCGCGATCGACGTAGATGCCGGGCGCACTGCGACGATGCGTGAACAGGCTGATGCCCAGACTGTTGTGCGGCGATCCAAACCAGGGCTGGGTGAGATCGATACTAGCGTTGTAGGTCGGAACGAAGTAACGAGCAAGCGCACTGGTTTGTGGAACGGAAGCGTTGCGGAAGATCCCGCGACCGTTAAGCGAGCGCGCGAAAAGATTTCCTACGACTCCCTGCACGTCCAGACGCCGAGCACTGCCGAAGAAGTTGTAATCCGTGAAGCGGCTCTCGACCTGGAAGAAGTCGATCGTGTTGAATCCCGCGCTCACGCGCGCCTCTCGCGACGGCGATTCCTGCACGGTTACAACGACTACTTTCGCCGAGTCGGGAGTGGCGATGTCGATTGGCGGGCGGGGCTCGATGGCAGCGCGTCGGAAAAGATTCGATTCGTAGAGCGCTCGCTGGCTGCGCAGCATCTCCGATCTCTTGAAGATGTCGCCGATGTGGAAGGTGAGGGACTTGAGGATCGTGCGTGTGCTTACGTCATCGTTGCCGTTGACGACGATGTCTTCGACAGTGGTTTTGTATTTCGGATTGAGCGTGAACCTCACCAGTGCCGTGCGCGATGCTGAGTCCAGTACAATCGCAGTATCCACCTCCGCATCGGCGTAGCCCTTGTCAAAGAGCCTCGTCTGCAGGAAAACCCGCGAGGAGTCGAGTCGGATCATGTTGAGTGGTGAGTTCTTGCTCAACACCACGCGCTTGTCGATCTCCCGCTTCGAGAGCAGCGTCGGCGTCGGTTGGTTCACGATGATGTCGGAAACAAGAGTCGGCGGACCTTCCTTGATCAAGAGAGTTACGCCGACTTTGTCGTGCCCTCGATTTACTACCGCCGTGTCGACTTCAGTCTCGCGATACCCGCGCTTCCAGTAGAAGACGCGAATCCGCAGCAGATCGCGCCCCAGCTCCTGGTGGTCGAGATGTTTCTTCGTGAAGAAATACTTCGCGTGACTGATCCAGCAAAACGGCTTGAGGATGAAGCTGTTGCAGTACGACGCCGTCGTGTAAATGTTCGAGAGGAGCTCGCTCTGCTTGACCGACTTCACGCCCTTGAGCGTGAGGTTGACTACTTCTGGATGGCTGGGCGTGGTCGGCGCCTGCTGCGCAAAAAGCAGCGCCGGTATAAGTAGAATGGCTCCGGCTGCGAGGGCGGCCCCGCTTCCCGCTTCCCGCCTCCCGCTTCCCGCTAGCCTACAACCCTTCCAGCAGCGCGTCGTTGCTCGGTGTCGCCGCGATGCGCTTGATGAGCCATTCCATAGCCGAACTGGACGGCATCTGCTGAAGACCGCGTCTAAGGGTGTAGACATGCTCTAGCTGATCAGGACGGAAGAGCTTGTCTTCACGACGCGTGCCGCTGGTCGCAACATCGATAGCGGGGAAGATCCGTTTCTCCGAAAGCGAGCGATCGAGCTTGATCTCGCAGTTGCCGGTACCCTTGAACTCCTCGAAGATGACGTCGTCCATGCGCGATCCGGTCTCCACCAGCGCCGTGGCAATGATCGAGAGCGACCCCCCACCATGCTCTGGAGCCACTGAGCGCGCCGATCCAAAGAATGCCTTTGGCTTTGCCATCGCCGACGAATCGAGTCCGCCAGAGAGTGTGCGTCCGGTGCCGCGCTCGACAGTGTTGTAGGCGCGCGCCATACGGGTAATGGAATCCAGCACGATGACGACATCCTTGCCTAGTTCCACGAGTCGACGCGCCCGCTCGAGCACCATCTCGGTGACATCGGTGTGGCGAACCGCGGGCATGTCGAAGCTGGAGGCAACAACCTCGCCATATCCCCAGGTGATCATCTCGCTCACTTCCTCGGGCCGCTCGTCTACGAGCAAAACGAGGAGCGCTGCCTGCGGGTGATTGATCGCGACGCCTTCGACAATTGCCTGTAGTAACATCGTTTTTCCAGCTCGTGCCGGCGCGACGATCAATGCGCGTTGGCCGTAGCCGATCGGCGCGATCAGATCGATTGCCCGGCGCGTCAGCTCCGGTCCGCCCTTCGCCGGACGGCCGGTCTCGAGCTTTAGCTTGCGCTCGGGATATGACGCGATGAGAGAGCCGAAATCCGGACGACGTTCCGCCGCTACGGGATCGTCGCCGTTGATCTTCTGAACATCCACGACGACGACACGATTTCTGTGATCGTGTCCCGTCGTGGCGAAAACTTCGTCACCGCGGCGCAGCATGTACTGCCGCATGATCTGTGTCGGCACATACGCATCGCCTGGCTCGGCGAGGTAGCTGTTCGCAGCTCGGCGAATGAAGCCGCCTTCACGCTGCGGATCGAACCAGCCCAGCGTCTCGCTATCCGGAACGACTGGGGCAAGTGGTGCGCGCGGGACTTGATCGACGCGTGTCCCGCCCTGCTGCCCCCCTCCGCCACGTTGTCTGCCGCGACCGCGTTGATTGCGACCGCGTCGTCCATTGTGACGGTGATCGCGCTCGCGATGCTGTCCCCCTCCTCCGCCGACCTCGCGCTGCTGTTGACCGCCACCGCCGCCTGACCCTCCCCCGCCCCCTCCAGTTTGGGGATTGTACGGTGGCTGCTGTTGTGACTGCGGCGGAGCGCCGGTGCTGCTTACTCCGTTGGGCTGAGCATCCGGAATGGATACGGAGTCAGAGCTCGCCACCGGATCGGGCGGGGCGCTCGGGTTGGGAGTGGGATTGGGTGTAACGTTCGACGGTGTGATGGGTGAAGGAATGGCTGGTGATGTCATGTTGTCGCGCGCGTCTGGTATCTGCGCTGCGTCGGGGGTGGGTGTTGAAGGATCCATTGGCTCCAGGTACGGATCTACATCGCCGTAGGATTCGGGGAGTGGAGTGTGTGATTGGTGACCGGACGGACGGGACCTCCGGCCGCGACGAAAAGGACGTCGGCGTTCGCTCATGCAATTGTGGTGTGGCTGAGAAGAAACGTGCTGCTCGAATGGCTCACGCGTATCGCGGGGAAAACTCACGCGAGTACCGGAACCCTATTCTGTAAGGAATGGCGCGCTACTAGGCTGCGCTGGTGCAAGAATGGTACTATCTGCTGCAGGAAATGTCCAGCCAGTATTTGTTTCGGCGTCTAGTCTATCACTACATTCGGGCTTGGTTCAATACCGAAGAAGGGAGCTGTAAGCGTTGCAGCTTTTATAGCTGGATAGCTTTTCCGGCGGATTCTGATTGATGATAGGCACTTCATGTTGATGACGATTCAATGACTGAACTGCAATCACATCCCGCCGAAGATTTGGTCGATCCACTGGCCGCTCTGGAGCGTGCGGTGGCAGAGCGCCCCGATGATGCGAAGGCGCTGGTGTCACTGGCGAATCACTACTGGCTGATCGGTGCCGGGCCCGAAGTGGTTGGCGATCTCGCATCGCGCGCAATCGCGAGCGATCCCGAGAACAGGGCAGGCTGGCATTTGTGGGCGCTCGCCGAATCGAATCCGAGAGAACGTGTTTCTCGTTGGCAGCAAGTGTCGTCTCGTTTCCCGCAAGATCAGCTCGCGAAGGCCAATCTCGCCGATAACGCCGCGAGTCTCGCCGGCGCCGAGCACGATTATGACGCCGTCGATCTCGCGATCGCGACGTACGAGGAATTGCTCGCGACGGCCGAGCATCCCGATCAGCGCGCGGCGCTGGAGAAAGCGATCGCGACGCTCAAGGGCTGGAAGTTCTAAGCGCGCGTTAGCATCCCGTGCGCGCAGTCTTTCCAGATCTTCGAGCGCGGTCGGCGTTGGGTGTCCTCTACGGCCGCTCGTCCTCGCCCGCGCGGCTTCGCCGCGTACGGCTGCCGGCTTCGCTCGGCGCCTGCGCTGCGGAGCGTCCTACGAGGACCTCCTCCGACTTCCCGTCAGGCATCTCGTTTCTCACAGCCGTGACTGCGACAAGATCAACGCAGGCGATCCAGTCTCACTTCCCACGCACTTGCGAAACTGTATAGGGAGGTGAGGGTGTCCTCGTAGGCAGCGCCTCGCGTAGCAAGAGACTCGCGA
>WNGL01030122.1_pt1 | contig 12795 bp, 11 predicted proteins | sample 5400591 | NCBI WGS metagenome assembly WNGL01 (sample SAMN13153377, study PRJNA577476) | soil metagenome | isolation source: 80 cm soil or saprolite under Garry oak tree replicate 1 | place: USA:California | collected 2016-06-15
CACGCAGTTCGATCCCAGGGTCGTCGAGATATTTTTGTCGATCCCGCAACAACATTGGCTGGATCTGAAGGAAAACCTGGGCTCTCCGTTCCGCCTCGCGCATCTGAAGAATCTGTAGCGGCAAGCTTATCCCGCCATTCCCCTTTCGTTCTTCCTTGCTGATGTGTTTTTCCTTGCCGATGTAGCGGCGGGTTTATCCCACCACCCTCCTCTTCGTGTCTTCCTTCCGGATGTGGAAATGGCGCTTGTTTACCCTGAGCGCCGGAGAGCCCCGGGCGTCGCCGTTGCAGCCCGGCACTTATTCCACAGCCCAGTCTGATGTGCTCCCCGCTCGCCACTCGCCACTCCCTCTCTCTTGCAACGAGCTCGCGGAAAACGTACCATTTGCCTAGAATGGCGCTGATCCCCATCAAGACGGCATCGGAGACGGGCTATTGCGATTGCATTTGCGGGTGCTACGAACTCGCCAGCCTGCGCGACGAGGATACGGGCAAGGGTTACTGCCCCGCCTGCGCAAAGAACCACGTTGACCTCAACGCCGGCGTTGGCATTCCCCAGCCTGCCCCGGCAAAAGTCTCACCCAATCCGGCCGGCAACCATGCCTCCGCCGGAATGCCCTCACCCGCCGACCCTCCCGGCCGCTTACGCTGAGACCTCACTTTCAGCGTTTCCCGGTATTTTCGCTCCTGTACAAAAAAAGGGAGGCCGACGAGTCGGCCTCCCTTTCTTGAAGGTTGGGTATTCCGGAGTTAGAAGGAATACTTTAGGTAGATCTTGATCTGCCTCTGACCGGTAACGGTATTGGTAAGGTCGCCGAAACCTCCATCTCCTGGTGTCGTCGAAGGTCCGTCGATCAAGTTAAGGTCAGGGAGCCCGCGGTTCCCGTGGTTCAGAGCATTGAAAAACTCCGCGCGAAGGGTGAGCGCCTGATGCTCGAGATGATGGAACCCGATCGGGATCATCTTCTGTATTGCGGTATCCCAGAATTGCTCGTTCGGGCCGATGTACGTGTTTCGGGCAACGTTTCCGAAGAGGCCTAGGCCCGTTGCGGGAACTGCATACCTTGCGAAATTCCCTTGGCCCAAGCTGGCATTAGCGAGATTCGGGCGGTCATTCGTGGATCTTCCGTCTCCGAAAGTATCAACGCCGGAAGTAACCGTCTGCGGAATGCCAGACTGGAACGTGGCGAAGCCGGAAAACTCCCAGTGACTCGTCAGCGCGTGCAACATACCGTATCCAATATTATCGGTTCGATGCACGTACGGAACTTCCCAGATATACGTTACGACAAAGCGCTGTCTCCGGTCATAGGCAGAAAGGCCGCGATCCTGGGCCTGGCTGAACGGGTTCTGGGCGAAAGAGCTCAACCCGCTGCTGGTGAACACTTCCGAACTGTCGTCAAGCAGTTTGGAGAAAGTGTAAGCGCCGCGCAGCAGCAGGCCGTGGGTAAATTTGCGGTCCACTGAAAACTGCGCAGAATGATAGGAGGAGTCAGCGCCATTGGTGCGTATGGTCATCGGTCCGAATGCCGGGTTCATCCGCGCACCGCCTAGAACGCGGGGGTTGTACTCCTGGTTGGTATACAGGTGTTCGCCGCGCGTGCCCACGTAGGCTGCGGTGAAAATAAACCCGCCGCGGACCTCCCTTTGAATGTTGACATTCCACTGAAAGGTTTCGGGATTCATAAGGTTGCCGGCGATCGAATTGGATCCGGCGAACGGACTCAGGAGCGGCGCAACCGCGTTCAGCGACCCGGTCGCGCCTGCTATCCCGCGACCACCGTTTTGCGCGGACGTTCCTACCAGCGTTCCGCCAACTGCATTTGGCGATGTTCCTCCGGTGTTGTCCAAAATATTGGTAAACAGAGCATCGTAGAAGATTCCAAAACCCGCCCGGATCACGGTCTTATCTTGTCCGAACAGCCGCGAATGCCCATGCGGCGTGTAGGCAAAGCCTACCCGCGGACCAAAATTGTTTCTGTCCGCAGGCTGCTTCGCTGAGTATACCGCTGGGAAAGTTGCTCCGGTAACCCCAATCCCGAATCCTGGTTGTATCGCCGGGAATTGCAAGACATTCTCGGGAGTTCCCAAGTATTCGTATCGCATGCCAAGGGTGAACGTCAGATTCTCCTTCACTCGCCACGTGTCCAGGATGTAAGGCGCGTACGTGGTCACGAACGGCTGAAGGATGGGGCTGCCGAATACCTTGTTGATGGCGCCAGTCGGGCCCGTGAAATCGTCGACGAAGTTTGCCAACCCGTCGCAGCCGCCATTGGTATTGAATTGACTCGGCGCTAACCCACAGTTGTTGGCATCCGTGGACTTTCCTCCGATGAAACTGATAGTGCCTCGGGAATTGAATGGAATGGCGTCCACAACCGACAGGTGGTTAACATCAACGCCGCCCTTGAATGTATGGCGTCCCACGGTATAGCTGAGCGAGTCCTGATACTGGTACGACTTATGTGCACGGCCTTGCGGGAGGTTGGAAGGGAATCCCATAGCCGGGAATGGCGCGCCGCTGGCAGATATTCCTGCGACGCTGATTGTCGGCAATTGCGCTAGCGGGTTAGCGGCTGTCGCAGGCGTGGGTCCGAAAGTGAACCCTATGTTGGTATATGAAACGCGAAATTCGTTAATGGCTCTGGAAGACAGCGTGTGCGTCCACCCACCCGCAAAGCTCTGTGACGGACCACCTTGCAACGAATCGAACGGCTGAAGCTGTCTTGGGAAATTGAACAAGTCCGGCGTCAAGGAGCCGTCGTCCCGGTAATAACGAGCCATCAAGGAATCCCTGTCGGTCGCATTGAAATCCAAACGCACATCCCACTGCCGATCATCCTGTTTCTCACCGATACCGGATCGTTGGATTGATCCAAACTGAACAGCCCCACGGTCCGGACCTCCCGGTGTCGCGCTTCCAAGAGGGATGCTCTTAAGAATCGGCGCATTAGCTGGCGCGGTTAGGCCACCGAAGGCAGCCACAAGAAAATTCGCGTTCGCCGTTCCCACCGCCTGCAACGCTGCAACTCCCGCTGCCGTCGGCGCCAGTATGGTACTTCCGTTATTCGTGGATCGAATGGGATCCCACTGGGAGGATCCAAACACGAACAGCTTGTTATGCTTGATGGGGCCGCCAATTGCAAAGCCATAAAGGTTATCGACGCTCACGGGATGGCAGCTCCCGAGCGCCTTGCAGCCCGCTATCAAATCTTCGTGCTTCGCCGTCGCCAAGGCGGAGTTCGTGGCCAGTTCCCATGCAGAGCCGTGAAAATCGTTCGTGCCGCCCTTGTAAATTACGTTGGTCACGGAACCGCCACCGCGGCCAAATTCCGGGCTGTACGAATTCGTCAGAACAGTCACTTCGCCAATCGCTTCCTTGTTGATCGGTTGAAATGCTTGGCCGTTGATCGCGTTATCGTTATTGTCTTGCCCGTCGATCAGGAAGTTGTTCGCACGCGGCCGCGTTCCATTGACTGAGAAATCAAAGCCGTTGCTAAAACCGCGCCCGTTTCCATCTTGGACGCCTGGCTGGGTCAGGACTAGAGCGATGGGATTCAGCCCGAAAATCGGTAAATCCGAAACTTCAGCAGAAGAGATGTTCGCGCTCAAATCGCCAGACTGCGTCTGTAACTCTTGTCCGGTCGGTGCCTCAACGACAATGGTCGCAACTTGCCCAGCTACTTCCAGCGTCCCATTGAAAGTCGTTGTCAGGGAGGCCTTTACTTCCAACCCCGAGACCTTGATATCCGCGAATCCCCCCTTCTTTACGACGAGCGTGTACCTGCCGGGGAGCAGGGACTCAATTCGATAGGAACCCACTGAGTCCGTCTCGACCACGCGCGGTTCGCCCCCCCGATCCTCGCTGGTTGCCGCGGCGGTTGCATTCGGAACCGCCGCTCCGGACTTGTCAACAATTGCCCCCGCAATCACGCCATTGCTGGTTTGCGTATATGCCGGCATCACTGAAAGTGCTGCGAAGGCAACCAACCCTGCCAACACTACAAAGGTGCGATACCAATTTCGCATGAACATCCCTCCGATATTTCTGATATTTGAGGTCTCATTTTGGGAAACAAGAGAGTCTGTACTTCTGGGAGCCCCGAGAGACCAACAAAATCCCGCGAAAACGAGTGCAAGGTGCTCTCCAATCTGTGGCTTAGGTGATTTTTGGATGAAGCTTGGCTAACTCCTTTGTTTCGTATCTAGGTACTAGTACTTTGAGGCTCGCCTTAGCGACCCTTTATTCCATAAACTGTATGTGTACGTCAAATTGTCTACCAGATTATGAAGCCCAGAAGAATTTCTTATAATGCGCGAATCAAAACCAGAGCAGGGTCGGGACGAAGTTGATTGGAAGAAGCTAATTGAAAAGTACCAGTGATTCCGCGAGCCCACGCGACAAATCCGCCTCGGCGGTAATAAGGCTGAGGACCAGATAACCATCGGACGGGAAGTCGTAGAAGTGGCCCGGATGCACATAAACGCCCTTTGTGGTGAGAAGTTCGATCGCCAGGTCCTCGTCGGAACGCGTTGCAGGGACGCGCAGGACGGCATACCAGCCGTCGGAACGCGTTGCAGGGACGCGCAGGACGGCATACCAGCCGCCTTCCACCGTTAGGCGCGTGCAAGCTTTCTGCGCGGCAAGTTGGCCGTCGAGCTCCGCAAGATTTCGACGAACGCGCGACATCAACTGCTTCTGAAACGCGCGGCGTTGTTCGAGAAAGCGGGGAATCGCCAGTTGCACTGGCGCGTTCATGGAGAGATAGGTATCCGCAATGACTTCGAGCCGCGCCAGCGCTTCCCTTTTCCATTCTTGTGGCCCGCTGACGACCACCCAGGCGGCCTTCATCTGCGGCAAACCGGAAATCTTTGAAAGCCCGCTCAGTGTGAAGGTCAGCGCGCCCGGATTCGCCGCAAAACTCTCCGGCCGATTTTCCTCGAGCGAGAAATCGAGGAACACTTCGTCGGCGATGATGGCTATTTCGCGCGAGGAACAAATCGCATTCAGCTTTGACATTTCGGCGCGCTTGGTGAAGTGCCCCGTCGGATTATTCGGATGAACGACGATGACTCCGCGCGTTCGCGGCGTGACGGCCTGCTCCAACGAATGAAAATCGCTCTGCCATCCGTGGTCGTAAAAGAGTGGGTAGCGCGCCAGTTTCACGTCCTGAATTTCCGCGAGAAAATTAAAGAGCGGGTAGCTGGGCTCGGGGATCAACAGCTCGTCGCCGGGATTACAGACCGTTCGAAAGACGTACGAATACGCTTCGCTGGTGCTGGTCGTGAGGAAAATATCCTCGGGCGAAACGTCGTCCTCGCGCGAAGCGTAATAGGCGGCGACAGCCCGGCGAGCGGACTCCAGTCCCTTGGGGTTTGGTTCGTAGGAGAGGGCCGCAGGGTTGCTCAACGCTTCCAAAATTCCAGCGCCATCATATGTGAAGCTGCATTCCGTGGGATTCGAAACGGTCAAATCGAGAAGCGGCTTCCCTGCCGCGCGATGCGCTGCCAGCGCTTGGCTCAGCCGGTTCGGCATCAAATTCCAATTTGTTCGTTGCGCAAACATAGCCGATCCAATCGTGCTGCAGCATTATATCCAGCACGGTAGGAAACCCCCACCGCGCCCTGCTCACGTATACTGAATGCGGCATACATGAATCCATGAGCACGCATCCGCAGCCCAATCCAATTCCTGAACCGGTGCCACAGTTGGATTTATCCGCGCAGTACGCGGAGATCGGCGCTGAGATTCGAACCGCAGTCGAGCGCGTGATGGCGTCGCAGCAGTTTGTTTTGGGGCGTGAAGGAGCCGCGCTGGAAGAGGAGATCGCCCAGCTCTGTGGCGTGGCCCACGGCGTTGGTGTGGCTTCCGGGACGGACGCGCTGATCTTGGCGTTGCGCGCGTGCGGCGTGCAGCCCGGCGACGAAGTGCTCCTGCCGCCGTTTACGTTCGTGGCGACGGGCAGCGCGGTGAGCGCGCTTGGCGCCAAGCCGGTCTTCGCGGACATTCGGCCCGAAACCTACAACATCGATCCACCGCAGCTCGAACGGCGCGTGACGCCGCGGACGCGAGCGATTATCGTCGTGCATCTCTATGGCCTCGCGGCGGACATGGACCCGATCCTGGCATTCGCGAAGCCGCGCAACCTGCCGGTGATCGAGGACAACGCACAGGCAATCGGCGCGTCTTACAAAGGCCGGCGGACCGGCTCGCTTGGCGACGCGGCGTGCATCAGCTTTTATCCGACAAAGAATTTGGGCGCGTACGGCGACGCGGGAATGGTCGTTTCGAATTCTGCGGAGATCGCCGCGAGGATTCGAACGCTGCGGAATCACGGTCAGGCTACAAAATATCTGAGCAGCGAGCCGGGCTGGAACAGCCGCTTGGATGAGATGCAGGCGGCGATTCTGCGCGTCAAACTGCGCCACATTTCGCGCTGGCAGCGCGCGCGCCGTTCGAACGCGGCGGAGTACACCCGCCTTTTCAGCCAGGTTCCCGGCGTCATGCCGCCGATTGAGCCGGAAGGCTGCGAACACGTCTTCCACCAGTACACCATTCGAATCGAGCAGCGTGACGCTCTGCAGCGGCATCTCGCGGCGCGAAAGATCGGGTGCGCGGTTTACTACGCCTGCCCGCTGCACCTCCAGCCGCTGTACGCGTCGCTCGGCCATAGAGCCGGCGACTTCCCGCACTCCGAGCGCGCCGCGCAGGAAGTGCTTTCGCTTCCGATGTACCCGGAATTGCGAAAGGAGCAGATTGCGCGCGTCGTGGAGGCTGTTACAGAGTTTATTACTTATTGAAATAAATTATATGGTTGTTATACAAAGATTCGCGCAGGAAAATCCGCAAACTATTTCGTCGTGCAAACCAGCCAAAATTTACCGCCTCCTACTTCCCCAGGTAGAGCAGCGCCAGCAGGAAAATCCACAGCCCGTCCATGAAATGCCAGTAGTACGAAGTAATCTCGGCGGCGTGAGAAAGCAAGATATTTGCCTTTTCAAACTTCCGAAATGAAACGTACAGCAACGCTCCGACTCCGCCGAGAAGATGGATGGCGTGCGCGCCCGTGAAAATGTAGAAGAAGCTGCTCGCCTGGTTGCTGGCAATGTACACGCCTTGCGCTACCAGCTGGCGCCAGGCAATCAGTTGTCCGGCGACAAAAAGGAAGCCCAGGCTCGTGGTGACCAGCCAGAGCTTCCGAAAACCGGTTAGGTCCGCAAGAGAGAGACGGCGCCGCGCCGTTTCGAGCGTGAAACTGCTCCCGAGAAGAACGCAAGTGTTCAACCAAAGAATGCGCGGAAGGTGCACGGTCACCCACGCGTCGCTGCCGCGCCGCAGCACGATGAAGGCGCTGCTGAGGGCCATGAAGAACATCAGGATGGACACGAGAGCGATCGCAATTCCCGTGGAGTAGCGTCTCGGCGATGGCGACCGCTTACGGTGTCTGCCGTAGTCACCATCATCGCCGCCATCTCCGCCTGCCGGGGGCGTTCCGCCGCCTCCTCCGCCGGTGTTTTCAATAATGAGTTCGATGTCTGGAGTTGCGGTTGTGCCCGGCATGGTCATCCTCCTTCTTCTCCAATTAGCGAGCCTTGACCACCTGCTCGGGCGCGACGTGCTGTGGCACGAAATCTTCGGCTACACCCGGCACGCTGAATTCGTAAGCCCCACGATACACCACCGGTTCGTTCGGGCCAAAATCATCGGCGGGCGGAGGCGATCCGACGCTCCATTCGAGTGTGGTGGCGCGCCAGGGGTTGTGTTCCGTTACCTTTTCTCCACGAAAAAGGCTCCAAAGAAAATTGATGAGGAACAGTCCCTGGGCAAGAACGGTGAGGAGCGTGGCGACGGTGATAAAGATGCGAAGCGACGAACCCGCCGCGACAATTGCGGCCAATTGCCTGCCCGATGAAACGCGCGAATGCGTCATCAGGCCGAGCCAGTGCATGGGCATGAAAACAAAATAGACTCCGGCAAACGTGAGCCAGAAATGGATTTTTCCGAGCGATTCATTGAGCCGGCGGCCAAAGAGTTTCGGAAACCAAAAAAACAGCGCGCCTAGAATGGCAAAGGTCGCCGCCACTCCCATGACGAGATGGAAGTGGCCGGTGATGAAGTCGTCGCTGACGGCCGCGTAAGTAAGATCATGACGCGCGAGGAAAATCCCGGAGAGCCCGCCGGCTAAAAAGAGGGAAATGAACCCGAGCGCAAACAACATCGAGGTGTGGAGCTGAATTCGCGCATTCCACAGCGTCCCGAGCCAACTGATCAAGAGGATCGTGGCGGGCAGCCCAAGCGAGGAGGCAAGAAGAGAAAAGACGAGAGGCGAAAAGGGGTTCATGCCGCTCGAAAACATGTGCTCGCCCCAAACGCAAAAGCCAAAGAGGCCCACGCCGCACAGCGCCAGCACCACCAGGCGCTCCATCCAAACAGGCTTGCGCGAAAACGTGGAAATCAAGTGAGTGGTGAGCCCGAAACAAGGAAGTATGGCGACATAGACTTCGGATTGCGCGAAAAACCAGAAGAGGCGCCGCCAAAGCACGGGCAGAGCGTTCGCCACAACGTTTGGCGGCTGGCTGGCGAGGAAGTTCAGCGGCGAAAAAAAGTCCGTGCTCAAGAGACGATCCGAAAGCAAGCAGACGCACGCTGCCAGCAGGATGCTGAAAATCAGCATTCCTAAGATGGCGTTGATGAACCAGGCCCACACGGTGAGCGGAAGCCGCGGCAAGGTCATTCCTTTGGCGCGGAACTCGATGGTCGTGACGCTGAAATTGAGCGCGTTGAGCAGGGACGCGGCGCAGAAGATGGCAACGCTCAAGATCCAAAGCGTGATTCCGCGTTGGGGAGCAATCAGAAAAGCAGCGGTCATTCCGATGAGCGAGGCGGCCGTGGTCCAGAACGAGAGCAGGTTCAGCGTGGGAAATGCCATCTCGTTCGCGCCAATCTGGAGCGGCAGAAAATAATTGCCGAAGCCGGCCTGAGGCGCGGCGGTCAGCACCAGAAAAACCATCAGAGATCCATGAAGCGTGGTGAGGGCTGCGTAACGATCCGGCGTGTTGTTGAGAGTGGAGAGGAACGGAAGATGCGCACCGGGCCAGACGAGATGGATGCGCATGAGCAGCGACATCGCCATGCCCAGAAATATACTGAACAGCGCAAGCCACAGATATTGCAGGCCGATGGTCTTGTGATTCGTGCTGAAGACGTAGCGGGAGAAAAAACCGGCCTCTGGCTTCTCCGGCTGATTTGCTCCGCTGTCGTAGGTAACCATGGAATTCGCGACTCGTGACCCCGGCCTTGTCGGGCCAGCCCTTCTACTTGACCGCAGCTAAGCGTTCCTGAAGCATTTCCGCCTGGATTCTCAGGCGTGCCTCGAAGCGCGATGCCGCTACTCGTCCCCGAAGAAGTCTTCGTCCATTTTTTTCAGATACAGTGTCTCGTCAATGCGAACACCGACATTGTGCCGAATCATCAAGGAGGCAAGGCGTTCTCCGTCAATAAGCACGATCTTGAATGGATGACGCTCCGCGAAGTTCAGCGCTGGCTGAGTGAAATATGAAGTGGTTACGAAAACACCCTTATTTGCCTTGGCCGCTCCGAGACTCCCGCTAAACGCCCTGATCTCCGGTTCGCTAACTGCGTTCTCCGCGACGTAACGCTTTGCTTGCACATAAACGCGGTCAAGCCCCAAAGCATCTTGATCGATTACACCGTCGATGCCTCCGTCGCCAGAACGACCGACAATTTTCCCGGCCTCTTCCCGCGAGCCGCCGTAGCCCATAGCGAGCAGCAGTGCGACGATGAGACTTTCAAAAAACGCCGGAGGCGCGGCAAGAATACGATCAAGAAGCTCCTTTTTGAGCGCTGTCTCGATTTGCTTCACAGTGCTGCGTAGAAGCTCATCTGGGGTTTCCGATTGCAGCGGTACCGAGGGCGTCTCACCCACATTTGTGGATGCTTCGGTGCCCGGCAACCTACCACGTTCCTTAAATTGAACAAATTCGGCAAACTGCGACAAGTACTCGACATCAATACGCGGTGGACCTTCCGCCAGAGACTTCTTTCCCCGGTCGGTGATCTTGAAATGAGCCCTCTTGGTGGCCTCTAACAGCCCGGCTTGAACGAGGTACGTTTTCGCCCAGCCCACGCGGTTGGCAAAGGTAGCTTGCTTGCCGCTTGGTAAAATCTGTTGTTTTTCTTCCTCTGTCAGTCCGAAGTCGCGTGCGAGTTGATTAACTACGTTGCCGATTCGATGCTCTTGACCGTCGCCAGCCGATCCAACCGTGTCAGTTAGAACTGTTCCGTTGCAAAATCATATCACTCCTGCAAGTAGCCCAGGCTTACAGTTCGTGCCAATGTACGCAGCCATTGGGTGCGCTCTGCCACGTGCTAGAATCTGCTTCCTAACCCGGTCAAAGGAGATCCGGTTCAGCATGACCGTTGACCTTGATGCTCTGAGGAAGGAAACCGAGGAACTTCTTCACAGTCGAGGTGTCTTCGATGTTGACCACTTCGGTTGGTTGAGCCAGGACGAGGTTGATCCTGAGTATGTGGGATATGCCATGTGGGATTTGACTCCTCCCTATGACCATCACCTTATGAGGTCTTCCGATGAACCACCTAGTCGGGCAGCCACGGAAGCTCAGCAGCGATTAATGGAATTGGGACACGATTTCTTCGGCTTGATGAAGACTGCGCGGCATTTCATCGGCCACGTGTTGTTACATCAACCTTCGGTCCGACCGCTTCGATTGCATCCCACAGAGTTCGACTTCAACGAGTTCGCTGCTCTTACCGCGTTGACCGCAGTCGCCGACCGCTTAAGAGACTTCATCATCGTCACGGCTCTTGAGATCAAGCCGGAGAGCGGCAAGATGGCATGGGGACAATTCACAAAGGCATGTCATGCACTTCGTGCTTCGGGGTTCACAGTCGAGGCGGACGACCTTAAAAAGAAACTAGAACCTATCGGTGACGAAGCGAGAAAAGCAAGAAACAAGGCAGTGCACGACCTCGCGACCCAACCCGCACGTGTGGAAAGGGATCTGATCTCTAGGGACCGTGAGGCGTTCGAAAAGCAACGGTGGCACCGCCCCGGCGAAGACCTGGAAATGCCGTACGAGGAGATGATCAGGGAATTCAAACAGCAGGACGAAAGGGACCTAGCTGAGGTGGAGGCGCGCGCAAAGTTGCTTTGCGACTATCACGTAAAGTTAGTCAAGCTCGCAGAACTCTGTTTCCGGACCGAACTTAATTGGCGGCAACGGCGGGTGTCCTAATTTCGATTTTTAGGGCGGGGAGGCCACATCTTGTACGCAAACGTTGAATGAATGCAGGCCACTTCCGAGTCTAAATCATACTCTTTCTTGGATTTCTGGCTCATACTCCAAGCGTCAACGACCCGCTTCATCTTGCTCCTATACTTGCTGTCATAGTGGGCCAGGCTAAGCAGATATAACTCCGCGTCTTTTTCGCACTCAACATAGAGCGCTATCCACGGATCGCAACCAAAGGTCTTACATGCCTGCTTTAGCTTTTCGCGGTCCTGGTGTGTGTTCTGAAATATGTTGACGCTGGCAGTCTCTTTCCCTGAGTCTCTAGTTCGAGACTTTACCGTGATGCCTAAGCGCCGATTTGTTCTGGGGTCGTAGGCGATGAGGTCCATTCCGGTGTGGTCTATGACGGAAGCCTCGAACCCGGAGCGAGAGAGCCAATTGCAGACAACGTATTCCCCGAAAATTCCCACGATTTTTGTGTGGCGAGTACCTTTTTCAACCTTGAGGCTCATGGTGGCCCCATGTTACCGCGAACCAGGTCCGCTTCGCTCAGCGGCCCGCTATGAACGGAGTGGGGCGCAGAGAGGCCCACGCCTTTCATAGCCAGAACACTCCCGCAGCGAAGCAGCAGTCAAGGGCGACCGCAGGGAGCCGCGTCAGCGGGCTTGCCCCTTGACGGCGGCATGAGCGAAGGGAAGTTTTGTTGGTGGTCAATCGTTCAGAATTGGATCACGGACAGACCGGGGATTCTCTGGAAATCGCGGAGGTTCAGTGTCGCCACTTCGTAGCCGAGATGCAACGCCGTCGCGCCGATCAGCAAATCCTCAAATGCAAACTGGATGCCCATCGCTTCCTGTTGGCCTTCGATGCGCCCGGCTAGTCGCGCGATGGCGAGCGTCACCGGATGCACCGGCACGTCGCTCGACAGCCGCTCGATGAACTCCAGCCGTCGTTGTTGCTGCGCTTGGGTTTTCGTGCGATAGGCACCATGCACCAACTCGGCGATGGTCACGACCGACACGCCGATTTCGATCTCGCCCTGAGCAGCCTTCACTTGTTCTAGAATTTCCCGAACATTGTGGCCTCTGCGTTCGGCAGCGATAATGACGCTGGAGTCGAGGACTATTCCCACGCTGGCGGGTTCCACGGCTTGCGGTGGCTGAGAATTTCTTCTACGTCTTCCGCGAAGTCTCGATCGAGGACCGGGGCTTTGCCGGTTTCTTCTTCGTGTGCTTTGGCCAACGCGATGCACTCGGAGATGCTGCGTCGCACCGGGTCGGCGGCATGAAGGACCGCCACGGGGCGCTCACCATTTTCGATGATGACTTTCGCGCCCGCACGCACGCGTGCCATCAACGAAGCAAAGTCGCTCGCCGCTTCCGCTTCCGAGATGTGGATCACATCCTTAGCCATGAAGCGATTATACACCGTTAGCCGCTACGGGCAGTGCGTCAGTTTGACTTTCCTGTATGACGCACGACGAGGCAAGGCTCCGACAGCATCGTCAGGTCGTCAGTCC
>WNGL01010036.1_pt1 | contig 12794 bp, 12 predicted proteins | sample 5400591 | NCBI WGS metagenome assembly WNGL01 (sample SAMN13153377, study PRJNA577476) | soil metagenome | isolation source: 80 cm soil or saprolite under Garry oak tree replicate 1 | place: USA:California | collected 2016-06-15
TGCTCTCTTAGCTCTGGGGTCGTGGTGTGGATATCGCCCACAAGCCACTGACTACACCCAAGGCCGCATCCAACATAGGCATCATGTAACTTCGAAAATTGTCGAATAGTTACATGGAGACTCGCGTGTAACAATCCGGAGAGATAACCGGATATCTCTCGACAGTCATCCGATGCCGAACAGTGGATTTGGTCTTGTGTTATGCCGTTTGGTTATTAGGCTCTGTTGGATTCTGACTTTGATCAGCGTGCTTTTGCTTTCACAACTTCTTTCTGTTGCGGCTGTGACGGCCAGAGTTGTTCGAACATTTTCTCGTGTGCTTTCACCAGCAATGGATCGTTTGTCCAAGTGGCTACGTCCTGTCCTGTCGCCACGTTTGTATCGTCTGGGATGTCTTCTGTGAAAATAATCTCTGCAGAGTCGGCGGTGAGGAACTTTACCATCGGGCCCGCGGAGTTTCTGACTTCTATGACCTCACCCAGCTCTCTCGCTACGCTTTGATTGATCTGGTTTATCGGCGCGGCGACCCTGACCTTGGCTCCTCTTTCAGCCGCTTTCTCCAGGACCTCTGAGTGGGCTTTGTAAATCCGGACGAGCCCGTTCGCCGTAGTGGTGAAGAAAACGTTGACCTTGGCTTCGCCGATCATGTCCTGGACGCGCTTGTACACCTTGTCCCTGCCCCTGACGCTCCAGAGATCGTACCTCTCATACGGCTTCTCCGTGTAGACGTATCTTGAAGACTCGAAGGCCATAGCCAGGTTCTCGACGACCTGGACGCATTCCGTGGTTTCCTTGTTTAGTTTCTCGACTAGGGGTATGAGTACGTCGTTTGGCGATACGGCCATGTATCGTTCTGGTTTGCCTGGGACGATCCTCAATAGTCCCTTGCTCTCTAGTCCACGGATGGCACCGTATGTTTTTGGCCTGGGAACTTTGCCGAGAAAGCTGATCTCGCTGGCGTTTCTAGGTCCCATCTTCGTCAGTACGACGTAGATCCGGGCCTCGTATTCCGTCAGTCCTAGTTTCATTAGTGACTGTACGCTGAATTCGTCTGCGGCCAACACTTTCACTCCTAGGCTTCTGTCGTTGTCGTTTACGGCGGGATTTAAAATCGACGATGTCATCATGAAACCCCCACGGCTCTAAAGAAGAGCCACATCAACAAATCACCAATCACAACAGTTATGACTAGACTCGCCGTCATGAATACTAGATGGGGAAGGCCCGGGGTAACCCAGACGCCATCCGAGAACAACCCTTGATCCTTGTAGCCTTGCAGGCCGGCCACGAGCTTGTCTCGTTCCTCATCCACCGAAGAAACAAGGTGCAGTTGTCGCACAGGCCGAGAGTCAACAACCGCCACCTGCTCGGCAGGATACAGATATGTGCTGGACTGCAACACGTTGAAACTGGTCTTGTAAGAGGTTAGAAGAACCAAAGCTTTTCTCAAAATTGATTCTTTCTCGAACCCTTGAAAGAGACCCTTACTGGCAGGAGATCTTGAGAGCAGGTTCTTTCCCAGTAGAACGAACATCATGCTAATGGAGAGCAGGAACGAATTGACGAGAATCGCAATTGGAAACGGATAGAATACTAGCGGAGCTTGCCAGAGCGGAGATAGAAAAGTCGGAGCAACTGGAATAGCGAGAGCGATACACATCAGGGCTTTGCTGTCTGCTCCACCCATCGCTCCGAACTGGAAGAGAAGGAAGGCGACCACGATGGCGGCTCCTGCGGAGACGAGGAGAATCGCAGCCGCATCCGGGGCAAAAACGATTCGCGCCAAGAATAAGACAGCTGCTATAGGAGCATAGATTGTCCAGAATCTATTGGACACCTCTCGAGTCTTCAGATCGCTAAGTGACGCCACTATTAGCACTCCCAAGCTGACAATGAGAGCTGCCAGATCGATGCTTGACGGCGTCGCGTTACTCATCGACTTTCAGTCTTCTCGCTGCACACCGAAACCGGGCATATCAATTCTGAAACCAACACTAGTGACGCCCGGTACTACTCAGCATTAGTGCCACACGATTCGGCCGAAAGCTTAAAACTCGAAGACCAAGTCGTCAAGGAACTGAAATCGGTTCCCCAAGTTAAGGAGGCTTACATGGTCTACGGAGTCTACGACATCGTGGCAAAGGTCGCCGCCGACAGCATGGACAAACTGAAAGAGATCATCACCTGGAAAGTACGCCATCTCAACAAGGTAAAATCCACTCTCACGATGATAGTTATCGAGAACTAGCCACTCTCGAAAACCCCTCTCTTAATCCCCTATTGAAGAGATTGCCACCAGTGCGAACTGAGTTTCACATCGGAATCGACGACACCGATTCCAGACTCGGAGGATGCACCACATACACAGCGGCGCTTCTCTTCCAAGAGTTAGTATCCAAAGGATTCAAACCCCTCGACTTTCCCTGCTTGGTTAGGCTAAACCCTAACATCCCTTGGAAAACACGGGGAAACGGAGCCCTCTCACTACACTTCACCCTCGAAGAAGAACAACTGCAAGAAGTGAAGAAAATTGTTGTAGCAGCCATCGAACGAACTACGGATCTTAGCCAGCGATCAACGGACCCAGCCGTGGTATTCCTCAAAGGCTCGGTACCAACTCCATTGAGCGAGTTTTCCGCCAGAGCTCTCCACAGTATTCTCTCGGTTCGAGAAGCGCGACACATCGCAGAGGCTGTCGAAGCGGAAGCACACTTGCTCAAAGGGCCGCGGGGACTCGTCGGGGCATTGGCAAGTATCGGAGCCAACTTCTGCCAAGATCATACGTTCGAGATTATCGCCTACCGGACGCCAGAAAACATCGGGACGACATGGAGAAGGGTGAATCATGATTCAGTTCGACTTATGGATGCAATGTTTCGTGGATTGACTTTCAACAATATTGACCCTGAAACGGGCCGAGTACTCATTTGTCCTCATGGTCCAGATCCTGTTCTGCTTGGAATCCGAGGCGAAGACCCTGCCAGCGTCGCTAAAGCGTTCAATCAAATCGAGATTGACGAACCCATCGAAAGGGCCATGATCTTCAAGACGAACCAAGGAACAGATGCTCATCTAAGTTGTCTTAGAAAAATCGGAACACTCCGACCATACCAGTCCACAGTGATTGTTGGTAGAGTTAGCGGTGCCCCTCGGGTCGTTCGCGGGGGCCACGTAATTTTTAGAACGGGTGACGAGACGGGCTCGGTCGATTGCGCAGCCTATCGTGTAACGGGACCTGTTCGTGAAACGGCCCTTCAGCTAGTCCCTGGAGACTCGGTTACTGTTTCGGGTGGAATCCGTCCTCGACCCCTTGGAGAATTGACCTTGAATGTCGAGAAGCTGGAGGTGACAGGACTGGTGGATACGGTTCGGCTGGAGAACCCTTCCTGTTCTAACTGCGGAGTCAGGTGCGAATCTATGGGCAAGGGTCAAGGATTCAGATGCAGAAAATGCAAAGTCCGCCTCCCGAAAACATCACGGATTCAAAAACTAGAGCACCGACAAATTACGCTGGGAATCTATATTCCGCCGCCTAGAACGCATCGGCATTTGACCAAACCTGCTTCTCGAAATGGAATCCAATGCCACACTCCCTTCGAAACCAAAAACGACAACATCGATCAGACTCTAGAGTCGCTAGTTTCAATTTCGATTGCATCTTGATGAATCGGAAGACCGATATCGAGTAGAGTTTCTTCCGGTCAAACCTTTTAAAACTCGCCAAAGCCGGCTTCGCTCTTGTAGCGGGGTGGGGTAGATTCTCCGTTGAGGAGAAGCCTTCCCAGGTTTAACCCGCAGGGCTCATAACCCTGAGATTGATCGATGCGAATTCGATCCTCAAGCGGTGGTTCGAAGGGCCCGCGTGGGACCCGAAAATCCACCCCCCGCTACCAGTCTGGGAGATAAAAATCTAGGGTTTTGGTCCGGCCCGCAGGACGGGGGTCAGGGTTATGTTGCCGTTTCCTTGGAATACAATGTGGGCGGTACCTGAAATCACGATGCCTGAGTTCATTTGAGCCTTGATGTGAACCGCAGGGCTCACTGGAATCTTTAGTTCGTCGCTTGGCACCTTTACCGACTGGGGTCCACTAAGCCCTTGGACCGCTGCCGCGGCGCTAGCCACATGCAAGCTTACCATTGTTACGTTCTCAACAGGAACCTCGGAGTTGGAGATGAGCGTTGACACGTCGAAGGATCTACAAACGTCAAAAATGAATTTCGTATTTGAAACGACCATACCACCGTCATTCGTGTCACCGTTCTTATGAATGGTCACGCGGTCAATCGTGACGTTTAGGCTGAGGACCGCTCCGCATGTTCTTCCGGGTGCATTCGCTGATGAGGCTTGCGTAGCACTGGCGACATTTGGATTCACTAATATATCTGGTTGTATATTCGACAAGTAAATTGAGAGGGTTCCGTCCTTCGGTAAGATCTGAAAGGGTGACGCTTGAAAGAGCGCCACGGTTGACCCGGCTATAAGTAGCCCTACAAGGCCATAGTAAACCATCTTTCTGGTTGCCAGATCCATCAGTCTATTCCTCCTACGTTAGGGTCACTCTGCCAATTAATTCAACGATTTTGAACACTTGTTCTAGATCTTGATGAGTTCTAAGGTCTCTGCCTCCAGGTCTTGATGGCTTCAAACCAGAAGATTGCTGAGCCAAGCCCTCCGAAGAGGAGGCCGAAGAATGCGAAGAAATCGACTGTGACGAGGTTTAGGGCGTAGTAGATGGTTAGGACTGTGAAGAGGACGGCGTAAAGGGAGAATCTGGGAACGAAGAACTGGCCGGGGAGCTTCATGAACTGCTTGAGAACGTCCACTTTTACCTCTTTGATCAGCTTGTACCCTCCAGAGTCACGGGAAACAAGGCCGAGGTCTCGAAGCTTGTCCAGATGGTAGAGGGCGAGGGTGGGGCTTGAGAAGTTCAAGGCTCTCTGAGCCTCCCGGACCCCGACGGTCTGGTTGGAGGCGTTCATTACGAACCAGTAAACTCTCAGAGTATTGCCTTTGAGCTCGCTCGCTATCCTGTCAGCACTGACCTCCGTCGAGCCCGTGGACATGGCTAGCCAATCTAGATTTTGTTTAAGGATTGAGAGAGGTAGTTAAGGGTAGACTGTCCATGCGATGGACTGTGAACCTAAAACGGGCATCTCGTCGACTTAGGCAATTGAACCAGAATCCTGTCTCCGATGCAATCTGGCTGTAGAATCACGACGGCCCTGACCCTCACGCGCGACCTAAGCATGGACGCTTAACCTAATTCATGAAGTCCAAGTTGCGCTTCTTCTTTTCTTTCGCCTTGGTGAGATTGATCGGGCAAGCTGTTGATCGGAAGTACTAGAGAAATCTCCTAGGGCAGTTCGAATCTGAATGTTAATGCGTTAGGAGACATAGCTTCGAAGCGGACGGTGCTAGGAATTGTGCTCTGAATCATGGACGACACATATTCCTTCGTGAAGATGGAGAAGTTGAGATTGACATCGTGGTGGACGGTGTAGAAATGTGTCTTTCCATCATAATGATGCTTACATGCGTCAAAGTGGCTCGCCCAGACATCCATGTACTCAAGGACAGTTCGAGGGCTAATCTCTTGAAATAGAAAAAGAATCTCTTCTCGCCCAGTGGTCTCGCCGAGCTTTTTGGCGATTTCGACGATCTTGTCCTTCGGCATCGACTGAAAGAGCTCTCTGAGAAGGTCCTTGTTAACGGGGAGGAGCTTCAGTTTGCCTGCAAATTGTCCCCAGCTAGCGTACCGCGTGAATATCTGCGTAACAAGGGTATTGAGAGCGACACCGGTCTTCTGGGCTTCACTTTCAAGAGTCAACCGCAGATTGCTAGGGACCCTGAACGATACTGTTTCAGTCTTGCTCCTTGGTCTGGAAGACCGAGTATGACTCACAGGATCCGCTCCGGGCCGAAGTGGCGCAAGTATGCTACAGTAAGTTTTGTTTACCTTTCCGCGAATAAAGCTTTTCTCTCAAAAAAAAGGTAAAATCATTCTCTGGACAATTATGGATACCCTTTGATATATCGACTGCCTTTAGTTTTGTTCTATCTAACTATAGCCGTCGGAGGAGCTACAAAGAAATAGGAATGGCTACTCTGATGGATTTGTCTCGAAGTCAAGAGCTTCATCCGGTAACATCCGAAGTTGCTCTATCAGCAAGCCTCCCTCCCTTTCATAGCGTAAAACGCAGCACTTGATGTCTCAAACCATCCAAGCCATTATCCTCTTTCTCGTCTATGGAAGAAAATGCCTAGTCTTTTTTATGCCGCCCTAAAAACATAAGTAATATTCACGAGATAAAAATGAAAACTATGAAAATACCAAGACGCGTAATAGAAGGTCCTCACCAGAAACAAGACGGTAATGCAGTTTTTAACAGTTCCCTGAACAACAGACGAATTGCGGGTCTAGCCATGGTTGCAATAGTTCTGATGCTTTCGTTGACGGTTACCTACTCACGCCCCGTAGCCGGAGATGGGACAGACCGGTACGAGGAGTTGTGGATTACCCAGCAGGCAGCAGGCCGAATATCGATTCTGCACCCGTACTCAGTGCTAGCAGGAAGCCCTGTGGAAACGATTAGCCTTCCCGCGGGCGCGCATCCCCATATCACCACTTTCTCTCCGGACAGCAGGTTTGCTTATGTCTCGGACATGGGAAACGGTACCCTCTATGTCATTCGAGCAGATGACCGCCAGATCGTGGGTGCTCTGCACTTGGCACCTACACTCGTCCACCAAGCTAAGCCGTCACCGGACGGAACAATAGTCTTAGTATCCCAGATAGCGAACCAGACGCTCTTCAGGATCGCTGCCAACGAGGCCTCGCAAACCTGGACCGCGTCGGGAAGCCTCAAACTCACATCCACCGGCAAAGCACCAATCTGCACCGTGTTCCGTAATGACGGACTTCGTGCCTACGTCTCTCTTCTACCGTCCGGCATCGCGGTAGTCGACGTCCCAACAATGACCCTACTCGGTACTATTCCAACTGACGGGTTCATAGCCTGCGGAATGATCAAATCCCACGACGGCAACACAGTCTTCATAGCATCCAGTGGAAGTGGAGGGCACCTCTACCTTCTCGACACAACATCAGACACGTTAATCGACACCGGGCACACTCTCGGAGCCGGGTCATGGCATAGCTTCAACATAAGCCCCAACGAGAGAGTGGGCTATGGCACATCTCCCGGGGTTGACCAGTTGCAAATCATCGACCTGCAACAGGGAACCGCAACGCCATTCTTCCTAGACCCGACACCGGGAACGGGCAACGACCAACCCGACGCTATCGCCGTGCAAGGAAACAATGTCTACGTCACACTTCGAATGAGCGGAAAGCTCGCGGTCATCGACGCCCAACAGCTGACTGTGTCCTACATCGACCTCGCACCGCCCTCGACCTCGGTGAACCCAGCCAACTGCATGGGATGCGCACTACACGGCGTGACTGTCCGTCCCGAACCCGACTTGACAGGCACCAACATCGGCCTATCCAGTCCGAGCCCGGCATCTCTCGCATTCGCTCTCGCAGCAAAACGAAACAGCCACATCCACATAATCGGCATCTCTAAGGCAACGCAGGGCACAGCTGAACCCATTGATTTCTTACTCCACTGCGGCCTATAGAGTGATTCGTGGTGCAAGTTACGACAAACTGTGATATGGCACGACGGGAAGGAAACAAGCTTCCGGTCGTGATTTTTCCACCTTTGCACTGCGCCACGATTCCTATCCAGCAACTCTGAGAACAACCGTCCTCACCTTCGCCTGCAGCCTTACCCCTATACTCCTCGAACGGGCAGTACATTGAACACCCGTTCGCTACACCAACACATAGCGCTCTGACAATTCTCATAAACCGAAAAAGAACTCAGCAAGTCCTTCCCTCTCTCTATGCTACGCTTCAGCTAGAGTAGGCCAGACCGGATTCTCACGATCTTCGACGGCATGGGCCATTCCGAGGAATGCATGTTGCCCTCTAGGGGCGATGCATCGTCATCGTCCCTACGAGGGGTTTCCTTCAAGAAAAACCCCAATTGAAACATAGAGTGAGATAAAGTCCCAAGTGAGACTGGTAACGGAGAGAGACAAAAAGGGGAGGGGAGGCGTGGAACGCACGCCTGTTCTAGCTTGTCTGTATGGTGAAGGTATATGTTGCTGGGCTACCCGAGACTTCATGTGCGACGCCACCGCCGACGGCGAACATCGCATCAATGGAAGCTGACACAGTTTGTCCGGAGGTACCGCTGTAGCTGCAGGTCATGCTGAATGTTGTGCTGTCGCCAGAGGAACCGAACGCGGCCAAAGAACCTGACAATACCAGGGTGTTGCCCCCAGTGCACATGACCGAGGCTGTTCCTGAGAAGACCGTGAGCGAGCCGCTGAGCGTCACAGCAGACGCGCCATAGTTGCGTATGGTGAACGAGTATGTAACCGAGCCGCTGCCGAGCGTGGGATCATTGTTGGTGGGCATGTTGGTGAAATCGAATGCTGTTATCTTCGGAATGCCAAAGACGACGAGAAGCTCGTTAGCGTCACCGCACGTTGTCGAGGCTGGGGGTCCGTTGATTGCACCAGTTGGAGCGTAGGCTGCTATCCAATAGTAGGTGCCTGGGGCTGTGGGGGTAAAGGGTGCTGAAGTGACAATTTGTGGAGAGGGGCCGCTGACCGATTTCGTATCACCGAATACCGAGTTGGTGCCGGCATTGCAGTCTGCAAGGCTGGCGTAGGCGTTGAAGGTCACCGTGCCTCCGACTGTGCCGCCCGAAGTCACTGTCACCGTCGCAGTGTCACTCGCGGAACCGCCCAGGGTTATGGGTGTGGGTGAAACACTTGTCGTTATGAGTGAGTCTATAACGACCAGAATCTCGTTGGAGTCACCGCACACGGTCGAGGCGGGGGTGCCGTTCCTCGAGCTTGCTGGTGCGTAGCTTGCTATCCAGTAGTAGGTGCCCGGAGCTGTTGGGGTGAAAGGTGCTGAAGTCACGCTTAATGGAGAAGAGCCGCTGACCGATTTCGTATCACCGAATACCGAGTTGGTGCCGGCATTGCAGTCTGAAAGGCTGGCGTAGGCGTTGAAGGTCACCGTGCCCTGGACCGCGAAGCTGCTAATAGCATTTTTCACGGTCGCAGTGTCAGTCGCAGAGCTGCCGAGGGCGATGGGTGTGGGCGAAACGCTTGTCGTTATTGACGAAGTTGTGCAGGTTACCACCGAGCCAATGGCATAGTCCATTAGAGTAGCGGTTAGTGAAGGAGAGGTTCTCGTGTCAAAGAGGAACTTGTTGACGCAGGGCAGGTTTGAAGGGTAGACAGCGGAGAGGTCTATTCCAATTTCGAGGAACTCCGCTGGGGCAAGCGTGTTCGGACCTGAAGTCTTGTCCTGGGTAGGCCATGGAGTTGAGATGGAGACCGCGTTTGAGGTAGCACAGAAATTGTCCGTGGTCCCACCGGTCGTACAGTCAGCACCACCCGTGGCGGTAATGTTCGCCAGTCCAGACCCAGTCCATCTGAACGCGTTGAGCGTTGTGACAAATCCACCAGTGGAGAACTCTGCTACTATCAGAGTGTCGTTTACTTGGTGACCACCGCTAAAGCTCACGGCACCCTTCGTGCTGGAACAACCGACAGCTGAGTTCTGCAACAGCCAAAGGCCAATATCGCCCGCACCGTTGTTCGCAAAGCGTTCGAATGCTGCGTAGAGAAATGTGTGGCCCTGCCTGTTGGGCATCGAGGTGACAAACGGATTGATCGCGGCAAAGCTGTAGGCGTGTAGTATGTCGTCTTTGGGAGTAATGTTGTTGGAAGGCGTACACTGCCATCCAGCATTGGCAATATCCAGAATATCTTTGCTACCTGTTGTGAACGTGGTGGTGTCGGCTCCATGAGGCCCGTCGTTGACCCAGCCGTCAGGTTGACCTATTCCTCCGCATGGCGCTGGTGTGTTCGGAGTTCCGCTAGCAGTAAAAACTCCCGAACCCCCTGGTCCAGGTCCCCAATCAGTCGGGCAGGCTGTCGAAGCGTTCTTCACGATGTTGCCATCAAGCTCGAAGACTCCCGCGTTTCCAATATCACTGACCGCGAACGCCCGAGTGAAGATTGGTACGGCGATCGCTAGAGTCATCAGCGTTATTACGATAGCAGCTTGCATGTACCGTTTCGAAACTAGCCATTTTGTTCTGTATGAAATATCTCCAATTGTAGACAATATTTTTCAGCTCCCAGTCTTTCGAGGAGGCGTTAAAGAATGCGAGCAATCGAATGCAAGAAGAATTATCTTTCCGCAATACAGAGCAAATAGCTGCAAGTATCATCTATCTATCTGAGGCAATATAGCAACAGATTCAGAAAGATGGAATCCCGAGCCTCCCAGAGATGTACGGAAAGTGCTCTGAAAAATGAGAAAAAGAGGGGATTTTGAGCGGTTGTTTCCTACTTCGCCATTGGCCCTAGCTGCTCGTGCAGGTTACGCTTGCCGCTGGTACTGGGCCATTCGAGGTGGCGGGACTGAACGCACAAGTTACGGTGAGGACGACTGTTGGCGATGGTTGCTCCACAGTTATGACGGCACTGGTGAACGACATGTCAGTGATGATCTCAGTCCACGAAGAGTTGGGACAGTCCGGCGCGCCCGGAATCGGAGTAGTTGGTGAGTTTGTTGTTACGCTGAACGGGGTGTTGCCATTCTTGAGTTCGCTGGCGGGTATCGATACGCTCCCAGTTACGGTGACGGGTGCTGGATTTTGTCCAGGAGCCTGGAACGTGTTGCCGCCAGGGTTTCCGCATGTGCCCGTGGGGTTCGCGACCGCCGAGATGTTGACGAGTACGTCCCCGAACCCGAGCCCAGAAAGTTCACCGGACGCTGTAAGGGTTAGACCATTGTCCGTGAATGCAGGCTTGGAGTGGTCACCTTTCAAGTGTACGCTAGAAGCGAATGCTGGAGTGGTGAGCACTGTGGCGAGGGCAAATAGGGTGAAGATAGCCCATATTTTACGCATTTTTTTCTCTCCTTTGTTCTTGGGTATTTTTCTCATCGCGCCCCTCCTCGGCGCTCTTGGACAAGCTTGCTTGGAAAGAAATCCTCTGCAAATTGCCGGACAACGCTCGCTTGGAACGTATTTGAAACGCCAGCAAACGACTGCAGGAAAAACAGAGTCGTTGCATGAAAGTGCATGACAGCAGTCTAAACTCCACCCACGAGGGATTTCCTAAAGGGTAATCAATCAGAGACACGATTTACCCCATTCTTGCGCTCCACGGCACAGTCGGACTTGACTCTCTGCTCTACGCGTGGCGGGGAGCTTAAAACGCGGAATCGCTTCAACAAACGTTGAGCATAGTTGAAAGCTGTTCGTTTCCACGAATTCGGTGGACCCGAGAAGCTACGATACGAGGAAACCCCCGACCCGAAAATAGGCCCGGCAGAAGTTCTGGTAAAAATCAGAGCGTGCGCATTGAACCATCTAGACATTTGGGCAAGAGGGGGAACAAGAAGCGAGAGGATTCCCCTACCACACATATCAGGGTCTGACATTTCGGGGGAAATCACTGAAGTCGGGGACCTGGTCAGCGGGCGTTCGAAGGGCGAGAAAGTTCTGGTCGCGCCCGGAATAAGCTGTGGAGTCTGTGATTATTGCAGCAACGGCTGGGACAGCCTATGCGAGTTTTACAAGATCATCGGATACGAGACTCAAGGCGGCTATGCCGAGTACGTTGCTGTCCCTGCAAGGAATATTCTTCCAATTCCTGACAAGCTTAGTTTCGACCAAGCTTCTTCTGTTCCCCTAGTTTTCTTGACAGCCTGGCACATGCTCGTAACTAGAGCACATCTGGTTCCAGGGGAGACGGTTCTAGTCTGGGCGGCGGGAAGTGGCGTTGGGAGTGCTGCCGTCCAAGTTGCTAAACTGTTAGGCGCGAAAGTCATAGCTACTGTTGGGAATGATACGAAGAGAGAGAAGGCTCAGAGGCTCGGAGCAGATTTCGTTCTCAACCACCAAACTCAGGACATACCCAGCGAAATCAAACGAATAACAAATGGACGAAAGGCCAACGTTGTCTTCGACCATATTGGAGAGGCAACGTGGGAGAGGAGCATGAAGTCAATGGCTCCCGCAGGTCGATTAGTCAACTGCGGCGTCACCAGCGGCGGAAAAGCCGAGATCGACATCCGATACGTCTTCGTCAAACAGTTCTCGCTAATGGGGTCATTTATGGGGGGGCGAGGAGAACTTCTCAAAGTTCTCGGCTTTTTCGAAGACGGGAAACTCAAGCCCGTGGTCGATTCAATCTTTCCACTCGCGGAAGCTGCGAAGGCTCAGGTGAAGATGGAGAAGAGCGAGCACTTTGGAAAGATAGTCCTCAAAGTCTAAGGGAATTTTCTAGAGTCAGCGATTGATCTGGCACAGCCTACTCCGGTACCGAGGTTGTAGCAAGCTTTCCGTCGACGACTTTGACGAATAGATAGCGGTTGTCCCTGAGAATGATCGTCACTTCATTCTCACCCTCTTCAATCTCCAAGATTTCCTGTCCTTTGATCCCGTCATACTTTGCCAAGGTGCGATTCGCCTACTTCATCGTCTCCGATGATCTGGCCACATAAAGATGACGCTGTTGTTTGGGCAAAGTTCCTCGAAAAATCAGGCGATCTGAATCTTCAGAGAAGGCGATTTACCTGACGCCTCTCCGCGCTCAGTGAAGACGTGCTTGCCCCACTTGGCACTCACGCTGGCTCCTAGACTGTGATCGCCTTTGCCAAGCGAGTTCGCAGGCAGTTCGAAGCTCC
>WNGL01007518.1_pt1 | contig 12793 bp, 12 predicted proteins | sample 5400591 | NCBI WGS metagenome assembly WNGL01 (sample SAMN13153377, study PRJNA577476) | soil metagenome | isolation source: 80 cm soil or saprolite under Garry oak tree replicate 1 | place: USA:California | collected 2016-06-15
TGATGGCGGGATGCTCGATGCGCGTGGTGACGATGTGATCGCCGCGGTCGCGCTGCGCAAAGAACACGCCCTTGAGGGCGAGGTTGTTGGCCTCGCTGCCGCCGCTGGTGAAAACGATCTCACCGCTTCGGCAGCGGAGCAACGCCGCCCCTTAGGCGCGCGCCGTCTCAAGGGCGACCTTTGCCGCGGCTGCCGCCCAATGCCCGCTCGACGGATTGCCGTAGTGATCCGCGAGAAACGGCCTCATCGCGGCGGCGACCGCCGGATCGATGGGCGTGCTGGCATTGTAGTCGAGATAGACGCGACGCATGTTCAGAACGCCAGGATCAATCCCTCTATGCTGTTGCCGCGACGGCGCGGCCTTCGACCGGCAGGCCGGCATCGTTCCATTGCTCCATCCCGCGGCGCAGGACAGCGACCTGCGTGAAGCCGGCGGCACGCAAGGTCCGCGCCGCCGTTGCCGAGCGCTTGTCGGTCCGGCAGACGAGGACGAGGGGAGCCCGTTCAAGCCCGGCAAGCTCGGCTAATCGGCCATCGAGCTCGGCAACGGGAATATTGCGCGCGGTCGCAATATGGCCGAACGACCCAGTGAATTCGTCGGGTCCCCGAACGTCGACGACGGTCACTCCTTCGCCACCATCGAGGCGGCGCTTGAGGTCCTTCGGCTCGATCCATGCGAACGATTCGCGCATTCGCCCGACAAGTCGCGGCAGCAAGGCAATCGCCGCGAGCAAGGCAAGCGCGAACAGGCCATAGCGCACCGCATCCGCTTCGCCGGTCAGAGCGGCGCGTCCGGCGTGCCCGAGCCAAGTAAAGGCCACCACGCCGGGCACCATGAAGACCAGCGTGGCGATGACGTAGTGCGGGAGCGGGATGCGCGTGAGCCCCAACGCGTAATTCGAAAGATTGAACGGGAACAGCGGGACAAGCCGCACCAAGGCAACGAAACGCCAGCCCTCCGCGTCGACCCCTTCGATCAGTCGCTTGAGCAGCCCGCCGGCCTTGCGCGCAACCCAATCCGCGGCGATGTAGCGCGCGACCAGGAACGCAAGGGTGGCGCCGAGCGTGGCGCCCAGCAAGTTCCAGAGGCTGCCCCAGATCGCGCCGAACAAGGCGCCGCCGGCAAGGCCGAAGATCGCGCCGGGAACGAGCGCCACCGCGGCGAGAGCATAGAGGACGACGTAGCCGACCGGCGCCCAGGGGCCGAGCGAGCCGAGCGAGCCGAGCCAAGCATCGAGCATCGCCGGATTGATCTTGTCACGATGTACTGCCGCCAGTGCCGCCGCTGCGATGAGCATTAGCGCGAGTGCAAGGCGCGGCAGGAAACGGCGCATGCTCATCGTCCGCCCTCCCGCCGTCCCAACGGATATGGGCCGGCCTCCCCGCGGAACGGCTGGAGCAGCATTCGATCAAGCCTGAGTTCGCGCGCATCGCGGAACTGCTCGATGCCGATCGTCATGGCGTCGTGCCCGGCCGCAGGCTGCGCGCGGTAGGTGCCGAACAGGCGATCCCACCAAGGCAAATTGAATCCAAAATTGCTGTTGGTCTCGCGCGACAAGATCGAGTGATGCACTCGGTGCATGTCCGGCGTCACGACGAACCAGCGCAGCACGCGGTCGAATCCCAGCGGGATGCGGATGTTGCCGTGGTTGAACATGGAGGTGGCGTTGAGCACCACTTCGAAGATCAGCACCGCCACCGCGGGCGCCCCCAGCGCGACGACCACGGCCAGCTTGATCACCATCGACAATACAATCTCGATCGGATGGAAGCGCAGTCCGGTGGTGACGTCGAATTCGAGATCGGCATGATGCATGCGATGTAGCCGCCACAGCGCGGGCACGGCATGAAAGAGGACGTGCTGGAAATAGATCGCAAGGTCGAGAAGGATGACCGAGCAAACGACGGCGATCCACGCCGGGAGCGCAATCGTATTGAAAAGCCCCCATGCATGCGCCTGCGCGACGAGCGCGAGACCGACCGCCGTGGTCGGAATGACGAGACGGACCAAAAGCGTGTCCACCACCACCACGCCGAGATTATTGGGCCAGCGCACGAGGCGGCCGATCGCCTGTTTGCGGCGGGGACCGACCAACTCCCAAATCGCCATCGCGGCCAAGACGCTGCCGAATGCGCCCAGCCGGATGAAGGGCTCATAAGCGAATACGGCATCGCGGATGAGGAGCATGTCCCACCTTGACAACGGCTTATATTTATTCAATTATTATATTGAATGATATAATATCGTCAATCGACCCATGTCAAGGCACAATCCGAAATCGGCGCTGTTCGCCCAATTCGCCGCGGTCGCAAAAACGCTGGGACATGCGCATCGTCTCGAGCTGTTGGAGCAGCTCGCCCAGGGGGAGCGCAGCGTCGAAGTGCTGGCGCAGAGGACGGGCCTATCGATCGCCAACGCCTCGCAACATCTCCAGCACATGCGGCGTGCCGGCATCGTGGCAAACCGGCGTGACGGCAAATTCGTCTATTACCGCCTTGCCGATGACGCCGTTCTCGAGCTACTGGCAGCGCTGCGCAGGATTGCGGAGCGCAACGTCGCCGAGGTCGAGCGGCTCATTCGCAGCTATTTCAATGATCGCGACAGCCTGGAGCCGGTCTCGCGCGCAGAGCTCCTGCGGTTGTCACGCGCCGGCGCGGTGACGGTGCTCGACGTGCGGCCGGAAGATGAATTCGCCTTGGGACATTTGCCGGGAGCGGTGAACATCCCGCTGCGCGCACTCGAGGCGCGGCTTTCAGAACTCAATCCATCGCAGGAGATCGTCGCCTACTGCCGCGGTCCCTACTGCGTGCTGTCCTACGAAGCGGTCGCAGCGCTGCGTGCACGTGGCTTCAAGGTGCGTCGCCTCCAAGACGGCCTTCCCGAGTGGCGCGCGGCCGGGTTGCCGGTGGTCGGCGGGAACGGCTGACCCGTCCCGAATTTTAGGTCTCGTGTTTCTTGCCCCGCATCATCGCGGTGATTGCCCACCGCGATGGGGTCCCAGGCCGGCTGCAAGCTCAGAACTCGGCCGGGAGATAGCCGTTGATTTCAAGGCCGATACAGATCTCGACGAGGGTAGGCGTCGTCCAAGCCATGATCAGTTCCTTTCCGTGTCGCGCCGTCGCCAACGCAGCTGCGGAACCTAAAGCACCTTCATGACGGATTGATTTCAGTTCCATGCCGATCCCCCTCCTCATTCATCTCGCTGTCAAGGTCGCGGCCTAACGTCGTTCGGCCCGCCAACCGGCAATCAGGGAGATCACCATGCGGCCAACGAGATCATGGGTGCGTGCGGCCTTGAGCGCGTCGTTGCTCTTTACCCTGCCTCCCGTGCTCGGCGTGTCGGCGATGCTGGCCGAGTGCTCGGTCGCGATCGCGGGCGGCAACGTCCTAAAGGAGTTCAGGCCGGTCACGGATGACATGCTGCAAAGGCCCGATCCCGGGGACTGGCTGATGCGGCGGGGCGATTACCGCGCCTGGGGCTACAGCGCGCTCGACCAAATCCGCGCCGGCAATGTCGGGGCCCTGAAGCTCGTTTGGGCCTGGAACATGGAGCCGGGATATCAGGAAGAGGCGCCGCTGGTGCATGACGGCGTCATCTTTCTTGCAAACCCGCAGAACGTGGTTCAGGCCTTGGACGGCCGCACCGGCGATCTGCTGTGGGAGTACCGGCGCGAGCTGCCGAAAATCGAAGGCGGCTATCACAACGACCTGTTCGATCGGGCGCGCGGCACGATCGCGCTCTACGCCGACAAGGTCTTCCTGGCGAGCGCCGATGCGCATGTCGTGGCGCTCGACGCGCGGACAGGCAAGGTCGTGTGGGACACCACGGTGGCCGACTATCGCCGGGGCTACACGTTCACCGGCGGTCCCATGGTCGCCAAGGGCAAGGTGATCGCCGGCATTTCGGGCTGCACCAACCCCGACACGGCCGGTGGGTGCTTCATTGTCGCCCTCGATGCGAACACCGGAGCGCAGTTGTGGCGAACCCAAACGATTGCCCAACCGGGCTCGCCCGGCGATGAGAGCTGGAATGGATTGCCGCTCGAGAAGCGAAACGGCGGATCGGTGTGGACGACCGGCAGCTACGACCCCTCGCTCAACTTGCTGTTCTGGGGCACGGGAGGCCCCATTCCGCATACCGAGCTGGTGCGCGGCACCGCAAACGGGGCGGTCTTGTACACCGATTCAACGCTGACGCTCGACGCCGACACCGGCAAGATCGTCTGGCACCACCAGTTTCTGCCCCGCGACAACTGGAATCTCGACCATGTGTTCGAGCAGATTCTCGTGGACATCAACGTGGGGAATCGCCCGCGGCAGGCGCTGCTGGCAATCGGAAAGCCGGGCATCATTTGGGCGCTCGACCGACGCACAGGCGAATTCCTGTGGGCGCGCGAAACGACCCACCAGACCGTGTTCAAGAGCATCGATCCGGAAACCGGAAAGGTCACCATCAACGAGAGCCTGATTCCCAAACAGCTGGAGCAAAACCATGTGGTATGTCCGTCGTTTTACGGCGGCAAATTATGGATGGCGACAGCGTACAACCCGGCGTCAAAGACACTGTTCCTGCCGTTGAACAATTTGTGCATGGACTACAAGGCGGTCGAGCAAAAGCCGCTGGTCGGCGAAGACTACGGGCGCAGCCGCATGCAATTTCGCCACGCTCCCGCCAACAACGGAAACGTGGGGCGCGTCGACGCCGTCAATCTTGAGAACAGAGAAACGCTATGGACGCAACAGCGGCGTCCCTACTGGTCCAGTTCGCTGCTGGTCACGGCCGGAGGAATCGTTTTCGGCGGTGACACGAACCGTCGCATCGCGGCACTCGATGCCGGTACCGGGAAGGTGCTGTGGGAGCTGCCTTTGAATAGTCAGCCTGGCGGTTTTCCGATGACATACATGGCCGGAGGAAAACAGTACGTGGCAATTCCAGCGGGCTTGAGCTTGATCGGTAATCGGGTCGTGCGGAGCCTCACGCCCGAAATTCCCGTCCCGAGCCGTGGCTCGGCGCTGTTGGTGTTCGCATTGCCTGATGCGGAATCTCGCTAGGGCCACAAATCCGGTTCTGTAAGCGCGGCTCGGTCAATGTCCGCTTCGCTCCGAAAGCGACCGAAGTGCTGCGTCGCTTACGCGCGTGCGTACCATCATCTCTGGAGGCCCGCGCTCCAGCAAGATTGGCTCTAGGGAATCTCGTAGACCGCCACTTCCGAGGTGACGCCGCGTAGCGCGCGGCTTTGCGCTACCGGCTTCTGGCCATTGCTGCCGAGCACGCTCGCGCTGCGCGGGTTGTGCACCACCGGCGCCGTCGCCAGGATCGACCGCGAGATCGCGAGCCCCTGTACTCGCGAGGCGATGTTCACGGTTTGCCCGAAATAGTCCTGTCGCTCGTTCAGGTTCACCGCGAGGCAGGGACCTTCGTGGATGCCGATCTTGAGCAGCAGGTCCTCGCGGCCGTGGGTCTCATTCAGCCGGCGCATCGCCTCGCGCATCTTGAGCGCCGCGGCCAGCGCATGGTCGGGCGTCAGGAAGGTCGCCATCACCGCATCGCCGATGGTCTTGACCACGGCACCGCCTTCGGTCGCGACGATGTCGTTCAGGGTGCGGAAATGCTCGCGCACGAGGTCGAAGGCGACCAGGTCGCCGACCCGCTCGTAAAGCTCGGTCGAGCCTTTGAGGTCGGTGAACAGGAAGGTGAGGCTGGTGATCTTCAATCGCTGGTCGACGTCGAGCGTGTCGGTGCGATAGATGTCGCGGAAGGTCTGGTTGCTGAGCAGCCGCTTGGCGTTGAGGAACGGCCGGCGCTTGCTGGTGAGCTCCTGAAGGTCGTTGGCGGCGATCCACACGGTAGGCAGCACGCGGGCTCCGGTGCGGTTGTCCAGCGACAATCGCAGCGGTCCTGGCCGCAATTCCAGGGTGCCGGTGGGCGCGCGCACGTTGTTATAGACCAGCGCCAGGTTCTGGCGCTCGCCGGCTGGCTCGCCCTTGACCTGGATGAATTGCGCGGCGTGCGTCACCGGCTCAAAGACGATGACGAATTCCGCCGGCAGCTGCAACGACAGGATCGCCTTGTCGCCCGCCGGCAGCTCGACGGCATCGAGGGTGAGCTGCTCGCACGTCGCCTCGAACTTCTCGTCGGGCAAATCGACGCCGGTGCCCCAGAAGATCTGGCGGTGATATTCCCAGATCGGCAATTCGTCGGGATTGTGGGCTGCGATCTTGCGCACGCGCGGGCTCACGGTGAAGCTCACCTCGACGACATCGTCGAGCGTGGGTTCGCTCGAGACGGCGCAGAACGCGCAATAGTATTCGTGGGAGCGCACGGTCTTGAGCGTGGCGTTGGCGTCCAGCACGCCGCCGCAGCTGGGGCAAAGCACGTTCCACGACATGTCGAGCAGCCCGATCTGCGTGGCATGCAGGAACGTCGTGATCGCCCGCTGTTCGTCGAGACCTTCGCGGCGGGCGAAGTCGAGCACGTTGATGCGGTTGAGCCGCCGATCCGGCGCCTCGCGGACCAGTCGCTCGAGCGCCGTCGCGCAGTCGGCGTCAGCCGACTTGCACAGGACGGCGAACAGGGGGTGGGCTTCGCTCATGGTCGAACGCTTCGCTCATGGTCGAACGCTTCGCTCAAACATGGGGTCGAAGATATGGCGGTTCAAGCGGTTGTAAGGCTTGGCCGCTTTGTGTCGACACGACAGGCCGGCCCGGCCTGTCCAATCTGTCAGCAGTGCTGTCAGTGCCTGCGTCAGGATATTGCCAGCGAGGGCGGCTATGAAAAGGTGCGCCCAATGTCAGGGGAAGCTGGCCCCGACATAGAACGTCCGCCCAGGAACTTTGCCCCCGCGCGGGTGTCATGTGTTTGCAATAGAAATCACTGATAAGCGCGCCATGCGCAGGGCAATGAATGCTTGAACGGCTCTCCACTGGCCCGCGGCGGGTTCGAACGCTGTTTCTGTCGGACGTCCATCTGGGGACGCGCGGCTGCCAGGCCGACAAGCTGCTCGACTTCCTGCGCCATTACGAAGCCGACATCATCTATCTCGTGGGCGACATCGTCGACGGCTGGCAGCTCAAGTCCGCCTGGTATTGGCCGCAACTTCACAACGACGTCGTGCAGAAGCTGCTGCGTCAGGCGCGCAAAGGGGTTCGCCTGTTCTACATTCCCGGCAATCATGACGAGTTTCTGCGCGACTATTACGGTACCCACTTTGGCGGCATCGAAGTGGTCGAAGATGCCATCCACGTCGCCGCCGACGGCAAGCGCTACCTTATCGTTCACGGCGACCTGTTCGACGTGATCATTCGCCACGCGCGTTGGCTCGCGCTCTTGGGCAGCAATGCCTACGATCTCGCGATCTTTATCAACACCTATTTCAATACGGTGAGACGCGCGTTCGGTTTGACCTATTGGTCGCTGTCCAAATGGGCCAAGCTGAAAGTCAAGAACGCGATGGCCTTCATCGGCGAGTACGAGCGCACGCTCGCGGCGGAAGCCCGGCGGCGGGGCGGCCTCGACGGGGTCGTCTGCGGCCACATCCATCATGCCGTGATCCGCGACGATCTCGGCTTGCGCTACATCAATTGCGGCGACTGGGTCGAAAGCTGCACCGCGGTGGTCGAGCATTTCAACGGACAGTTCGAGATCGTGAGGTGGATCGGGCCCGCCCCGTTGACGCACGAGCAGGACTTCGCGGCGGCGCTTGCCTCCCGGGTGTAGGCACATGCAGACGCAACAGCGGCAAGCGGACGGAAGAATTGCATTCACGGCAGCCGCATCAGCGGTTCGCCGACACGAATCGTGGCGTTCTCCCGCACATTCTCATGCAGCGAGAAGCCGTCGGGAGCGAAGACGATGATGGTCGATCCGTGCTGGAACCAACCTATTTCATCGCCTTTCCTGAACGCCGCGTCGCAGGCGATGACATTGGGTCCGCGATGCTTGAGGCCGAGCAGCACATCGAGAAAGTGCAGGCGTATGCTGGCGACGAGCACGGCCGCGACCGGGACCAGCGTAATCGTGTGGCCGGTGGCGGTCAGTTTCGTCCGCAACAGCGCGCGTTCGTTCTTGCAGAACAGCTTTTCGACCCGCCGCAGCGCGATCGGATTGACGTTCCAGGTGTCGCCCGAGATGTAAGTCACCTGGTCGACGCGGCAATCATGCGGTGCGTGGAAACGATGATACATGCTCGACGTCAGGCGCAGCGTCACGTATCGGCCATCGCGATGAGCGTCGGCGAGCGCGCGATCGCAAAACAGCTCCGCCAACGTGTAGGGAAAGCCCTTGATCTGATAGAGACGGGTGCCGGCGATCGTACCGGATGCGCCCACGATCGCATCGCAGGGGCTGACGAGGATTTTGGGATCGTCGTCGATCGGGCGCGCACCCTCCTTGAGCTGCCGGATGAAGCAATCATGCATGCTGCGAAATTGCGGTTGCTTCGCCTCGCTCAAATCCAGATCGGAGAAGAAGCGCCACAGCCCGATCGACAGGTCGCGCACCAACGGCTGCTGGATCCGGCTGAACCAGCCCATGAACTGCGTGGCCAGCCGGCGGGGAATCCGGTTGGTGAGCAAGAAATTGAGGTCCTCCTGCGCCAGCAAACGCAGAATCTGGGCGCGGAGCGTCATCGTGCCGTAACCTCCTTCGGATAAGGCACGATTCGATGGAATGGGCCAGCACGACACTGGCATTCTACGGGCTTGGCGCTGCCGCGCTGGCAACGTCGTTGGTGACATTGCGCCGGCGGCTCGAGCTTTCGAAGGCCAAGCACAGGACGCTGACCGGCCATGCCAGGATGGCGCGGCGGGTGGCCTCGCTGGTGCCGTTCTACGACTACGACGAGAGCCGGTTCTTCTGTTCCGACGATGCGCCGGAGGAGGTCGCGGCGCGCCGCCGCGCCGGCTTCGAGCGGCTGGCGGCGCTCTATGATGCGCGCTTTGCCGAAACGATCCGGCGCACCGCCGAGGCGACCGACGGCATCTCCGATCTGCAATTCACCGACGCCTATCGGGTGCCGTTCCAGTACGGCCGCGTCGTGCGCCAGCACCTCAAATCCGCAGCGTTCGTGCAATCGTCCGCGGGCGTCATGCTCACGGATCTCGACGGCAATCAGTTCTACGACCTGACCGGCTCCTACGGGGTCAATGTCCTCGGCTACGACTTCTACAAGCAGGCGATAGGACGCGCCGTCGAGCGCGTCGGCGAGCTTGGCCCGGTGCTCGGCCCCTATCATCCGGTCATCGCCGACAACGTGAAGCGTCTGAAAGAGCTTTCCGGACTCGACGAAGTGTCGTTCCACATGTCGGGCACCGAGGCGGTGATGCAGGCCGTGCGGCTGGCGCGCTACCACACCCGCCGGTCCCACCTGGTGCGCTTCTGCGGCGCCTATCATGGCTGGTGGGGCGACGTGCAACCGGGTATCGGCAACCCGCTGCCGGCGCACGAGACCTACACACTGAAGGACATGTCGGACGATTCGCTGCGCGTCCTGCGGACGCGACGCGACATCGCCTGCGTGCTCGTCAATCCGCTGCAGGCGCTGCATCCGAACGCGTCCGCGCCGACGGACTCGTCGCTGGTCGACGGCGCGCGCAACGCACATTGCGACAAGGACGCCTATGCCGAGTGGCTCAAGCGTTTGCGCGCGGTCTGCACCGAGCAAAACATCGTCTTGATTTTCGATGAGGTGTTCGTCGGCTTCCGTCTCGCCATGGGCGGGGCACAGGAGTACTTCGGCGTCCGGGCCGATCTCGTCACCTATGGCAAGACCCTGGGCGGCGGGCTTCCCATCGGCGTCGTCTGCGGACGCAAGCACCTGATGAAGCGGTTCCGCGACGATCGCCCAGCCGACATCTGCTTCGCCCGCGGCACGTTCAACTCCCATCCTTATGTCATGGCGGCAATGAACGAGTTCCTGCGGTATCTCGAAACGCCACGCGCCCGCGAGCTCTATCGCGACCTCGACCGAACCTGGAATGCAAGGGCGCAGCGCCTCAATCGGCGCCTGCGCGACGAAGCGTTGCCGGTAGAGGTGGCGAACATGTCCTCGATCTGGACGGTCTGCTACCTGCGGCCGTCGCGCTACAATTGGATGCTGCAATATTATCTGCGCGCCGAAGGGCTGGCGCTGAGCTGGATCGGAACAGGCCGCCTCATTTTCAGCCTGAACTACACCGAGGCGGACTTCCAAGCGGTGGGCGACCGCTTCGTGGCCGCAGCAAGGGCCATGCAGCAAGATGGCTGGTGGTGGCACGATCCAGCGGCGACCAACACGTCGATCAAGCGCCGCATCCTCAAGGAAATGATCGCGCACCGGCTGTCCCCGAAGCGCGATTGTACGCAACGTCGCTGAAGGCCTTCCGGCAGCCATCAGGTCGCGTGCGGAGCCTCTGCGGCTTCGTCGGCGATCCACTCGTCACCTTGAGCGTGATGCGGATCGATCCACTCGCCGCGCAGCAGGGAGAGGGGAGCCTTGTAGTAGAGTTTGATGTCGTGGAACGGGTCGGTCAGGATTTTCGTGGCCCATACCAGTCCGGTCTGCACATCCTTGATGAAGAACAATTGCACGGTCCGGAACAACAACCCGCCGATTCCGATGACCAACCAGATCTGCGCGACATGGCGCACGAACTCCATCGTGCCCGTGTGCGGGGTGAAGATGCCGAAAAAAGTCGGATCGAAGTAGAGCGGCAGCGGCGACAGCGCCCAGATCGTCATCAGGACGACCTTGCGCCGTAGATTGTAGCCGACCTTGATTTCTTCCTTGTACTCATGCGTCGCTTGATTCACCACGTCGTAGTCTCTCGGCTCGAAGAAGAAGTGGCCGATCTGGCGGCTGGTCATCGCCACGAGCCAACCAATCAGAGCTGCCATCGCCGGATCCCCGAACATCATCACATAGGCGGACAGAAAGCTCACCGCGCTCACCAGATGAAGCGATTGATTGATCCGGCTGTGATGATAGAAGCGATGATCATCCCAACGCTGCACTCTCAGGGCCTCGAGAAACGGCTGCATAACAGCTCTCCGTGTTGTCGTCGTGTGTCGATGCTATGGCGATTCGATGAATCCGATGTGACAGGCGCGTCGATCGGCGGGGAAGAGGCATTGCTTGCGGCGAACAGGGCGGGTCAGACCGCGGCGCGCGCCGCCGGCTTCTCCGCGCGCGCGGCGCTCGCTCCGCCGGCCTTGGAGAAGCGGATCAGCGAGAAGTGCCCGAACGGCGGCATCGCCCGCCGCTCGACCAGCCGCATGCCGCGCGAGCGCTTGGCCCAGTGCGCGTAGCGCTCCCAGGAGAACTCGGTGCGCCAGCCAAGCTTGCGTGCCGCAGGCGCAAACCATCGCTCCAGGGCGCGCCGCAATCCCGCTTCCGCGCCCACACGGCTGACCAGCACGATCTCGCCGCCCGGCTTCAGCACGCGGGCGAATTCGTCGAGCGTCGCCTCGGGATTGGGAACCGTCGTAATGACGTATTGCGCCACGACCACATCGAACGACGCATCCGGAAAGGACAGATGCTCGGCGTCCATGACCCAAAGTCCCTCGACATTGGCGAGCCCGAGCTCGACGACGCGCTGCTGTGCCTTGCGCAACATGGGCTCGGAGATGTCGACGCCGCAAAGGCGGTTGGCGCGCGGATAGTCCGGGAGCGATATGCCGGTGCCGACCCCCACCTCGAGGATGCGTCCGCCGATGCGTTCGGCGGCGGCGATCGCGGCGTGGCGGCCACGCTCGAAAATCGCGCCGAACACGAGATCATAAACCGGCGCCCAGCGCGCATACGCCTTGGCGATCGTCTCCTTGTCGAGCTCTGCGCGCGACAAATCGGTCATGGCAGTGTCTCCTTTTCGCCCCACCCGCTTTCGCCCCGTGACCGGCAGCGAAAACCGTGCTCCGTCCTCATCAGCCGCGCGCGGTCGCCGCCATCGCCATTCCCGCGTCGGATTCGCGATACCCGCCGGTGGCCACTTTCTGGATATGCCCGATGAATTGACGCGCGCTGTTTTCCCAGGAGCGGCTGAGTGCGAACGCGCGACACGCTGCGCGAGAAATTCGAAGCGCCTCGATACAGGCCACGCCCAGGTTTTCGTTCAAAACTCCGACCGGACTGCCGCCCACGACGTCCTTCGGCCCCGTGACCGGGAAGGCGGCGACCGGAACGCCGCTGGCCAGCGCTTCGAGCTGCACCACGCCGAACGTGTCGGTGCGGCTCGGGAACACGAAGACGTCTGCCGCCGCGAGATGCGCGGCCAAGGCGCCATTCTCCAACAATCCGAGGAACTTCGCGTCCGGAAAGCGCCGTTTCAGCGCCGCCTCCTCAGGGCCGGTGCCGATGACGACCTTCGTGCCGGGAAGATCGAGCGAGAGGAATGCTTCGAGGTTCTTTTCGACCGCGAGCCGCCCCACGCTGACGAAGATGGGGCGCGTAAAGCCGAGTTCGATCGCACGATCCGGCCTGAACAGATCGGTGTCCACGCCGCGCGTCCACATCCCGAGGTTGGAAAATCCCCGCTGGCGCAATTCGGTCATGAGCGATGGCGTCGCTACCATCGTCACGGTTGCGGCGGCATGAAATCGTCGCAGCGCCGCGTAGATGCACGCTTGCGGGATCGGTGCGCGCGCCGAGATGTATTCAGGGAAGCGCGTCGTGTAGCTGGTGGTGAAGGGCCGGCCGTGCCTTCGGCAATAGCCCGACACCGCGTGGCCAATCGGTCCTTCGGTCGCGATATGGATCGCATCCGGCTTGGCCGCTTCGATGCGGCGAGCGATCTCGCGCCGACGTGGCAACGCCA
>WNGL01024844.1_pt1 | contig 12790 bp, 17 predicted proteins | sample 5400591 | NCBI WGS metagenome assembly WNGL01 (sample SAMN13153377, study PRJNA577476) | soil metagenome | isolation source: 80 cm soil or saprolite under Garry oak tree replicate 1 | place: USA:California | collected 2016-06-15
GCATCGTCCGGGCGAGATGGATAGTAAGAGGATGCACCAAGCGGAAGAACCGCCGTCAGAAGAACCACTGCTGCGGTAATCGTCTTCAACATTTCAAAGGATCCGCACTCTGGAGCATCGTGAGAATTGGGGAGCACGAGTGCTTCATCCGTATCGCTAAAGCGCTGCCTGGCGTCGCCATCGGTTCTACCTAAGCGGGTTCGCAGGGCACAGCTTTTTGTACAAATAGCTGTCTCCGTTCGAGCGACTACACTCTTTCCGGTCGTCCTCTTTTAATATAATTGCCGGCGCGAATGGCCCGAGCTCAAAGAGTCGGTATTCTCCCGTACGCTGTAACTGGCTTGGTTACACGATCCTGAGGAGCCCGGAAGGCGAGCATTGTTGCTGAATATTTTCATTTGGGGGGCAGACAATCTCAATACTTCGTCTCGGTTCCACCATTACCCAGGCTAGGGACACTAGAAATCTTTATTTCTAGCGGCCAATCCGGTCCCCATCAACCGGCTGGTCTGGAGACGGCTGTACAAGCTGGCCGAATCGAGATTGGGCTGTTTTTCTCCCAAGCCCGCGTATAGCAACGCAATGGCGTAAGCTGGAATGTACCGTCGTCCGGAACGCGACTGCAGAAGGGCGAGCATTCTGCGCGCAGCCCTTACATTTCCAGTGTTTCACATTGGGATCAATGGCTTCTTGACCCGCGCCCTGGATTTGAGCCAGTCCTGCAGAATACTGAGATCTACAGGAGGAATGCGGACAAATTCGCAACCGGCAGCACCGTGTTGCCGGGTCCAGAGGACCCGCGCCTGAATGTAGATTTCTCTCTTTGCCCCAGGCAACAGGAGCCGGAAGGCTAAGACCTGTCCGATGGTGACCTCCTGCTTAACACTGAGCCCGATTCCGCCGTCGCCGATATTCGTCACAGTCAGCGCAATACTCCGATTGTTGTCGTCCGTTGCGCGGACAGAGAGCATGAGGGCGTACCGCGCATGCAGACGATGGTCCATCAGCATTCTCGAGTAAGCAATTTTCAATGATTTCGTCCCGGACTCAGTGGTGATGGGTTTGCGGAGAGTAACATGGGCGCCTCGTATATCAGAATCCAGGGCAGAAATCGCTACGATAGTCGGTTTGTGCTTCATACCGGACTTCCAGATGTCCTGCAACAGATCCGAAGAAGCGTCGCCCTCCCAGTCAATCACGAGCAGGTCAGTGCTCCCTTCGGCCAACATGCCAAGGGCATGGGAAGAGCTCAAGCAGAGATTTGTACAAACCGACAAATCTCGCAGCAGGCCATCCATAGCAGAAAACACCGCCGGATCACGGCAAATGAACAAGCACTCAAAGGCCATATCAGGTGTCATGTGAGTCTTCAGGTAAGGGAGCGAGTTTGTCGTCGGGCGCCCCCCCAAACGTTCTCGTCACGGGAGTCCTAGGGGCTGGTACAGTTCGATGTTGATCTTTCAGCACATGCTGTCGGCCTGCCCTCTTCAATCTGTTCCCGTTCCTTTGGCACAGACTGCCCAAGACGATTACCGGTACTTGGGCAGTTCGTGGTTCCTCACTCAAGGCTTGGGGGAGTCTCTGGTTCTTCAAGTTTCGGTAGCAATGTCATCAAGCTACTCCGAACTCGATTCAGAGACTGGTCAGTATTGACCGCGCGGCAGCGAGTGGTTACACAAGCTAACGTTCTATGTCTTTTGGTTCGGGATGTAGCGACAAGCAGGGAATACGATGAAACAGTGAGGTACCATACAACTGAACCGATGACTGGCGGCACCGCGTTCAAATTCGGTTTCTCGAAGCATAGCGTCAACGCAGTGGATTTCAACAGCACGAATGGCAACCGCCGCACTCAAGCGGCAGCAATAATAAACCAGCATGCTACGGCATTGCATTTCTCTTGTCTGCAGCCCGTCAGCCGCCGAAGCGGAAGATCATGAAACAGGGAGATTTCGTAAAGGTCATTGGAAGAGACGGATTTTACGTATTCCTGGAAGAAGTGCAAGGAACGGCAACCCTTCGAGTAGGTGGTGCGAAAAGTCCAAACACACCCACCTTGGCCATTCCGATAAATCGGGTGGTGTCTCTGGAAAAAACAGAACAGGCCCGTCGGCTGAGCCCAAGCGGATAAGCTCGAATGGATTCCTGTTTGGTGCTGATGAAATCCGAAAGAGCAAAATTGACCGTCTCTCAAATCGGCGATTTCGAAGAATACTGGGGATGAGACCCGCGAAACGCACGTTGGGATACATTTTGTCCGTCCCTGGTGCCAGGTGCGAAGCTAAACCAAGACAAAACTGCACGCTTAGCCAGAGTTCCACGGCCCCAATTACCGGCAGGTTTCGTGACCAGAATAAAAGGATTTCGATTCGCGCGAGCACTTGGTATCGTGCGTTACGCTGGTCGGGAACCCGACATAGACTCGAGCATTTCTATTGCAGAAATCCTCATACCGCCGAATCGACGGTACTAGCCGACTTCGTGCCTCAGCGCCGTAAGTGCTTCCTCCGCGGTCTTATAGCTTGTTTGGTTTTCAACCATCTCCTCACATCGTTTTGCTCTTCTGCTGAAGTGCCAGTCTGAGTGTGTTTCTGTACCATGATTCACGATCCGGGCTTCTTGGCCTTCAGGGAGACCAGCGACCGTCTGTGTGAAAGCATGCCTTCCGCGTCCTGTTACCAGGCTGCTACCTTCCCTCAGGCTCAGGTTCGTTTTCATGATAATAAGAGTTTGCACCTAATACTTTCGCCGATTCAAGGCTCCCAAGAGCCAAATAAACATGGGAGTGTTTTCAAGGGATCGCATCAGAGTAAAGAGTTGATCCGCAACCGTGAACGTGTAGGCGATGTTCAACAAAGTCTGCGGGTTGAGTATACCTTTACTGGATTGGGAGTGGAGTGTCTGAGCTATAAAGCTCACATCAGTCTCCGAACGCGCGCACTTTCGTAATTATGTGCTCCCTCATTCCATCGGTACTGTTTAGAGTAGGTGGAAAAACCTCGGGGACGCGGGGCTCTTCCAACAAGCTTCTACTCGTTTGGGAGGGTTTGCTGTGCAGAATAACACGCGGCCATCTAGAGCTGCGCTATCGATTGGAATCGCGGTCGCATTGCTGTGTACACTTGGCTGCGGTGTTAGGAGCACGCCACAGAACAATTATCTTTACGTGGGACAGGTCTTCGTGCCCCCTGTGAGCCGGGTCCGAATAGGCTCTGTAGCCCAGTTTCGAGTGGAAACCGACGGAACCCTCACAGCGCTTAACCCATCGACTACGGTCCAGAGCGTCATCCCCTTCTTTGCCGCTGCAGTTGCTCCCTCGAGACAGCACCTTTTCATTCTCAACGGGCCAATCAGCGAGTTTGGGATCGGCAGCGATGGAACACTCACACCGAATGCAGCTCCAGGCGCCACCGGCAGCTCGGTCGCCTTTACACCCAACGGGGAAGTTGCCGTCATTGCGAATCCGACGAGTGCCACGCTGGGTTCATACACGCTGAGCTCCTCGGGGGTGTTGACTCCGGTCAACAGCGTGGCGACGGGCAGCTTTCCCCAATACGTAGTTGTTGATGGATGGGGAAAGTTCGCTTATGTCACCAGTTGGAAAGATCACACAGTTTCGGAGTACACGATTTCCGCGAGCGGCATACTTGCGCCCAACGGTTCCATTCCGACCGGCGGAGACAATCCGCGTGCCCTCGTAGTTTCCCCTAAAGGGTTTCTCTACTGTGCGAACGTTACGTCGCGCTCGGTCACGGAGTTTTCGATCGATGCATCTACCGGAGCGCTCACTCTGGTTAACAACTATCCGATATGGGTAGAGCCACAGCCTGGCCCGTTGTGGATCAGCTTCGATCCCACTGGAACCTATGCTTACGTTGGCAATCTCGCCGAAATAGCACAATTTATGGTGGATGGGCCCACCGGCGCCCTCACCCGCAACGGCACGATGAGCCTCCCTAATGGCGCTCTCGGGGGAGGGGTTGATTCGTCTGGGAGGTTTGTCTTCACAGCGGGGGTAGATGGCACGGTTTCCCAGTTCATCATCAGCAACAAGGGGAAGCTCATTCCGAACGGCTGGCTCTCACTGGGAGAGAACATGGTCGGAGAGACTCTCGCCTTCGCGCAGAGATAGATTTCTCCGCAATGGGGTCCACGCTCTGCCCGCCGGCCCGCACTCCCACAATTGTTAGCCTCGTCGCGATGGGGGCAGCAGTCCTTTCGCACAGCCGAGGTATCCGCCCGGAGTTCGTCTTGCTTAGACAAGAGCCGTTCGGAGCGGACATGATTGGGCGGCAAAGGGATCAGGGATCATGGAAGGACTCCAGCCTGACGCATCCCGACGGGCCACGGGTGTTCTTGAATCGTGAGCCTCATGTGTACGTGACATCGTCAAGAGGAACAGTGGCGAAGCGTGGGGAGGATGTAACAATGGTATAAGGCTGCTGTGCCACCGGAGGCACAAACGACCGCGTGGGTTGCATAGTTCCCGCACGTCTCTTCCGGGAAACACAATTACAAACTGTGACATATTCAGTGACTGTTCAAAACGGCTCAGTTCGTGAAGTAAAACGTTCTATGCCTTTTGGTTCAGGACGGTACCGACAGAACGGACTAGGATGGCAGAGTGAGATGCTACACGACCAAAGCGATGAAGGGCCGTACCTTATTCAAGTGTACGCGTTGTGAGCACAGCGTTACCACGCGCTCGTTCCAGACCACAAATGGCAACCTTCGCACCCAAGCGGCCATGGCACTCAACCAACACGCCGCTGTTGCTCATTGCCGACCGGTGCCATTTCCAGCCCGCCCCGGTCCCGTGGCGCGGCTGGCATTGTTAACAGAAAAATTCGCAATGTTTTCGAACGAAACCTGAAATAGTGGACTGGTCGTGTGTGGGGTCGGGTGTTACGTTGGAACCGGCTAAGCGCATTTCATGCTGCGAGTTGCATTGAGGGACAAAGCGGAGTCGAGAAGGCCATGTGACACTTGCTCCGGCGCGAACCTTACAACTGTCCCATTCGCATACTCCTGCACCATGATGTCAGTTTCGCTGACTCCGACCCGCATCTGAAATTCCACGATACGTGGTATTCCAAATTGTCCCGGTGGCAGTGGGCAGCTGCGCAGTCTTCCCTTGGTAAGGTCTACTTCAATCATGAATAGCGGTGCTATCTCGTTTTCCCGGCGAACCTGAATCATCGTTGGGCCATGCTCTACGATCAACTGCTTTCCCACAGCGTTGAGTTGGAGGACATCGCTGTCGATAGCAACGAGAATTCGGTCCCACATGGCCACCATTTGATATCGTAACGTTTCCTTGTTCGCACACACGTAGTTGGCGATTGTTCTTGCACGGTCGGCTTGCTGTCTCTGGCGTTCGTCTGTGATCCACGTCATATACGTTTGTCATCCCCAGCGGGGTCCCCGCTAGTCTCCATATTCACCAAGCTAGTCAGGATTCAAGACCGAGTCTGAGCAATATGGCACGATAAAAGGCCATTGCGTTGACGACTGATTTCTCGACGTTTGGAAGATCGAATCAAGGAACTTTGCGTGAAGGCGACCTCAACCCCCGATTCTCCCGAATTCAACGAAGTTCTTAAACAGCTCAAAGACGCCCTCCGCAACATACCGACCGACTGGGAGACACGGTCGCCTGGAATCAGGCCCGCATCGAGCGGCGCTCACGAAAATAATCGGCAACACATTCGTTCGTCTACGTTCGGGCTATCACTCTGTCTCGAATCGAACAAAATGCTGCGACTGGATGTCGTATGAAGCTTGCCCTGTGCTTCGACCAATCCAGCTGCAACAACTCAAGAGGGCGGATAGCCGCTAAGCCACCAGCGTCACTGCCTCCGGGCGGGTGTGTCGCATGGCGCTGACGACAGTGAAACCATCACCGGCGTGCGGCATGTGCAGGTCGGAAAGCAGTAGGTCAACGTTTTCCGTAGCAATGCGACTGAGGGCTTCGCGCACGGTCGCGACCACCTCAAAGTCGTCACTACTGAGCCTACTGTATAAAACCGACCAGACAGAATTGTCGGTGGCGCGGAGAATGGAGGAACCATGAGGCTTCCCAATGAGCGAGATGAGTCGCGAGCCGCCGAATAAGAATCAGCCACGTCCTGAGACGTTCAGGGAACTGATTCGTGCGATGGACCAAGCATTGAAGGCTAGAGCAAGGCACCTTGACAATCTGGAAATCGAATTTCAAACCAGCGTTGTTTATAGCGATCATCGCTGGTAACCCACCGCCCCACACCGCCAATGAGGACTTCGGGTTAGACCTGCCAAAGTAAGGCCCTTTTCTGCGGAGTTTCCCTTTTTTCCGCTCCTCGGCCAATTTCTCATCCTTCCAGTCACCAACATTTGCAAAACTTCCTTTTCCGGCTAGGAGGGCCGCTCGATCGGTCAAACGAGTACTCGGAAGTCTCCGAGAGGACACTGCGTCGGTGGTCAGCGCAAGACTCTGCAGCTTGCCCTGATGCGCCATTGCCTTCGTGAGGCACCCGCTATTTGGTGACTGGCCGCAGCGCTGCGTCCGTTGACCGGAGACCACAAAAGGGAAGTGACACTGCCTTTAGACTCTCGAACGGTTCGCGGTTTATGCCGGCTGCTTTCGCCAACGGCTGAAGTGCCGGGTTTAACTGAGGTGGCGGGCCATCTCTACGCAGACCTAACGAGAGGATCCGGAAATGCATTCCCGCTCCCGGCGTAGTTAACAGGTGACCCCGCCTTTAATCCGCGGACGAGCCGAACTAAGTCACCACCGACGGCGTTGATTAACGTAGCCAGTACCCAATTCGGTAATAGCAACCCGTGGGAAGCATGACTATAAAGGGTGCTAGAGCACTACTAAGTCAGATCGGGATCAGGGGTTGGGGGTTATTCAGTTATGCGGCTTCCTCCACCGGAAAGCGAAGTTGCAAGGCTCCAAGTTCTTGACCGATATCAGATCTTAGGCACTCCTCCCGAAGAAGCGTTCGACGACATCGCCCGTTTGGCGGCATACGTCTGTGGGACGCCCATCGCTCTGATCAGCTTCATTGACCAAGACTGTCAGTGGTTCAAGTCAAAGGTCGGGTGGGACGTCGACGAGATCCCTCGGAATGTTTCCCTTTGCGCTCATACCATCCTCCAGTCGGAGGTCGTGGTCGTTTCCGATACGCTGGCCGATGAGGCGACGAAAACCAGCCCTCTCGCCACGCACGGCGGTTTGCGGTTTTACGCCGGAGTTCCACTGCTCACGCCAGAGAGGTATGCCCTAGGGACACTTTGCGTTATGGATTCCGTTCCGCGTGATTTAAGCGGAGAGCAAAGGCAGGCGTTGCTGCGATTAGCCTCGCAGGTAATGAGCATACTCGATTTACGCCGAATATCAGGGCAGAAAGTCGCACCGCAGAACGACTTCACCGGTGGCCTGGAGTCCAAACCCGCCGGGAGCGCGCTGTCTGAGTCAGACATTTATCGCGCAGTCAGCCAAGCAGCGTCGGACGCCATCATCGTTATTGACGAGCAGAGCACGATCTTGTTCGCTAACCGCTCAATCGAGAGGATTCTTGGATACCGTGCGGAGGAGCTTGTGGGGCAGCAATTGACGGTGTTCATGCCCGACCCTCTACAGCGGGTCCGCAGGCAAGCGATGCGGGAGTCTCTGGAAACCGGAGAAAAACATATTTCTTGGCAACAAGTGGTTCCCGCGATTCACAAGAGCGGCCAAGCAGTTGGTCTGGAGGTTTCGTTTGGCGAGTTTGTCGCCGGTGGAAAGCGCCTCTTTACGGGTATCTGTCGCGATGTCACGGAGCGTAAAAGAATTGAAGATGAGCGGTTCCAGCTGGCCGCCATCGTGGAATCCTCAGAGGATGCTGTCATCGGGAAAAATCTGGATGGCATTATTACGACCTGGAACACCGGTGCGAAGCGGATCTACGGGTACCGCGCAGAGGAAATTCTAGGCAAGCATATTTCCATTCTGACACCGCCGGAACGACCCAATGAGCTTCCGCAGACCGTGGAGAAGCTCAGACGGGGTGAGCGAGCCGAACTCTACGAGACAGTCCGCATCACCAAGGATGGAAGGCGTATCCATGTTTCGCTGACTGTGTCGCCCATCCGGGACAACGCCGGAAGGATCACTGGCGTTTCGTCTGTGGATCGCGACATCACGGATCGCAAGCTGGTGGAGATGAAACTACAAGAACAGGAAAAAGCCCTGCGTTCTTCCGAACAACGCTACCGCTCACTTTTCGAGGGAATGGTTCATGGCATCTATCGGCTCGGGCGGGAGGGCGAATTCCAGGAAGTAAACCCGGCCTTGGTGGCGATGCTAGGTTATAACTCTGCGGGTGACGTGCTGAAGCTGAACCCCGCAACTGAGCTCTACCTAGATCCGCAAGAGAAACCTCGTTTGCTCCAGAAATGGCTAGAGGAAACGAAAATTGAAGACGAGGTGAAGTGGCGTAGACGGGATGGGACCATCATTACCGTTCGCCTAAATGGTCGAACTTTGACCGATGAAGGGGGCGCGGTTCATGGGTTCGAATTTATCGCCGAGGATGTCACCGAGCGACGATCCTTGGAGCAAGAGTTGCGGCAAGTACAGAAGATAGAAGCTGTGGACCAGCTTGCCGGCGGGATCGCCCATGAATTCAACAATTATCTGGGCGTTATCCTAGGATACAGCGAGATCTTGGTCGAAGAAGCTGGGACGAACCAGAGTCTGCGCCGGTCAGTCGCCGAGATCAAGGCGGCCACGCACCGAGCTGCTTCGCTGAGTCGCTCGCTGCTCGCCTTTAGCCGAAAGCAAGTCTTGGAACCCACGATCCTTGACCTCAATCACGCAATATTGGAAGCGCATAAGTTGCTGCATCGTCTGGTTCCTGCCAACATCGAAATTGTCCCGCTATTGGATCCTGCCTTGGGGCGGGTCAAGGCGGATCCGGGCCAGATCCAACAGATTCTGATCAACTTGGTGATAAATGCCCGAGATGCTATGCCACTGGGCGGTAAGATTACCATCGAGACCACAAACAGGGAACTTGACGAGTTCTACTGTAATCAGCACCCCGGTATTCGGCCCGGTACCCACGTCCGGCTGACAGTTCGCGATTCAGGCTGCGGCATGGACAGGGAGACGCTGGGCCACATCTTCGAGCCCTTCTTCACGACTAAAGAGCAAGGTAAAGGTACGGGCCTTGGCCTCTCGACCATTTATGGCATCGTGAAGCAGAGCGGCGGCCGCATCGACGTAGACAGTTCCTTGGGTGCAGGCTCGGTTTTCCGCATCTACCTGCCACGCGCGCACGGGCAGGTGGCGCACTCTGAACCCACTGTGATGCCGGCCGAAAAGCCGCGAGCATACGGGACGATCTTGGTCGTCGAGGACGAAATGGCGCTGCGCAGGCTGATTCGCTTATCTCTTGAGAGATGCGGCTATAAAGTACTGACCGCAAAGGACGGGACAGAAGCCATAGAAATCTGTCAGCGGAATCCTGGCCAGATCCACCTGGTGCTGAGTGACATCATGATGCCGCACGTGAATGGCTTGCAACTGAGAGAGCGAGCTGCGACACTTTGCCCCGAAGCGAAATTCCTCTTTATGTCTGGCTACTCGGAAGAAATCATTCTCCCCGGAAATCTCTCGGCGCACGGTTGTGCCTTTCTGGAGAAGCCGTTCCGGCCCGATGAACTCGCGCGGAAGGTACACGACCTGCTGACGGGACCAGCGGCGGCCTAACTGAGGGTCCGCAGCTCAGTGGTATCTGATAGTGTCGGTGAACGACCACAGACAATCCCTCGGCCACTGGAAAGCAGCCTTGGGCTTGCTGGGAACTAAGACCGGCTTGCCGGGTTTGTCGTCTGGTGGTTGGTGCGGCCTCGGTGGCTAGGGGTGCCTTATGTGGGTCAGGCGTGCTACGCGCCAATGGTGCGTGACTGGTCATATGTAACCCGTCCAAAAAGTAGATATGGGCAGCGGTAGCGCCCTCAGAGGAACAAACGACCTGGCCGCATAATGCGCCCGCCATCTCCTTTGGAAACTTGCAACGATGGCATATTTGGTGACATTGCGTATTCCGACGATGTGAATGGTGGATTCCAGCGCGATGTGAATGGTCATTCCGGCGATGTGAATAAAGTCGGAGCGCAGCGACGCTGGGATTACAATCATGCTCGATAGCTTCGAGATTAATCAAGGTGCACGATTCATATTCAGCATTGTTTCGTTTCCGTTTTTGTCATTGTTTCGTCTCTCAGTTGCCCTCGTGAAACCAGTTCTTCGTTCTTGCTCGTTTTCGTCTTTTTTGTGCCTATCCCGGTTTTTCTCAGAAAAATATCGCGCCAGGATCGCCTGAGAGCGACGATCCCCGACTTGGTCGACCCGCAGCATCCCTGGTTTTGTCCCTCTTCGGTCGCTTTTCACTTTTCCAAAGTCCGGCATGGGATAGCCCAAAGCTCTGTTTGCTCGAATGTGTTCACCTTGTGGGCGACATAGGTCCAGTACTGAGTCGATATCTCCTGTTGGACTTCTTCGAAGAGGTTCGCGAAGTAGTGCAAGCTGCTGATCGGCGTGCCGCGTCCGTTCTGGCGGACCGCGGCGTACTTGCGCAGGGCGCCCAGCAAAATGGCGCGCTCGACGTGGAGTAGCGAGACACCGCGATGATGGAGCGCCAGAGCCAGTTTCTCATCGGCGGCCGTAAAACTACTCTGTACGCAGCGGCGCTGGAGAAACCGGCGTTTGACTTCTTCCACATAGCGTCGCGATTCGTCGCTGTCAGCGGAATCGTACTCGCGTTGATAAGGCCAGAAGCGATCTCTGATCTCGATGACTCCGTCTGCTCTCAGGGTGCAGACACCTTGCCGCTCTAGTTCTTCGAGGGCAAGATGCATATCGCTTTCCTTTTTGCCCAGCGCTCTAGCCAACTCTGCCGGTGTAGCTGACAGAGCGCCTCGGCCCCGCTCGGCATGTAAGCAAAGCCAGACGAACAGTTTGAAAGTCGCGTCGGAAAGCAGTTCGAGGGCGCACCGAACTTCCCGGCCGGCGGCAAACCAGCCGGTCGGCTGTTTCAGTTGGAAACGAGTTCCCCCACTCATTGGCCATCCTCCTGTTCGGGCTTGCGACCGAGCTTCTTGCGCATGGACTCGCCTTTGAGTTCTATGCGATAGGCGTTGTGCAGCAACCGGTCGAGGATGCTGTCGGCAATGGTGGGATCGCCGATCTGTTCGTGCCAATGGGCCACCGGCATCTGTGAGGTCAGAATCATGGAGCGGCGCTGATAGCGGTCGTCACAGACCTCAAGAAAGTCGCGGCGCTCGCTGTCCTTCAGGGGCGCCATGGCAAAGTCGTCGAGCAACAGCACATCGATCTGCGCCAGCCGGAGCAGCATCCGGCCCATGCTGCCATCGGCATGGGCTACGGCCAGTTCCCGAAACAACTCGCTGGTTTTCTTATGCAGAACCGAGAATCCCTCCCGACATGCTTTCTGCGCCAGGGCACACGCCAACCAGCTCTTGCCAATGCCGGTGGGACCGGTGAACACCAGGTTGAGTTTCTGGCGCACCCATTCGCTGCTGGCGAGCGTACGCAAGAGCCTGCGATCCAGCTCGCGGGGGTGTTGGTAGTTGACATCTTCGATCACGGCGTGTTGTTTCAACTTGGCGCAGCGCAGCCGGCGCCCCAGGGCCCGATTCTCTTTCCACAGCCACTGTTGATCGACCAACAGGGCAAAACGTTCTTCGAAACTGAGTTGGTGCGACTCGGTGGTTTCCAGTTGAGCGCGGAAGGCATCGGCCATCCCGTGCATTTTCATGGTGTGTAGTTTCTCGATCGTGGGTTGATTCAACATGTTCGTTGCCTCCTAAATTGGCGTTTATTGCACGAGCTTGGTGGGGGACTGGTAGTAGTGACCGCCGCGGAGATTTTCATGCTGCGGACTCGAGCGTTCCGGTTCCTGCGCGAGGGTCGGTTGTCCGTCCAGACCTCGTTTCAGGATCGACTTCAGGCTGGGATAGGAACAGGCCTGTGCTTCGAGAGCGCGTCGGCAAGCCGCTTCCAGCCGAGGGTTGGAGTAGGTCTTGGCTAGCCGGAGAATGCCCAGACAGGCGCGATAGCCCATCTCCGGATGTGGTTTGCTGTCCAGGATGGTACGAATGACTTGGGCCGTGGCCTCGCCCACGCTCTCTCCCCAATGAATCAACCGTGACGGGGTCCACTCCAGATGAGCCTGATGGCTCTTCGGCATGTGCTCGCGCACCGTGCTGTGGTGATAGGCAGTGAAGTTGCGCACGTGCGACACCACGCGTTTTCCGCGATGGAAGATCTCCACGGTGTTGGCGGTGGAACGTGCTTCGAGCTGTTCCCCGACCAGCGAATAGGGAACGCTGTAATAGTGGCGATCGACCTCAATGTGGTAGTCGATGTTCACGCGCACCGTCTTCCACTCGGCCATGACATAGCGCTCGGCCGGAAGCGGCTGCAACGCGGGTCGATCTAGGGCGGCATAGAGCGAAGCACGACTACCTTCCCGCTTGCGGAAAGGACGTTGATTCAAGCGCTCGAGGAGTTTCGCGATGGCTTGATTGAGATCGGCGAGAGAGAAGAATTTGTCGTGGCGCAGTACGGCGATGAGCCAGCGTTCTGACAGGAGCACGGCAGCTTCCACTTTGGCTTTGTCCCGGGCTTTGTAGGGCCGCGCCGGCATAATGGCAACGCCGTAAAACAGTGCCATCTCCAGGTAGGTGCGATTCAGATCGGGCTCATAGCGGCAGGCACGAGTGACGCCGGTGCGGG
>WNGL01007522.1_pt1 | contig 12789 bp, 13 predicted proteins | sample 5400591 | NCBI WGS metagenome assembly WNGL01 (sample SAMN13153377, study PRJNA577476) | soil metagenome | isolation source: 80 cm soil or saprolite under Garry oak tree replicate 1 | place: USA:California | collected 2016-06-15
CGAGTATTCCGCTTACAGCAAAGGGTAGGTACCGAAGTGGCCAAACGGGGCAGACTGTAAATCTGCTGGCTTTACGCCTTCGCTGGTTCGAATCCAGCCCTGCCCAAATCTTACGCATGCGCTACATCGGCTCCCGTGGCGCTACCATGTACTGATCCGAGAACAGGGCTTCGCGTTGAGCGATCAAAATCCGCTGAGACAGCGGACTCTACAGCGTTTGTTTTCGGCTGCTGAGCGTGCTGCTCAGTGGCCTCTTCGCTGGCCACCTTCGCGGCGGCCGCCGTAGCCACCGCCACCGCCGTATCCGCCGCGTCCGCCGCCGCCACCGGGCGGTCGTGACTCTCGCGGGCGTGCTTCATTCACCGTTAATGGCCGGCCTTCAATGGCTTGACCATTGAGCTTCGAAATGGCGTTTTGAGCGTCCTCGTCCGAGCCCATCGTGACGAAAGCAAAGCCGCGCGACTTGCCGGTGAACCTGTCCTGCATGAGAGTGACTTCCTGCACAGCTCCAGCTTGTGAAAAAAGCTCCTGCAGTTCGTTCTCCGTGGTGTTGAAGGGGAGATTGCCTACGTATAATTTAGTTCCCATTGAGTTTATTCCGGAAAACGTTGCCAGGTCACTGTTCCCGCTTATCGGATTTCAAATCGTCACTGAATAAACTCAACTGACAATCCACCAACTTCCGGGCTTCCGTTTTCGTTTGGGCTCACTTGTAAAATGCTTCCCCTAAGAAAGCAATAGAAATCGCGGGGCAATTTTTTTCGCTTCCAACCATGGCTAACCCAAGCAGCTCGAATGGAAAAAAAGTGAGTGCCCGCGTCGCCGTTGTGGCTGCAGGCGTGGTTAGCCCGTTGGGATTTGTACTAGCCGAAACACTCGAATCGCTGCGCAGAGCGCGAGATTGCGTGAGCCCAGTGACGCGGTTCTCGGTTACGCAATGCCGGTGTAAAACCGCGGGTCAAGTCCCCGATGATCGCCTCCTTGCCGGCCGAGATGAGGGGCTTCGAGGCCAACGCTTGCATCGCGCGTCGCACATGATGATTCAGGCGTTAAAGGAGGTTCTAACGCAGGAACCTCAATTTGAACCGGAGTTGACGGTAATCGGAACAACGAGCGGCGGCATGTCTTATGGCGAACGTTACTACCGCTCATTGCGTCAAGCCGAGGAGCTGCGGCATGCGCCGACGTGGATCGCAAATTACCCCGCGCAAAAGCCGGTGCTCGATGCTCAGGAGGCCTTTGGAATTTGCGCGCCGTGCCAGGTGATCGCGAACGCATGTGCTTCTGGCACGAATGCGATCGGTCACGCGTTCGAGTGCGTGCGGTCAGGTCGTTATCAGCGCGTCTTAGCCGGCGGTTACGACGCAATCTCGGAAATGGTTTTCGTAGGTTTCGATTCGCTTCAAGCCTCCACGCCTGAGAAATGCCGCCCGTTTGATCGGCATCGCACCGGCATGGTCCTGGGAGAGGGTGCTGCGATTCTGGCGTTGGAAAATCTCGACAGCGCTCAGCAGCGTGGCGTGCCTGTTCTCGCGGAAATTGTGGGCTACGGCATTTCCACAGATAACTTTCACATCACACAACCGAATCCTTCCGGTGTTGGACCGCGGCAGGCGATGGAGCGGGCTCTCCAGAGCGCGCAGGTTTCAGTGAACGAGGTCGATTATATCAATGCGCACGGCACAGCCACCGTGTTTAATGACGCAGCTGAGGGAAAGGCAATTAGCGAATTGTTTAATGGCGTTCCGGTAAGCTCGACCAAGAGCATGATGGGGCATTCACTGGGAGCCGCCGGTGCGGTCGAGGCCGTGTTTTGTTTGCTTGCGCTCCAATATCAGTTTCTGCCATCCAACATCAATTTCAGCGCTTCAGATGACGATCTCGATTTGAACATCGTGGCGAACGAAACGCGACCGGCTGTTCTGCGCACGGTGCTTTCAAATTCCTTTGGCTTCGGCGGTACCAATGCCTCGATTCTGATGGGTAAATTCCAAGCATGAGTCTGGCGATTGCCGGTATGGGGTGGGTGACACCTCTCGGGCGCGGCGTCGATTCAGTTTGGGAACGGTTACTTCACGGCGATGAAGCATCCGCGACAACGATTTCCGAAGAGTTCGGTGATCGATCTTACAGCGTCTTCCGCGTACCGGAATCAGCTCTAACTGGTTTCGCGCATCCTCGGCTCCGCCGGGCGAGCGCGCTTTCTAGATTTGCAGCGGCAGCAGCTCTGGATGCATTGCATGCGGCCGGATTAAAGATCGATTCGCAGAATGCCGAAAAAATCGCGCTCATCTTCGCCATCTCAAATGGCGGTGTGATTTACACGAAACGTTTTTATCGCGACATCGTGAACGAAGGCGCCCAATCGGCCAGCCCGCTTTTGTTTCCCGAAACCGTCTTCAATGCCCCGGCGAGCCATCTTTCGGCAATTCTTGGTATTACTGGTGCCACTTATACTTTGCTAGGTGACGGAGCCGTGGGTGTCGCAGCGATAAAGATGGCCGAAGACTTGATGGCCAATGAGGCAATTGACCATTGCCTGATCGTCGGAACCGAAGAACTCGACTGGTTGTTATGCGATGCATATCGGCGATGGCGATTGCTTCGTGCGGCGCCTCCGATCGAGCCCTTCAGCAAACAGAAGCGAGGAATGATTTTGAGCGAAGGCGCAGGAGCAATACTGCTTGCGCGCGAGGGCGGGTTCGCAATCGAATCTGCTCATCCGGTCGGATATTTTACGAAGCGCGCGGAAGCCGTGGAAATTCTGAAGCGGATTCTGCGTGATCTCAGTCTAAGGGAAATTGATCTTGTCGTCTCGAGTGCGAACGGAACGTTTGTCGATGAAGCGGAGTGCCGAGCGCTCAAGGCGGTGATTCCAAATGCGCTTGTTTACACTGGCAAACCGGCCTTGGGCGAAAGCGTAGGTGCTGCAGGACTGTGGCAGGTCATCCTGGCGACCCAGGCCTTGCGTTCTGCCGAGCTTCCGCCTGTGCTTCACGCAGATCCAGCCATTGCGTTGCCGCTTCCGCTTTTACGCACGCCCATGACAGGAGCGCGCCGCGCAATCGTTTTAAGCTGCGGACTCAATCAGCAAGCGGCAGGATTGCGACTGGCAATCCGATGAACAGGCGGCTCCGCCGTCGGCGTTTTTTGCCGTTTAGCGTCCCATAGGACCCATGTTGACGAAACGCGCTTCGACCGCGACGCTCGATTTGTCCCGCAGACGCGGGATAGTCCTCGCGCATGGCCATTGAAGTAAAAATTCCCGCAGTTGGTGAATCCATCACCAGCGGCGTCGTCTCCGCCTGGCACAAGAAGTCCGGCGAGTTCGTGAATGAAGGGGAAACGCTCTTTACGCTCGAGACCGACAAGGTTTCCACCGAGATCGTTGCAGAAAAAGGCGGCTTGCTCGAAACCAAAGTGCCCGAAGGCCAGGAGGTGAAGATCGGGGAAGTAGTGGCGACAATCGACGATTCAAAGCACCGACCGGAGGAAAAGAAAGTCCCGGAGGCAAAGAAGCCTGAGAAGCCTGCGCAGAAAAAGAAAGAGCCTGAGGAAGAGAAGAAAGAGCCAGAGGCCGCGGAAAAAACTGTCGAAGAAACGCAGGAAAAGGCGCTGCCACAAAAAGAAAAACCTTTGTCCCCCGCCGTTCGGCACATAATAGAAGAAGAGAAACTTGAGCCGGAGAAAATTCACGGCACCGGAAGAAGCGGCCGTCTGACCAAGTCAGACGTGTTAGCCGCAGTGGAAGAACGCGGCAAAACGGAACCTGTAGGGGAAGCTGTTAGCTTCCCCGGGACGTCAGCGCCGCCCCCGACTGTTAAACCATCTGCGGATGGCCGGTTCATCCGCAAGAAAATGTCGCCGCTGCGCCGCAAGATCGCGCAGCAACTGGTGATGGCGCAGCACACCGCGGCGATCCTTACCACATTCAATGAATGTGACATGAGCGCCGTTCAGGAATTGCGCCGGAACAGACAAGAGGAGTTTACTAAAAAGAATGGCGTCAAACTCGGTTTGATGTCGTTCTTCATTAAGGCCTGTGTGGAAGCGCTCAAAGCCGTGCCCGTGGTCAACGGCCGCATCGAGGACGACGATTTCATCCAAAACAACTTCTGCGATATCGGCGTAGCCGTCGGGACGGAACGTGGCCTTGTCGTGCCGGTGGTGCGCGATGCGGACAAGAAGAGTTTTGCCGATTTGGAGCGCGACATTGCCGATTACGCGGCGAGAGCGCGCGAAGGCAAACTGAAAATCGAAGATCTGCAGGGCGGCACATTTACTATCACAAATGGCGGAGTGTATGGATCGCTCTTCGCCACGCCGATCTTAAACCCGCCGCAGAGCGGCATCCTCGGTATGCACAAGATCATGCCGAGGCCGGTCGTGGTGGACGGGAAAGCGGAAGTTCGCCCGATGATGTATCTGGCGCTCAGCTACGATCATCGCGCCATCGATGGGAAAGAAGCAGTCACTTTCCTCGTCAAAGTGAAGGAATGCATCGAAGACCCGAAAAAACTGCCGCTGGATTTTTGATTTTTGTCATGTCGAGCGAAGTCGAGACATCTCTTGCTGATCTTCTGGAGCAAGAGATTCCTCCACTTCAGTCGGAATGACAAAATGACATATGGAAAAATTTGATGTCGTTATCATCGGCTCTGGTCCCGGCGGATATATCGCTGCGATCCGTGCCGGCCAGCTTGGACTGAAGACTGCCCTCGTCGAAAAGGACAAGGAACTGGGCGGCACCTGCCTGAACGTGGGCTGCATCCCGAGCAAAGCGCTTCTCACTTCGACCGATCATTTCATGTTCGTAAAAAAAGAGGCGGCCAAGCACGGCATTGTCATCGATGGCGCGCGTGTCGATCTCACGAAGATGCAGGAGCGCAAGGACAAGGTCGTGAAGACATTCAACAGCGGTGTGCGCTCGTTGATGAAGTCAAACAAGGTCACTACCTTGGCAGGGTTGGCCACAATTACGGCGCCCGGGAAAGTCTCCATTAAATCCTCCAATGGCGAGACACAGGAGATTGAAACTAAAAATATCGTGATTGCCACCGGCAGCGCGCCGGTGGAACTGCCGTTCGCGAAATTTGATGGCAAAACAATTGTTAGCAGCACCGAAGCGCTAGAGTTCACTGAACCTCCAAAAAAACTCATCGTGATTGGCGCGGGCGCTGTTGGTCTGGAACTAGGCTCCGTTTGGAACCGGCTCGGTTCGGAAGTCACAATGCTGGAGTTTCTGCCACGCATCGCGCTCGGGTTCGATCTCGAGCTATCGAACCTGCTTCAGCGTTTGCTCACCGCCCAGGGCATGACGTTTCACCTCGAAACAAAAGTGACCGGGGTCAATGTCGATAATGGTCGCGCAACGGTGATTGCGACCAAGGATGGTCAGGAACTGAAGTTCGAAGCAGACAAAGTTCTGGTCTCAGTTGGGCGCCGCCCGTTTTCGGAGGGTTTGGGCGCAGAAAAAATCGGTGTCGAGTTCGATGAAAAGAAGCGGATCAAAGTGGACAAACATTTTCGCACAAACGTCGAAGGCATTTATGCGATCGGCGATGTGATCGCAGGTCCGATGCTGGCGCATAAGGCAGAAGATGAAGGAATCGCCTGCATAGAAATCATCGCGGGCAAGGCCGGCCACGTAAACTACCAGGCGATCGCGGGCATTATTTATACGAATCCCGAGCTCGCCGGTGTCGGTCTCACCGAGGACCAGGCGAAAGAGCAGGGGATCGACGTGCGCATCGGCAAGTTTCCATTCCGCGCCAATAGCCGCGCGCTTTCCGTTGATGACGTGGAAGGAATGGCCAAGTTCGTCGCCGACGCCAAAACCGATCGCGTCCTCGGTGCGCATATTCTACACCATCTCGCCTCAGAGTTAATTCCCGAAGCCGTTTCCGTGATCGAATTCGGCGGCAGCTCCGAAGACATCGGCCGCACCACCCATTCGCATCCCACGTTGAGCGAAGCAGTGAGAGAAGCCGCGCTCAATGTGGACAAGCGCGCACTCCATATCATAAACCGCTGATCATTGTAGCGGCGTTCGCCGCGGCGAACGCCGGATCGTGGGCAGGCGTTTGACGCAAGCAGCCTCTACATCTGCATGGATGTGCTAACGTGCAGTGTGGAAACCACGACAGCCATCTTGTTGCGCAAACGGAAATTCAGCGACACGAGCCTGATCGTTTCGTGGTGCACGGAATCATGTGGATGTATCCAAACCGTCGCAAAAGGGGCGCGCCGCGCGAAGAGTCCGTTTGCCGGGAAGCTGGATTTGTTTTTTGAAGCGGAAATTTCCATCGTGCGGAGTCGCAAATCGGATTTGCATACCCTTACGGAAGTTGTGGTGAAAAATCCGTTCGCCGGGATTCGCAGCAACTATCTGCGCATGCAGGCGGCAGCTTATTTTATTGAGCTCATTGAGATCTGCACGGAGCGCGATCATCGCGAGCCGGAATTGTTCGCGCTGTTGCGGCGGGCGTTTGGTTATCTGGATGCAAACGATCCGACGCCGCGCGCGGTCGCGCATTTCGAGACCGAGCTGGCGCGCATGGCGGGCGTGCATGATACAAAATCTGTAGGGGAAGCTGTCAGCTTCCCACGGGACGCTAGCAGCATCACCTATAGCTCGGCCTTTGCGCTGGGAAATCTGTTCGGCCGACTGCCGCTCTGCCGCACGCCTCTCTTGAAAACGCTCGCGGCAGAGACGAAAAACAGTTCGAAATGAGATTGCGCATTCTTATTGCTCTGGTTGTAATCGCGGGCTTCCGTCCAGCCGCATCGGCGAGTGAGACCTACAAGTTCGATCCGTCCGGTTCGACGATCGGTTTCGCCGTACATCAATTTCTCGGAACCACCCATGGAAAATTCATGAAGTTCATCGGCAAGATCGAAATCGACCGTGACCACCCCGAGAATTCGTCGGTCACGGCGCAGATTGATGTGCGCAGCATCGACACGCGAATCAAAAAGCGGGACGATCATCTGCGCAGCCCGGATTTCTTCGACGTCGAGAAATTTCCGCAGATGACATTCAAGAGCCGCAGCGTGAAACGGACCGGCCCTCAAAGTGGTGACATACTTGGCGATCTCACGATGCACGGCGTCACGAAGCCGATCGCGCTTCATGTGAAGCTGCTGACCCCGATCAGCGACACGAGTCGGACGCGCTGGTCGGCAACGACCGACCCAATCAATCGGCGCGACTTCAATTTGATGTTTGCGCCAGCGACGGAGTCAATCTCCGGCATCAGCCAATCGGTTGCGATCAACATAGAGATCGAAGCGAAGCGGGCGCAATGATATGACCATGTTTGCGCTAACTTGGATCGGTCTGATCTGCTGGTGTGTTTGTTTTTGGTGGATGCATCGCATCTCAGCGCGTCAGGACGCCCTCTTAAAAGAACTGCATGAAATTACAACGCGCATCGAACGGATTTCCAAGGCGGAACATGACTTGATCCGTGATGTGCATCCGAAAGTGCATGAGATTAAAGAGCACGTGGAAAACGTTGCTGAAGCCGTTTCACCGCAAAATTCGGCGGCCGATGATGCATGTTGAAAGATGTCGGGGCGAAGATCGGCTCTTCGCTCGAACCAGGTCTGAGACTTGATGGAGATTGTTCCCCTCGGAGATTCCGCCCTCATCGTGCGCGTTCGCGAGGAATTTGAGGATGCGCCCGAAGAAACGCTGAACGAGGTCCTCCACGCGTTTGAGCAGCTTCGAAGCGCTTCAATTCCCGGCGTCATTGGACTCGCGCCGGCTTACACCAGTGTCGCAGTTTTCTTCGATCCGGTCGCCGTCGCCAAAGCCAGAGAAAGACCGGGCGAGGTGTTCGGTTGGTTAAGGGAGCGAATTCTCCACGTTGTAGCCGCGGGCGGTGATCGCGGCAAGCGCCGCAGAACAAAAAGAGCCATCCGCTCGGTCGAAATTCCGGTTTGTTACGATCCCGAGTTTGCTCCCGACCTCGATGACGTCGCGCGTCATGCGCAAATCTCACGAGAGGAGGTTGTCGATCTCCACAGCGTAGCTGAATACCGAGTAGCCTGCATCGGGTTCGTCCCCGGTTTTCCGTTTCTGGCTGGTCTGCCGAAGAAATTAGCGACGCCGCGACGGGACACGCCGCGAAAAGAAATTCCTCCCGGATCTGTCGGGATCGGCGGAGCGCAAACGGGAATCTATCCGTTGCGTTCGCCCGGTGGCTGGAATCTGATTGGCCGTACGCCTCTAACCCTTTTTAATCCGAAAAAAAATCCTCCGGCGCTGTTGCGCGCGGGAGATCGCGTGCGTTTTCGCGCAATCACGCGGGAAGAGTTTGAGTCCTTTAACGCGTTGAAGCGTTGAAGCGTTGAAGCGTTGAAGCGCTAAAACGCTAAAACGTTGAAGCACCAACCATTCTGTCATGTTGAGCGTAGCGAAACATCTCTGATTGTGATTTTAGCGGTACCGGAAGAAGTAATTCGAGATTCTTCGCTTTGCTCAGAATGACAATGAACCTTTACGTTACGCGGGCTGGTTTTCTTACCTCAGTGCAGGATCTTGGCCGCACCGGATTTCGGGAGTTTGGCATTTCCACAAGTGGCGCGCTCGATTCATTCGCGTTGCGCGTGGCGAATCTGCTCGTCGGCAACGATGAAGGTGCGGCTGGACTCGAAACTACGGTCGGCGGTTTGCAGTTGCGTTTTGATGACGAGCGAATCGTCGCCTGGTGCGGTGGTGAATTTGACGTGCACATTGGATCGACTGCGTTGCCTGCCGGTCACAAGGCTTTCCTGCGTGCCGGTGAAGAATTGAAATTCGGTCGGCCTCAAATTGGTTGCCGTTGCTGGCTAGCTGTTTCGGGTGGGGTCGACGTGCCGCTCGTGCTCGGCAGTCGCTCCACAGATTTACGGGCCAATTTTGGTGGATTCGAGGGACGCACCCTGCGTGATGGCGATGTTATTCCGCTGGGCATACCGCAGCGATCACAGACCGCCGCTACAGCGGGAATTTCCTCGTGGACCGCGCCGCACCATTGGATAAGCCCAGCAAAGCGCGATCCGATTTTGCGTTTCGTTCGCGGAAGCGATTCGTCCCGATTTAACGATGTAACGATTCAACATTTCGGGAGCGAAGCGTTCACTGTCTTGCCCGATTCAGATCGCATGGGCGTGCGCTTCGATAGTCCAGAATTGCAACGGGAGGACAATGTCGATCTTACGTCTGAAGCGGTCGCGCCGGGTACGATCCAGGTTCCGCCAAGCGGAAAGCCGATTTTGCTTTTGGGAGATTGCCAAACCATCGGCGGTTATCCGAAAATGGCGCACGTGATCACGGTCGATCTGGGTATCGCAGCGCAACTTCGCGCTGGTGATCATGTTCGCTTTTACGAAGTCTCGCTCTCCGATGCGCAATGGCTTTTGCTGGAGCGCGAGCGTGAACTCGAGCGTTTCCGCATCGGTCTCAGTCTCCAAGGCTCATGAAATTATCAGCCGATCTCAACGCCGATCTCGGCGAAGGCTCCGGCCACGATGCCGAATTGTTCGAACTCATCAGCTCGGCGAACATCGCAACGGGTTTTCACGCCGGCGATTCCGATACGATGCACGCCGCAGTTTGTACGGCGAAGGAGCACGGCGTCGCCGTCGGAGCGCATCCAAGTTTTTTCGATCGCGAAAATTTCGGACGCAAGGAACTGAAGGTGAGTAACGAAGAAGTATTGGACGCCGTGGCTTATCAGCTCGGAATTTTTCAAGCCATCGCCTTCGCCGCCGGCGTGCGACCGAACCACGTGAAACCGCACGGCGCTCTCTATAATATGGCGGTGCGCGACGAGAAACTGGCCGATGCAATAGCGCGTGCCATCGTGTCGGTCGATGCGAAGTTAGTTTTGTTCGCGCCGGACAATACCGAGCTTGCCCGTGCGGGCGAGGCGCACGGTTTGCAAGTTGCGCGCGAAATTTTCGCGGATCGTAATTACTTGAACGACGGCTGGCTGGTTCCGCGCACGCGGCCGGATGCATTGCTCCGCGATCCAAAGGAAGCCGCCCAACGCGTCTTGCGGATGTTGCGCGAAGGCAAAGTGCGCTCCGTGGAAGGCCGCGATGTCGATGTGCGCGGCGAAACGATTTGTGTTCATGGCGATACGCCCGGAGCAGTGGAGTTCGCCCGTGAGTTGCGAACACAACTCGAACGGGAAGGCGTCAGAATAAGCGCGCCCGGCAGTTCGCTATGAGCGACAAGATCGACAGCCAGCCGCCGTCCAGCCTCGTGCGCGCGCTCGGACCGATCGACGCGACGATGATCGTCATAGGCTCGATGATCGGGTCGGGCATCTTTATCACTTCGGCTGAATCATCGCGATTGAGTGGCGCGCCGGGCTGGCTGCTGCTCGCGTGGGCTGTTGCCGGTTTATTGACCATCACCGGCGCGTTGTGTTGCTCGGAACTTGCGACCATGTTGCCGCGCGCAGGCGGCGTTTACGTTTTTTTGCGCGAAGCATACGGAACTCCGATTGGATTCTTGTACGGCTGGACGCTGTTTCTTGTTATCCAGACGGGCACAATTGCTGCGGTAGCGATTGCATTCGCAAAGTTCCTCGGCGTTTTCGTCACAGCAGTTTCGCCGGATAATTACCTGATCCGGCCAATCGCATTCGGCGGCTACGCGATCAGCTTGTCGATGGAACAACTGGTCGCGATCGCGCTAATCGCGTTGCTGACGTGGACGAACACGCGCGGGCTTGAAGTTGGGAAAATTATTCAGAACACATTCACATTTGCAAAAACAGCCGCGCTGGCAGCGGTGGTGGTGATCGGTTTGTCCTTAGGCTGGAGGGCGAATTCTGCTGCGCTGAGCTCTTCGTGGTGGAATTCGTGGGCCAACGGTTGGAGCCCCCAGATTGCCCAGCCCGGTTTCACATTCATCGGTGGACTTGGTCTCGCGCTGCTCTTCGGAAAATCGATGGTCGGTCCACTGTTTGCGCAGACTGCCTGGACGAATGTCACATTTGTCGGCAGCGAAGTGCGCGATCCAGGCAAAAATCTGGTGCGTGCGCTCGTGTTGGGCTGCGGCGTCGTGGTGATACTTTATTTACTGGCCAACCTTGCGTATCTAGCCGCGTTGCCGTTTCCGGAAATCCAGCACGCGCCACAAAATCGCGTGGCCGTGGCGATGATGAACGCCGTGTTCGGTCATGCGGGCGCGATGTGCATGGCTGCGGCGATCATGATTTCCACTTTCGGTTGTAATAACGGGCTGATCCTCTCCGGTGCCCGCGTTTACTATGCGATGGCGCGCGATCGATTGTTTTTCCAAAAGGTCGCGACCACAAATCGCTTTCATGTTCCCGCGGCGGCGCTAGTGGCGCAGGCAATCTGGACTGCGTTTCTAACGTTGCCACGCACGGTGACAATTGACGCCACGACGCACGAGATTGCTTACGGAAACGTTTACAATCAACTGCTCGAATACATCGTCTCGGCCGACTTGCTCTTTTACGTTCTGATGGTTGCTGCGGTAATGATTTTGAGACGCAAAAGGCCGGATGCGGAGCGGCCATATCGCACGTGGGGTTATCCAATCGTTCCAGTCATCTCGATTGTGCTTGCCGGCTTGTTGATTGTCGATCTTGCCTGGCTCGCGCCGACAACTTCTGGAATTGGGATGCTGATCGTGTTGACTGGCGTCCCGGCTTATTTTTTCTGGCGCAAAGTCGCTCCGGTCTGAACCCGCCTTCGGTCGCCGCGGCGACCTACGGTGCGGCAGGCGAATCCGATTCGCAGTTGAGATACGAATTCTTTGTGTATGCCTGCAAAATCAAAGAAACAACAGATGGCTGCCGGTGCGGCGCTTGCGGCGAAGCGTCGTAAACGCTCGGTGTCGTCGCTCAAAGGTGCTTCGCGAGGGATGTACAAATCGATGAGCAAAGCCGAGCTGCGCAGAATGGCCAAGACCAAGCGTAAAGGAAAGCCAACAAGGAAGAAGCGGCGCTAAAAATTTGCCGCAGCTTCTAAGGCCGAACGGGAGTGCTTATCGCTATTGCATTGACGCGATCGCCTGTCTCAAAGGTTCCAGACTCACCCTGCTTGTCCCGGTAAAGGGATGGTCAAGCACATAGATCAAGAATAAGATCGACGTGATCGTCACTGTGAGTGTCATGGTAATGAGGTATTGCGCCTTGATGTTTTTCATCCCGAAAAAAAAGCTGTAGGACACGGCAAAAACGCCGCCAACAAGCAAGACTAACCAGATGACCGGTGGAACGGTATCGTTCCCGGCAAATATTCTCATTCGGCGGTACTGAGCCAGGTTGTTCAAACATCGCAGGGATTCGGCGTAGAGTTCTCTGTTGGGAATCGAGGTCGCGTCCATCTGAGAAAACAATATTCTGAGATTGGCGTGAGCTCCGCCGGAATACAGGCTGATATCTCCCTCTGACATCCTCTTGACCTCATCGTTGTAAACCGCAGCGATGTAATCTCTCACTCCCTGCTGTATGATTTTCTTCGGAGAGTCAGGAAATGATTCGGCACTGTGAAAAATGTCCAGCGCCTCGCTAGCCTCCATTTGCAGATTTTTCGTTGCCTCGTCGTATCCGTTCCAGGTAGCAAACACGACAAACGCTACCATCACACCATAGAATAGGCCGAAGGCATTGAAGATAATCGCAGCGACTTCGTGGTTCTCCTTTAGAACGTCCGCGGAATATTTCTTTCGCACCAGGTGAACTCCGGTCAAAGCGAAGAAGGTGGTAATCCCGCAGACGATAGAAAATGAAACCGGCGGCGATAAATTAAGGAGAA
>WNGL01031925.1_pt1 | contig 12789 bp, 11 predicted proteins | sample 5400591 | NCBI WGS metagenome assembly WNGL01 (sample SAMN13153377, study PRJNA577476) | soil metagenome | isolation source: 80 cm soil or saprolite under Garry oak tree replicate 1 | place: USA:California | collected 2016-06-15
CTTCGGACGCCAGGAATTCGCGGCACTCGCCGCCAAAGCGGCCGCGGCGCGCCAAGTAAGCGAACAACTAGCCTAGGCTCTCTGCTAGAGAGAGCTCTTCCGTTCGGAAAGACTTACAGTCTGCTAGTATCCCTAGATCCAGGTGGAGGAGTATTCTCTGCCATTTGCTCGGCCGATCCTTCTCTACGACAATGATTGTGGAATCTGCTCCCGGTTCGCCCACATCGCTGAAAGAACCTCCAAAGGCTGGATCGATACTGTGGGCCTATTCACAAGGCGCGGAGTGAGAATCAAGTCCGACTTCTTCGGTCCGAGGGATCGTCCGGACGACAATTTCTGGCTACTAATAGGAGATGTAGGCTATGGGGGAAGAAGCGGCCTACTCCCGCTGGCACGAGAGATTGTTAGAGGTCTAGTCCTATGACCGAGAGAGAGGGAGAATCATGCACTCGACCCAAGAACGCTGTAAGCAGAATAGTCGGCACTCTTCGTCGGGGCAGAGTTGTTAGGCGAAAGCCACGAGGGGTCGCCGTTCAGCCATCTCAACAATAACCCTCTCCACCTTCATATGATGAATACGACGATGAACCGTCAACAACGTAAGACAATCCACACAGACAGAAACAGTATGATAATCAGCCTCCAACTCCACAACCTCGTCCTCATGCCTAACCTCGAACCTAAAATTACATGTTACTGCCAAAACAGCCTCATCCCTGCATCCTCTAGCCCTCTTAGCGTCGCCCTTAAGTGTTGACGATCTTTTCTGATGAGCAGCCTATCTGAATTCTATTTCCTTGCCAATATCTTTTGAAGAGACCCGACGAATTCTTCCCCGTCACTCTGACGGACCGCTCCCAATATCTGGCTTCTCACATCACTTGATTCTATTTTGATCGGGTTTTTGACAAGACCGTCTGCGACCGAGTGTCCAAGTTTTTCGACAACGCGGAGGACATCATCTCGCAACAGTTCTCGAGAGAGGTCTTTGCTGAGAATACGAAGGGCTATTGGATCGCGGGTTCCAAACCAACTATATTTGGGAAAATCTTCTATCGTCTTGGTAAGACTCGATTTTGGATCTAGATATTTGGCGTTCAAGAAGATAGCATACAAGAACCATGCTGCGAAAGCGGACAACTTGCCTTGTATCTGAGTCATGGTTTCGGAAATGCGGCCTTCGAAATATTTGTTCGCTAGGCTTGTCAATTGCCAACCATCCATCCAATCGAGAACCATCCATTCGAATGAAGGGGGTAAGTTCTTTGGAAAGAACATTCTCGCTTCTATTGGAACGTTCATTAATTGCAACAAGGTAGCGATTAGTTCCTTATTCGTGTCGAATCGATTGATGCGGCTGAATCTCGCCAATCCCTCTTTCAACCGTGACTCGAGTAACCTGCAGGTCTCTGGAGAGAAGCCGCTTGGATACACAACATCTCTTCCATACCGGGTCAGACCTTGTTCATCTACGATCCTGAGCTCTTTCATCGAGCTATCGGCCTTTTGCAGGACAGCCAGAACATTTGTGTACGTTTCTTGAGGAACTAAATTCCTACTCCCGATTACGACTTTTTCTGCTAGTATCGGATCAGCAATCTTTGCGATCAACTTCTCTTCCAATGCGGCAACAAGTACCGACTGTAGTACCGCCCAGTACAGCTGGAGATCCCCTTTCAGCCGTTCGATTCGTTTTCTCTCCGGAATAGATAGAGACTCACTTTCGGGTTTTCTTATGGAGTTCTCGGCTTCTACAATTCTTAGAATCGCGGTTTGAATTGGGTCCAAGCTCGCGTGAGTAGCCTCAAAATACCTCTCAACACGCGGCTGATCTTTCCTTGCCGGGTTCATCAGTACCAGCTGACCCTCCACTTCTCTGTTTGGCCTCCCTGCCCTACCCATCAGATTGAAGAAAACTGACATGTCCATTGGTAATCCCGCGACTGCAGCGGTGGGGATGACAACAGTCTTCAGAGGTAAGTTGACGCCTTCAGCCAACGTCGTCGTCGCGACAACGAGTTTGATTACGTTCTCACGGAGCCCCGCCTCAACTATTCTCCGAATTTCGTGGGGAAGGTCACCCCAATGCACTCCAATACCTCTTTCAAACAGACGGTAGATGTCCTCTTTGTCCCCGATGAGGCGTCTAAGGCGCTCACTGAGGGATTTTCCATTTTTGGACGTTTCAGCTGAAACTAATGATGTTTCGCTAGATTGGAGAAGATCAACAAGATATTTTGAATAGCTGAAAATGCCATCTTGATTCGAACTAAACAACATGCACGGACCTTCTGAAGTGAAGTGAATTGCTACGTACGCTGCTCTTTGCCTGGGTCCCTTGAATTTTCTTGTGAAGGGGACTCGTCGAATGGCGCCATCACTGAATTCGATTCTTCCCAACGTTTCTTCTGGCTTCAGAATTCCAACGCGTGCATACGTAGGTTGCCAATGTGATATCACGGACGCCTTTGCGTCAATCCACTCTCCTACTTGCGACGCGTTTGGAATCACTGCTGACATCAGAACTATTCGTGCAAGAGGATGCTGCTCAATGAATCTCAGGAGCCCGAATTGAATTCTGATTCCCCTGAAACCAAGTCGAATATTGTGAAATTCGTCGACCACGAGCAATCCAGTTCTTGCTCCGTAAAACCGCTTTCTCATCAGCATATCGAACTTCTCCGGGGTTACCACGGCGACATCGTAATCCGTGATTTGGGCCTCGGACTCCATTGCAACCTCTCCAGTGATCTGACAAACTTTCAGATTGAGCGCAGCTAACGACCGGGAGAGCTCGTCAAACTTCTCATGGACAAGCGCTCTGCTCGGAGCCATGAAAATTGCCAGACTACTCTGTTGAAGCCCCATTAAAGTGTTGATCATTATTAGTTCTGAGATGAGCGTCTTACCAGATCCAGTCGGCATCGCGACAAGGACATTTTTTCGAATCTAGATTCGAAGAATCACCAAAGACCATGAACTTAGAAAAAGCCTGAAGAGACTCATGAAGATAGAGCGCGCAACTGATGTCATATACCTGCTCCCGAGGAATCTCGAGCTCCTCTAATACCCTCTTTGCCTGGACGAGATACGGTGCGACAATTTCTTGAATTGATGCAAATCTACCCTCGAGAAATGCTAGAATCACTTCATGAATGCCTCTGTTAATCACATCATCGATTCTTTCCTGACTAGAAGTTCGCTCGAGTAGATCTCGCGCTTTCCTAGCCAAAACTGCAGCAGAAGCTTGCTGGTTCGCGTTGTGTAATTCGGCACTGGCCATGAATGTCAGTTGATACTGTTGTATCATCGGAAGATGATTCTGAGCTATCTCTAGGATTTTCTGGTAGTTTCTTGCCGCTACAGCAAAATACTCCGACCAGTGCCTTTCTCCGTTGCCTGAGTCGTACTGAATCCCAGAATACTTGAGCTCGCCAGAAAGAGTAAGTTCGACAGAGTCCGTTAGAAGCTTGTTTATTGCCACGAAAAAATCCGACTCCACATTGGGGCTGAGCCATTGCATCAGAGAGCCCGTGGTTTGAGACTCTAGGAGCCTATCAGCCTCTGCGCTTAATTCTCTGACGCCCTGTTTTGAGATGAGATTCCTGTACTCGGTTAACGGATTGACCAGGCTGGCAGGGGATTTGCTACTCATATAGTAGAATCCTGCTCGAAACCGCGAAGCTCAAAGTTCATGTCATCAAAGCTAAAATCTACGAAAATCGGTCCGCTCCCCAGTTGGGCCACTGCAGGTTGGAATAGGGTCCCTATGATCGGTGATGGATGAATTACAAACCCATATCGATTATAAGATGTGGCTCGAAGAATCTTCTTTATGATGGACGGATCATTAGGGAATTCGCCTTTCAGAATTTTTTCCTTGATTATTCTCACAATCGCAGACTTGCTCCCCTGGAGCATATTTCTGGAGTTGAACCGCGCGTCACACCGATTGGAATCAAGTTGGTCCGCAAGGCAATTCGAACTACCGCTAACGCATGAGGTGAGGCCAGAATTGCTTGTTCGAGTCTTTACTTCGACATAGGATACGTCCCATTTCTCTTTCTTCAACCCTACTAAGTCGATCCCACTTGTTGTTTCGAACGGAGATTCAACCCATCGCAGTTTGAGGAAGGTTTGATCCAAGTTAGTCTCGAGGTGCCAACTCGCCGAGATCTCTCCAAAGTCCATCACTAGCAAGTTACTACTCACTTTCCGGCTCTTGATACCTTTCAGATTGTGATCCTTCACAACGTCTCGAAGCAAATCAATTCCAGACTTTTCGAGGTAGTACGGACCGACGTCTGTCGCCCAGAAACCCTTTGCACCGGTAAAGGAGTGTATCAGGAGTCTTTCATCCACTCAATTTCCCGAACAAAGTAACGACCTTAAGAATTCGCCCTCAGGACGAGACAAGGAAGGAATCCGGTTATGTGCTGTGAACGGCGACTCATATTCTCTGATATTCTAAATCGCAAGACTAGCCAGTTCGTATTAGACTGGCGCGATGATGAGCTTCGGGGAGACGTTGAGGCCGCCGAGTCGCTCATGCCTAGATTGAGACTACTCAACGTTATCCCTCGCGTGGGGGGTCGAGATGCTTATGACAAGACCCTTGCGGACCCCCACTCGGGCCTCTTGATCGAGTAGCCTGGACAGCTCTGGATCTCTTTTGGACAGAAGTACGATTTCGAAATCCTGGACGGAGAGTGCACGTCTAGTGGCCAGCACTTTCGCTCTCGTGTCTGAGCAATAGGCGATAGACGGCTCAACCCTACAGATGTCGAGTCAGCAGAGTAACTGGCGCGAAAGATTACGCGATAACCCATCCCGTATGGACAGGAAACTCGCATTCGAACTCAAGACGATGGAATACCGGTGTTTTCACCTGAGGTTCGTCAGGTATGCTTCACCGCCTTTCCGTTTATATCATCGGCGAAGAATTGCGTGTCACGCCGACCGCCGAGACCATGCATAGCCGATGACATCCATGCAAGCTGAACTACGGAAGAAGGAACTGGGGGCTGTATACACTCCTGATCGCGTGGCCGAATTTCTGTCGTATTGGGCCGTTAGAGGTCCGTCAGACAAAGTTCTGGAGCCGGCAGCGGGTCGAGGCGTGTTCGTCAAAGCAGTAGTCGAAAGGTTCAGAGGATTAGGGCTTTCGTCTGATGCGGCACTATCTCAAACCATTTGCATTGAAAAAGACGAGGTATCTTGGAGGTCACTTAGGAATCAATTCGGAGAGAGGAAGACTATCATCCGCGATGACTTTCTGCTTTCAGACCTGCCATTGCAATTCAACGCGGCGGTAGGTAATCCTCCCTATGTCGAACGGCAGATGCTTACGAACTATGATAAGCTCAAAGAACGGCTCGAATTTGCAGCCCTTGGTAGTCTTACAGACACTTATGGGTACTTCATCGTCAAGGCAGGCTCGCTCCTAGCCCCGGGGGGCAGATTGGCGTTCATAGTTTCTGATACTTGGATGAATCTAGATTTTGGAGAGAACATCAAGGCCTACTTGCTTGAACATTTCAAGATTAGGGCAATTGTCTCTTTCGAGAAGCGTGTCTTTCCTGAAGTGCTAGTCAGGGCGGTATTACTCCTTTGCGAAAAGAAACAATTCGCTGGTGAAGATACAAGCGGGAACCGAATCCTGTTCATTCGCGTCAAAGACACTCTCGGTGTTTCAAGATTACAAGAAATAATCGAAAGCGGGAAGGCCAACGGTGCTAGGGTAGTCCAAAAATCTCAGGGGGAACTGAGGGTCGATGAACCTTGGAACGCATATCTCAAAGCTTCTGACGGGTACTTTTCACTCAGATCCCACAAATCGATCGTCCCACTCTCGGACTTGGCTGAAACAAGCATCGGACTGTTCTCGCTTGCCAACCGCTTCTATCTGATAGACCAATTCGAGAGGAAGCGATTAGGACTTGAGGACGAATATCTCGAAAAGATTGCAGTTGGCCCGCGAGACACCCCAATGGTCATCGAATCAAGAGACCAATTAGGAACATACGTGCTTTACTGTAAGAAATCGAAGACACAACTTACTGATAGCGCCATATTACGATACATAGAGAAAGGTGAAAGTGTCAAGGTTTCCCCTGTTGGGAAGCGGTTCTCGGTCGTCGGCTATCACAACCTTCCTAGGCTACAAAGGGCTAGACGAAATCCTTGGTACAATCTGGTTGACGAGATTGACAGAAGGTGTAGAGCTCCAATTCTTTTCCCCAGAAGGATCTACGGCCGCTTCACCGTAGTTTGGAACAAGCCCTTAGTTGTTGCGGGAGACAATTTCATTTGTGTCACCCCCCGTAGTGTGGAATACACCGAACCACTACTTGCTGTTCTGAATTCAAGTCTAACGGAATATTTTGTTAGAGTTAGGGGCCAGATTTACGGGGGCGGAGTTAGTGACTTCCGGCCGGACGATGTAAAGAACCTCCCCACTCTGGATATTACGAGGCAATCCCGGGAAGACCTCGTGGCATTGACTGATGCTTATCACGATTTCATCGCGTCTGAGGATAATCGGGCAATCGACACGGTTGTCTTCGCCATTCTGAAAAGAAGGCCAGAGGAAATAGAAACAGACTTGCGAGATCTGCGCTCTTTGTCTCAGATTACGAGGACGACAGGCTAAAACAAGTCTTATCTGAAGAACAACCAGCTCAGTTCGTGTGCCCAAGACACCCTACGTTTCTCCTTATGTCTGTGCCCGTCATAGCAAGGCGACTAAGGATACCAGAATCGCAGGGCTGTTTTTTTGTGATGAATGCGCGGAGCTATTCAAAGAGAAAGTGTTTGAGGTAAAAGACCCAGAGTTTGTTTACGCGGAGATTCAAGGGTATTGCGCTTATTGCGGGCAAGATAAGCCTGTAAGAGAACGTTTCTGGTATCTGTGCAATATTTGCGAGAGGATTGTTCGTTCTTATGCTTCAGAGCGGGCTGCATCGGCATTCGTCTCAGCCTGGTGGGAGGATCTTCAGAGAAGATCATCGGTGTTGAGAGATGTCAGGCTCGACATGACTGATCCAGTGAAACTAATGAGTTTCCGGGCGCACAAGACTTGGAAGGAAACCAGGAAATTCAATCCGGACTTCACCGCCTTTCGGGGTTCGTCTACAGATCCTCTCTTCGGGGTAGAGATGAAGACAGGTAGAAGTGCCATTCCTGACATGTCAATGTTCCAATTGGACGTTAGTGATTGCGACGATATCCTAGGTTGGGTTAAGCCCCTAGTTCTTCCTGCTTTCCTGTTTCACATCCAAGTTACGGAAGACTTCCGGCCTCCGACATCTAGGCGGGCTGCAAGGGACGGCTGGTACATAGACGTCTTCGAGATGGAACAGAATTTCAAAGGAACAAGGCAACGATCCGGCGAGAACCGACCCGCCGCCTATTTCAACAGGAAAGGATTCCATCCTCTGCAAGCCTTTGGTGGCCCCAACTTCCTGCAAGAACTGGAGAAGATGAAGAACAAGCTAGAACACGGGATGCCTCAGCTATACGAGTTGCCGCTGAAGACACCTGCTAAACCTGAAGCTTCGAGCTAATCTTCCGTGCCTCCGACGGACTCTACCTGTTTCAGCCATCGAACCGCTCTTCTTAGAGACAAAGACGAGTCGTGAGCGAGCCAGAATTATGTTTCACCTAACAATGAACTGAGCGTCTCCATATGTGGGAAAAACGTAGTTGAACGGACAAAAGTTCCTCATCTACTTGGACATCCTTGGGTTCGAGATTCTTAGCGACGCCATAGCCAAGGCCAGTAAGATCGATGCAAGAAAAGTGAGACATGATTTTGTTGACGCAATCAATCAGCAGATCGAATCGCTAGCAGGGCGAGGAGAAATTGTTGGAAACCGATTCGGAGGAGGTGACGACTGGCTTCTTGTTACTGAAGATCTGAATTCCTTATTCTTGGTCATTTCAAAACTGCTGGACCATAACACAGGCTACCAAGAGTGTCAGAAAATCCCCCTAGAGATCGCGGTCGGAACAGCAGATTTGGACAAATGGGCGCGACTCCAGGGTCGAGACCTTGTGACTGAGGACTCAACAATAAGTTTTCTCAAGACTCGGATCATTGAATATTATCATAAATGGTACAAGACAAACCATGGGACGTCAATAACCTCCACCTACCTCGTGTTCACCCAGTCTGCGTACAGTCAATTAGCAGCTCTAGACAAAGCTGCATGCAGGAGGATAGAAGCAGACGACACAGTCAAGAGACCGACCTTCTTTGCTGTCGAGTATGAGAAAATCGTTCGTAGACTCAAGAATGCCGAGTTCCTATCGATAGTTGATCTCCCGGGCCGAAGAGAATCTTGAAAGAGAAATAGGGACGATAATTGAAAGAGTGAAGCAGGTTCAGAACGCGTATGTAATAATTACCTCTCGAGAAGAAGTTTTCAAAGAATTCGAGATTGGGAAGCTTTCTCAGGCTGATCTGGAAGAGTTCGAAAGACGGCTTAGCATAATGAAGCCATCCTACGATTACGAGAGGAGAGTTGAGATTCTCCAAAAATGGGCAAAGAAAGAAGGCTGCAAATGGCTGAGAAACAAGCACTTGACCCAACTAATTTGCTTAGGAATGCAAGACGAGACGGTTCTCCCCACGCCCCTAAGCATTAGAGATTTCGTCTTGTCAACGGTCACCATTGATTCCGAGCATGAGTTGACTAAAATGATGCTGGAAAAATCAACGGAAACTGCACTTGTTTTCGCGCGGGAAATTAGTGAGATGAGCGATGACAGAGTTCTCTTTTTGTCGTATGCTTTCATTTCAGGCTTCTACGACTTAAGAAATCTCGGAGAAGCCTACAAGAAATCAGCGAGACACCTGAAGATAGGCGATCCAATGAACTTCGAGAAGTTACTGGATTGGTTCAAGGACGACAAAGTGACGCTCGGCAGAAAAATGCAACGGGGACGGCTAATCAGTTTCTCCCACCCCTCTTATTCTGAGGCCTTTGGTCACCTAGTTCGAGGCGATGAAAGGGTCCAGAGAACCATCACTCTCGCGATTCAAGAGCTAGTTCGCAAGGGAGAAAACAGAGACAACCTAGCACGCGTGATCGCCTTCCAATTTGATAAACTCGTCAAGAGCATCAGAGGCAGTCTGTTTTCGGAACTCATCGCGGACGAAGAGGGAGCGAAGGCCATGGCAACGGTCGTCTTAGCAGAGTACGAAGAACTGCCTAACGGCAAGCAAATGCTACTCACACTTGCTTCGGACGCTGATTACGCCTTAGAGGAGGTTCTGAAATCGTTCGTAGTCAGCCCATTTGGGTACCCAATTAGAATACTCTCACAACTCGCAGAAGACGAGAACGGAATGTTTGTGCTCTCCAACATAATTTCAACATATTTCGACGAAATGCCTACGAAGTTGAGGGATTCGTTGGTTCTGAAAATGGCCGATGATACACGAGCACGGAACTATATTGTAGACATCATAGATTCTCGCTTTGATCATGCACGCTTGATTAGGCAGCTGAGGAACGAAATGATCAGACTTCCTACATCAGCGAATTATTTCGAAGCGATGGAGAAAGCTATCGACATGCTGTTTGATGAATTACCTTCCAGCGACAAGAATGTGCTAATACTGGCCTTCGGAAAGATGAGACGAGCACTCGTGGCTAAGAGAGCACTCCAACCCTCACACAGAGAGCAGAGGTCGAAACATGAGTGGAATTAGAAAACAACCAGAGAATTTCGGATGTATTTTGCCCTTCAACAAAGTCGTTTCCTTACAAGAAATCTCAGTTGCATTTGATCCTCGCGACACTTGCTTCGGAAATCTTCTGCGTCTGGGCGAACGCTCGGCCGAGGGGTTCTATCTTGATCAAAATCCACGTTCATTATCTGAATTGTTCGACAGCGCTCTACTCTTTGCCCAGGCTTTCTAGCAATTCACCGTACAGCCGATCCCTTGTCTTGTCCGAGTAGCTCTCGTAGACTAATTCCAGGATCCTCCATCCTCTCTTCCGTAGGAGTGATCGCAGCTCTTCGTCCTTCACCATCTGCGTGGTTCCAAGATGGACCCGGCCGTCGACAAACACGACCAACGGTCTAGACTCTAGCGAGAAGTAGAAGTCTGCCGTGGTTACTGGAATTTGGACCTGTGTTTGATATTGAATCCTATCGTCTTGGAGTTTGAATGCGAGTTCCTGTTCCATGCGAGAAGGGTTGGCATGTAGGCGTTCCCGCCAATTGCTCCGCTGACTCGACATCTGTAGGGTTGAGACATGTTTCGGCTATTGCTCAGACACGAGAACGAAACTGTCCTTGAGTGGGCTCTTTAGTCAACTTCGGCTTAACGATGAGAGGCTCGGCCCGTGTTGTGTCTGGGCTCAGCTGTTGAGACTGTGTAAGAAAATCTGCGTCAGGCCCGTTTTCTCATCGCCACGCGTCGGGATGTTGTCCTTGACCCTTTTATAGGAAGCGGAACGACTAGGACTGTTGCCAAGAGGCTAGGAAGAAGCTTCATCGGAGTGGATATCAAATCAGAGTACCTGGAAATAGTGAGGACGAGAATCGCCGAATCCAGAGAACTGGTTTCTTCACCCGGAGATTTCTCAATAGATCGCGACGGCGGATTTCATAACTCTCTTCTAGCATGACCACATTTCCTGTTCGTACCCTATCAAGCCTTTTAACTTCGAATAAGGTTCAATCGGCTAATGTCCAGGCGTCTCTGGTTTGAATCCAGCGACTCTTAGGGCACTGGCCTACATTGTGCAGACCGCTAACAGAACCGGAGGGGAGGTCTCGCTTAACCAACTACTCACTCATCGTCGTGGAATTAGAAGAGCCGACATTACTAAAGCCTGGAAACTCATTCTGGATCTGAAAATAACAGAAACGCTCGAGGAGGGAGGTCAAACCTATCGTCTCGTTGGACTCAAAGAGGGGACTGTTGCGGATTTCTTGACTATCTGGATGCGGAAAAAAGCAAGAGTGTCTTCCGTGGGGCACAGAAGCGTGCGAGTGACGGCGCAAGTCATGGCATTACGTGATGGCGTAACGACTCGAGCTTGTGGTTCCATTATCTGGAAGGAGAAAGAAAAGGTGCCAGCACCAAAATACCGACTCTCTCCGGCTAGAGTGTATGACACTCTTCTGGGGGAGCGGCTCCTTCAACAGTTCAGGCTAGAACAGGCGAATCCAACGCACATGCAGTTCAGACTTGAATTCGAACCCCCATTGTCTGCTGGCAAGATCGTTGAATACGGGTTCTACGTCTGGAACAGAAATTACTACTCACGCTCCAAGAAAGAAGCGCTACAGCTCTACAAGGATGAATGGATCAGGGAAGGACTGGGAGTTACTGGGCCTGCGTTTGACGTGAGCATAGTGGTTCGGCTGCCCGAAGAGTACCGATACCAAGACTGTCGTATGGAAAAAGGTACTTCTCCCTCCGCCAGCGGCCCTGCCTCTCCAGGCGAAATCCTACCAGGACTGCAACGTGACGGGAAGACCCTAAGCGTGTCGTTACAAGTGCCATCACCTGGCAATTACTATGTCTGCTGGATTCCGCCAGAATAGATAGTCATTTTGCCCCAAGTTCTAGCAACGAGTCGCATTGTTCCAAGCTCTCTCTCGGAGAGGGAACGTTCTGCGCTAGAAATGTGATATAGCTATTTAGGAATGGACGCCGATACTATGGTTCTGCCGAAAGTTCGGCTCGGATTTTGGAAACCTCGATTCTTTGTGGGTATGCTTACAAGCATATTGATCGTTTCGTCTTTTTCGATACTCGCTCCGTTAGTCAGGGCAGACACAAGCACCGCGCCCATAGACGTGAGCGCACCAACTTCCTGCCAGACCTTGCTTGCAGGATCCTATACGAATCCGCAATCTGGAATCGGCCAGATCGCGTCGAACGGTAGAGGTGCGGCATTCTGCGTCTGGTCCCTGTCCAACTTGTCCGGTGCGGAACACATCAGATTGTCTTTCGAGATGAATAGTAGCGTACCCACTCCTGGACCATTTGGATCAAGGGTGACGGCCTTTCTCGGCTTTGCAACCTCTGCGCCGGTTCGTATGGACCCGGACCTCAGTGCCATCTTCCCTAATAGCACAAAGACGACCACGACAACTGTGGACTGTTGCTTCCTACCTGCTTTCTTGGCGTTCGAGTCTGACCTTTGGATAAACCCTGAGGCCCCACTTTCGAGTGACAGGACAGCGAAGATTTGTCAGCAGCAGTTCTCGGGATATGCTGACGACAATGTCTTTCACTCTTACTCGATAGACTTGGACATTGCTTCTGAGACTGCCACGTGGACCGCCGATGGAGGAGCGGCCAGCGCATCCTGCTCCGGTCTTGCGTTCACTCCTACCCAGGCGGTCTTCTATGCCCGGTCTACTGATGACGGAAACTCCATGGCCGCACAGATTAGAAACATCACACTTTCGACAGCGGCGGCAGCAAGTATCAGGATTCAAGTGGTAGACGTCGATTTTCTTCCGATCGCTAGTGCTACAGTCCATATGCTCTCTTCCCCGGACGGCCAGCCCCTGCTTTCGGGTCAAACCGATGATAATGGAGGGATAACTTGGTCAGGAGTCTCAACGGGGAACTATCAAGTCTCGGCCACCAAGTTTGGTGTATCCCTGGCCAAATCAATCGACGTTATGGGACCGAACTCGTTTTCCACATTTCAGTTGAATCTGTATCGCACCGGAATTGAGAACATAGTCAGAATTGACTCCTTCACCGTCAGTAACGGAGGAACAGTCGCACCCTGCCGGACGCTCGAATCA
>WNGL01007526.1_pt1 | contig 12787 bp, 12 predicted proteins | sample 5400591 | NCBI WGS metagenome assembly WNGL01 (sample SAMN13153377, study PRJNA577476) | soil metagenome | isolation source: 80 cm soil or saprolite under Garry oak tree replicate 1 | place: USA:California | collected 2016-06-15
ATGTCGGAGCGCTCGTCTCGCTCGATTCCTTTCACGCCGTTGGTGTCGTGCCGGTTGACGTGAAACGGAGCAAGACGGATTTTCTCACTGGTGGGGTTCTCAAGTGGCTTTGTGGTGGACCAGGCGCCTGTTTCCTTTACGTGAGTCCGGCGGTCCGCGACCAGCTCAAGCCGGCGCTCACTGGGTGGCAGGCGCACGCGCGCCCGTTCGCGTTCGAAGAAAAAATGGAATACACCGCTGGTCCATTCCGGTGGCTGAACGGAACGCCGGTGATTCCCGCCCTCTACGCGGCGGCGGAGGGACCAAAGATTCTGCGGCGCGCCGGGATCGCCGCAATCAGAGCGAAGAGCGTCCGCCTAACCTCGCGTCTGATCGAGCTCGCCGATGCCCGCGGCTATAAGGTCAACGCGCCACGTGACCCAGCGCGACGCGGGGGAACCGTGGCGCTGGATGTTCCGCACGGCTACGAAGTCACACAGCACCTTCTTTCGCGGAACATACTGGTCGACTATCGCGTCGGCGCTGGTATCAGGATTGCCCCGCACTTCTTCACCAGCGAGGAGGAGCTGGAGTTGGCTGTTTCAGAAATCGAAACTGCACTTGAGAGCGGAAGCTGGCAGCGTTTCTCGGAGAAAATTGCGGTGGTCACCTGAGCCGTGTTGACGCCCGATGTTACTAGCTTGAACAATGCAGTGTCTAAAGAGTACAATAGACTTATACTCGACTCCTCGGAGGGTGCGTAGTCATGCCAACACCTTTTTTGAGTTCTGAAGAGTACGACGAGAGAGCACATCAGCTGTACAACGAAGGTCAGTATGATGAGGCGCTAGACGTACTTAGAGAGGGACTCGGTCTCTATCCGAACTCGGTGGAGCTCCATATAGGGGTTGGCTACGCCCACCACGCCCGCGAGGACTACGCCTGGGCCCGACGCAGCTTCGAGGAAGCGCTCGTTCTCGATCCCGATCACGAGGACGCGCTCGCCGGCCTTGGTGAGACCCTTCTAAAATTCGGACAACACGAAAACGCGCTCCGCAGCTTCAATCACACATTGGAGCTGGGGTATCAGGACGATGTGGAGCTGATGCTTCAGATCGGCCGCGCCCTGTTTCGCGAAGGGCTGATCGAGGAATCCAAGCAATTCTTCGAGATCGCCGCGCAGCAGACGCCCGATGCGGCCGAAGCGGTTTCGTGCATTGGCTACGCCGAGCACCGGCTGGGAAACGACGAGACCGCGATCTCGACACTTCGCCGGGCGCTGCAGATGGATCCCGATCACACCGAAGCGCGCATTTACCTCGGCAACATTTTCTACGATCGCGGTGATTACGAGGCTGCACTCTATCATCTGGATCGCTCCACTCCCGAGGATCACTGGGACGAGTTGGGAATCTGGAGACTGATCGAGCTGAAGAAGATGATCTACCGCCTGCGCGACAACGATCCCGAGCTGCGGCCGTGGGAGGACAGGCTGCGTGATCTTTCGGGCGATCTAGATGACATCGACGAGATGCTGGCCGAAATCGAGGCCAAGTACATCGACGCAACTCAGACGGAAGCGAAGGGTCAGCTCGAGCTGTTTGGCGCGCTGCTTTCCAGTTTCGCTGACGTGAAGACAGCGCCCGAATCCCACCGCATCAAGACCGACGATGGCAACACATTTGAAGGAACGTGGGAAGAAATCGTCGACAAGATGCGCAATGCAAATTGCCTCAAAGAGAGTCCAAAACCGGAGCAGGATGCAGAGAGCTTCATTCGACGTAGCGCGGATGCAGGGCTTTTGCGCATCCTGAGATGAGTCCTCAGAACTCGGCCGCACTCGCCTCGCTGAATGGCGTGCGGCCCGTGCTGGCTCATTTCGATACGCCGCGCTCGGCGGAAGATCTCGCGGCCGACATCATCGATCTGTGGACCGGCGCCGAAAGCGCGCTCCAGGCGCTGGTCGGAAATTCATCGCTCAGCGGACAACAGCTCATTCGCGCCTCGCGTCAGGCGGAGCTGATCACGCTCGACCAGGCCCATGCGCTGTTGGAGTTTCTCGCTGCGCGCGACCGCGCCAACCGCACCAGCTATAAGCCGACGCAGGCGGACGGAGATGCGGCGGTCGACGGATTCAAAGCGCTCGAGTCGGCACTCACCGGCGCTGCGCCCGTTCAGCCACCGACACCGACGAGTCCTGTTCAGGCAGCATACACGCCGCGCCAACAGCGACCGGCGCAGCCAACTACGCCACCGCCGCCCCCACCGCCAGTTTCGCCGTACGCGCCACCGTCCGCAGGAGGACGGTACAGACAGCCGCCAGGTTACGCCGGCGGAAGATTTTCCGGCCCGCCGACCATCGAACAGCCGCCGCCAGGCTCGATACCTCCGGTCCCGAATGGTGGTGGAGCGGTCGGCGTTGGACGAACCGCGGTGCAGCACGCTCTCGCTGCGGCCGAGACGCGTGGTGGATTGCTCGGTCTCTCGATGTCGGTGTGGATCGTTATCGCGGTGGTCCTCGTGCTCATCGTCGGCGGCTATCTGATCTTCGCCCGCGGCTCCAGCGGCAGCAGCTTGACCGCCGGCATTGACGCGATGCAAAACGGCCAGCGCGAGCGGGCGCGTGGCGAATTCGCCAAGGCAGTGAAAGACGATCCCAATGCCGCGACGCCGCACGTCTTTCTCGCGAGGTTGGCGCGTGAGGAAGGTGACCTCGCCACTGCACGCGCTCAGCTCGATACCGCATTGCGACTCGAGCCCAAGAATGCGATCGCGTTGCGCGAGATGGGACTCGTCCTGTTCTCGAGCAAGCAATACGATCTCGCGCGCAGATTCTTCGTCCGCGCGGTGCAGGGCAATCCGCAGGATCGCGCCTCGCAAGGTTACCTTGGCTGCACTCTGATGCGGCTCAATCGCGTGCAGGAAGGAACGAAGTTCATCGGCAATGCGGGCACCGGCCCGTGGCAGGCGTGCCTGCAACCTCTGACAACGACGACAGCGCCACCTCCCTTGTGATCGAATTCAAAAACGTCGGGAAGATCTACAAATCACTCCTCGGCAACTCTGTAAAAGCGGTCGAGGAGTTTTCGTTGGTGGTGGCTGATGGCGAGATCCTCGGCATTGCCGGACCAAATGGCGCCGGTAAGACCACACTCATCGCGATGATGCTCGGCTATCTCCGTCCGACGACGGGAACCGTGCAGATCGGCGGAATATCGGCGCGTCATTACGTCGAGCGAAATGGAATCGGATACATGTCCGAGCTCATATCAATCAACCCGAAGTGGCGCGCTCAGACGGCGCTGGTCCGTTACGCAACGCTGGCGGGAATATTGGATGCGGAGATTCCACGTCGCGTGGATTACGTCGTCGAGCTTCTTGGACTAGCCGAGCACCGCGAGAAGAAAGTGAAAGCGCTATCGAAGGGAAATCTGCAGCGGCTGGGCCTGGCGCAGGCGCTCCTGCGTGATGAGCAGATTCTTGTCCTTGACGAGCCTACTCACGGACTGGATCCCGTGTGGACGCAGCGCTTTCGCGATATCGTCGACGAGCTGCGGCACCCCCAGCGCACCATAATTATTGCTTCTCACAACCTCGACGAACTGCAGCGTCTGGCAGATCGTGTCGCGATCATCGATCGAGGGCGACTCCAGCGCCTGGTGAGCACGGGTTACGAGCATGCGGCTCCGGCAGTTACTCGATTCAGAGTGACTCTTGTGAGTGGACACGAGCTGATTCGCGCCGCATTTCCGCAGGCCGAAGACGCGGGCCGCGGTGAGTACGACGTAACAGTGCGCAGCATCCAGGAGCTGAACGCAACGCTCGCTGATCTGATCAGCAAAGGCGCGCTGGTGGCGAGCGTCGTGCCCGAGCGCTCGGTCCTCGAGCAACAGTTCAGGGAAGCGGTCGGAGAATCGCAATGAGGCGGGGAAGACTGGCGAGGTACTCCCTTTGGCAGTTCCGTGATTTTTTCATGGATCGCGGAATAGCGATTCTGATCATCGGCTTCCTGTGGGGCTACGTATTGCTCGAACCCCTGCGCCGCGCAATGGGACAACGATGGCCCGGCGATCGAACTTCTCCAGTGTGGGCGCTCACGCTACAGGTATCCTCGGCCATCGTGTCGCTGTCAGTGCTGATCGCGCTGAACGGCATCGTTTCCACCGACCGCAAGTCTGGCTACTACCGCTTCTTGTTCTCGAAGCCGGTGAATCCAGTCGTCTACTACGCACAGCTTTTTTTCGTTTGCATGGCTGGCGTGGTGGCGACCATGCTCGTGCTCTCGAGCCTTCTCCACACGATTCTTCCCAGCTTCAGCGTCGTCAACTATCTGCTCTACACCGCGCTTATCTACATCGCGATGGGTGGAATCGGTTTTTTTCTATCGGTAGCAACGCGTTACGACTGGCTCACCCTCGCGGCCGTCTGGCTGGGCGCCAGGATTCTGCGCGACGTATTTGGACCGCAGCACACTTGGCGCAGTAGGGTGGTAGAGCTGTTGCCTCCCGTTCACAAGCTCGACCAGGTGGCAAACTCCTTGATCGGGACGGGACGCGCGGATACGGGCGATGTTCTCTGGCTGGTAGGATACGGCGCGTTCTTCTTCGCGTTGGGGCTGTTCATTCTGCGACGAGGATCGCTCGCCGACTAAAGGTCGTCATTGACATAAACTGTTTACTGCAACAGAACGGGCGGGAGGCATCAGCCCATAAGGTGTTAGTTCCCAGGTCACTACGTCGGGACGTAATTGACGCGGATCAAGGTACAGGCAAATGCTTCATTCAATAATGCCAAAGCGATACGTCTGGGCGTCGTGACCTGGCCTCTCGCACCTGCCTCGCTGACATCTCCCGCCCGTTCCTTTGAATCCCTCTTTCAACGCACGGAACTTTAGTCGGCAATGGATCCAAAGAACATTCACCGCACCGTCCTCCCAAACGGTTTGACGGTCCTGGTTCAGGAGGACCGGTCGGCTCCGGTCGTCGCCATCGTGACTTACGTGAAGGCCGGCTACTTCGATGAGACGGACGAGCAGAACGGATTGGCGCACGCACTCGAGCACATGTTCTTCAAGGGAACAGAAAAGCGCGGCGTCGGAGATATCGCCAAGGAGACGAAGGCGAGCGGCGGATACCTGAACGCACACACGATCTACGACAACACTGCGTACTACACGGTGCTGCCATCGTCGAGCTTCGCTAAAGGGCTCGAGATTCAGGCGGACGCGTACGCCAATTCGGTCATTGATGCCGGTGAGCTGGCGAAGGAGATGGAAGTCATCATCCAGGAGGCGAAGAGGAAGTCGGACAACCCCTCCGCCGTAGCAACCGAGACTCTCTACGAGCTGCTGCACGACGCGCATCGCATGAGACGCTGGCGCATTGGACGCGAGCCCGGCCTTCGCGCATTCACGCGCGAAATGATGAACGGCTTTTACCGAAACTTCTACCAGCCAAGCAATACGATCCTGAGCATCTCGGGCGACATCGACGCGCGCGACGCGATGCTCGGCGTCAGTGAGCTGTATGGGGATCTGAAGCCGGGCGATCCCGTTCGGCAACCCGGACCCCCGGAGCCGGAGCGTACCGGCTTTCGCTATCGCGAGCTCTCCGGCGACATCGCACAAAGCCAGCTCGTTTTCGGCTGGCGCACTCCCGGCACGATGGATCCTGATACCGCGGTCCTCGACGTGGCTGCGGCGGTTCTTGCCACTGGACGCGCGTCCCGATTGTACCGCGCAGTTCGCGAGAAGAAGCTTGCGTCATCGATTACCGCTTACGATTACACGCCCACCGAGCTCGGCGTGTTCGTGGTCCACGCCGAGACAGAGCCCGAGAATACTGCCGAAGCGGCTCGCGTGATCTGGGATCAGCTGCACCAGCTGCGCGTTGGTTCCATCGAGGACGATGAGCTTACCCGGGTACGTCGAATCTTCGAGGCGCGATGGGTTCGCCGTCTCGAGACGGCGGAGGGGCGGGCGAATTATCTCTCCGAGTGGGAAGCATTGGGTGGATGGCGACTGGGTGACGAGTACTTCAAGCAGTACATGTCGGCGTCAGCCGACGACATCCAGCGCGTCGCGCGCAACCATCTTGCCGAGGAGAGAGCCGCTGCTCTGATCTACCGGCCTGAGAGCGCCCCAGTGGTTGCCGTCGACGCGACCGACATGAAGCGGATTCTCGGAGAGGGTGGATCGGAGCGGCTTCCAACTATTCCCCAGCGTCCACAGTCGACGCCTCCGGAGAAAAAGAGCGCCGAGGTGGAAAAGGAAGAGGCGGGAGTTTCCGTCTTTCGCACCTCCGAGAAGGTTCCAGTACTGGTGCGGCGAAAAGCCGGCGCTCCGCTGGCGAACATCGGTGTTTTCATCGTCGGTGGCGCCATAGAAGACGAAACGGAACAGGCTGGACTAACGCTTCTCAGCGCCCGCACGATGCTCAAAGGAACCACGACGCGCACGGCGGCGCAGATCGCTGAAGACTCCGAGATGCTCGGCGGAACTATTTCGGCGAGCGCGGGCAGTGACAGCTTTGGCTTTTCCCTGTCGGTGCCTGTCGCCCGACTGCCGGAAGCGTTGGAGCTGCTCGGCGACGTGGTGCAGCGTCCAACAATTGCTGACGACGCATTAGAGGTCGAGAGAGCCGTCGCGCTCTCCAACGTCGCGATGTTGCGCGACGACATGTTTCGCTATCCGGTGCGACTCGCGAGCTCCGCAGCTTTTGGGAGCCATCCTTACGGTACTCCAACCGTGGGCACCGAGGAGTCGCTCCGGTTGATTACGGGGGATCAGGCCAGAGAGTGGCACAAATCACGAGTTCTCGAATCGTCAGTCGTCATCGGGATTGTTGCGGATGTCGATGCCAGAGAGGCCGCCGACATCGTTGCGCGAGAATTTTCCGCGCTGCAGCTGAAAAAACCGCCAAAAGTGGGAAAGCCGCGCTGGCCCAAGAGTGTAAAGATCGCCGCGGAATCGCGCGACAAGGCTCAGACGGCGATAGCGCTCGGTTTTCCGGCACCATCGCGTTCCGACGATCTCCGTTTTGCTGCCAGTCTTATCGCGACGGTGGCGAGTGGGTTGGGTGGACGCTTCTTCGACGAGCTCCGCGATCGCCAATCACTTGCCTACACAGTGCAGGCAGCGGTGAACGAGAAACGGCTGGCCGGGATGTTTCTCTCATACATTGCGACTTCGCCGGAAAAGGAAGGCGTGGCGCGTGCTGGTCTGCTCGCGGAATTCGCGAAGCTGCGCGAGGACACGGTTTCGCCCGAGGAGTTGACTCGAGCGAAGGAGTACGTGGTTGGCTCGCATGCGATCAGTCGGGAGAGCGGAGCCGCGCTGCTGGGTGAGATGCTCGACGCGTGGATGTTCGGCGAGGGACTACAGGAAATTCTGGAGCACGACACGCGAGTACGAGCGGTTACCGCTGATCAGATGCGCGATGTCGCGCGAAGGTATTTTGATCCGGATAAAAGGGTGGAGGGAATAGTGCGAGGAGCAGGAAGGACCGTATGAGACTGTATGAGACTGGGGTCCGCAGTCCGCAGTTACTGCGCGCTCGCTCTCAATCCTTTCTCCGCCCTGACAATCTCGTACGTAGCGGGTCTGAGCCGCCCGCTCGCCGCGCGTAATCCCCGCACGGAGTTGTAATCCCCTCCCTCGTATACGACGAGCCCCTTTATTGGCGCCTCGGCGGTTGCCCACGCGAGTGCTCCCTTGATCGTGAGCAGCTGGTTCTCCTCGCCGTGCACCAGCGGATAACCGCCGACGAAGACCCAGTGGTCCTTTGGCTTCGGAAACTGACGCATCCACCGCTGAGCGACGCGCATGTGGGTGTCCAGCGATCTCGCCCCATCGAACCCAGCGAACAACGAAAACATTACGGCATCGATGGGCGTGCCCGGTCGCGCAGCCCACGCGTAGAGCGTGCTGTCGCGAGTACCGTAACTGCTGATCGGAACCGCGACCTTTATGCGCGGATAGATGTAGTGCGCAACGCGCGCGGCGCGCGCGAAGTAATCGATCCAGTAGCGCGGTGATTCCTCGCGCAGAATTCGCGTCCCTTCCTCCAACGGATCGACAGCCGGAATCAGGTAGTCCGGCTTCAACCGTCGTGCGATCATATCAACGTCCTTGAGACGTGCAATCGTGTACGTTTCGCGTGACTGTCTGAACTCCTCTTCCCCTTTCTTCGGATAGCCGAGCGCGACGATCAGAATGGTGCTGTCGGCACGCGCCTGCTCGATCGACCGCGCGAGAGAGTCGAGGGCGATTCCGCGGGCTGCTTCCGGATCGACCACCACACTGATCGCGTCGACATCCAGTGTGTCCGCGAGCGCGAGATCGTTCCTGATCGCGAGCGGCGGCGGCCCGCTCCTCAGATCGGGAAAGATCTTTAGCCCGATGCGGAAATCTCCTTCGGGATGCTCCTGCAGCTGGTCCTTGTCGTGTGATTGGTAGCTTCTGATCCCCGCGTACGCGCCGGGCAGCTCGACCACTACCAGCGCCGTCATCGCAATCGCTGCTCCCGCGAGTGCGACGCGTGCCATTCGGGTGAAACTCCATCGAGCAGGCAGGGAAGGCGCGAACAGCGGAACCTGGATGTAGATCGGGTTCCAAAGCGCAGGCGTTCCGAAAAACGTTCCCAGCATGCTGGCTTGCGCAGCGTTGAGCGCCAAACCGAATTCGGCGGGCGAATGACCGCGCGTGATCATGAACTTCGTCACCGCAACCGTCGCGATGATGATGTTGTAGACGAGGAGCGGAAATCCGAGCAGCGGAGTTACTAGTCGCCTGCCAAGCGCGTAGACGGTCTGCAGCACGAACAGCAGAGCGGTGAATGGCCACAGCCACGAGACGAGCAGGATCGCTCGGCCGTACAGCAGCGATTGCGAAGTGTAAGCAACTACGAGTGCCGGAAGAATCAGCAATCCGGCGATCCCCGTAAGGGCCTGAAAGCCGCGCGGAATGCGTCGCAGCTGTGCGATTCGACCCGCCATCAGGATGTCCCACGCGATCATCGCGACCGAGAGCGCGAGGTAAATCGCGCCGAGCAGCCTGTGCGAGGTCATCGAGCGAAGCTAGACACCGCTGGACTTGGTCGCAAGCAGTTGCACTCGCTCACCTGTGCTGGCAAGCACCTGTATCGATCCATACTTTTCGCTCGCATGGCTCGCCACGCTCTGTTCAACCTTCCCAATACGATTTCGCTCTCGCGCGTGGTGTTGGCGCTGGCGTTCGTGCTGGTGTCGGAGCCCTGGGATCGCATCGCGCTGATTGCAGTCGCCGGCTTCACGGATTTCATGGACGGTTGGTTGGCGCGCCACGAAAAATCGGAGAGCACTACCGGTGCACTCCTCGACCCGCTCGCTGACCGAATTTTCGTTCTCGTCGCGATATCGACCTACCTGGTTGAGGGTGAGCTCACTACCGCCCAGTATTTCATATTCCTCACACGCGATTTGGCTACGGCTGCAGGGTTTGTAATCGCCAAAATTATTCCAACGCTCAGGCCCGCCGTGTTCAGGGCGAGATTGCTGGGCAAGATTGTCACCGTAGCGCAAATGATCACGCTGGTCGCGATCATAGTCGTACCGGAGCTGACTGACTTTCTCATCGTGACGATCGGAGTCGTGTCCGCCGCATCTATCGTCGACTACACGATCGCAGTCTGGCGCGGACGGGCGCGTTCGAGCGCGGCCTGATGCGCGGCGCGCAGGTCATCGTTCGCGTATCGCTGACTCTCCTTCTGCTCCTGCCGTCGGTCGACAACGCGCAGCTACCACAACAACCCCTGCAAACGGAAGCCAGGCTCGACGCAATCATCGCGCACACTGCTGGCGTTGAAGCGGGTCTCGGTTTGACTGTTCCGGCTGGGATCTACGTACGATCCGGACTCGTCGCGGGACTCGGGGCCGGATTGCACGGCGTCGAAGGTCGGACCGATCTGATCTCCAGATTCAGCCTCGATCCTTTTCGGCAGAGTCGCTGGGCGCCTTACGGAGGAGGCGGAATATCCGGTCGGTACCGCTCGAAGCGCGACGGCGGCTCTCGAGCCTACCTCATGATATTCCTAGGCGTCGAGGGACCATTGCCACTGGGACGCACGTCGGGGATCGTACCTGCTTTTGAATTGGGGCTCGGCGGCGGGGCTCGCGTCGGCGTCGTGCTGCGGAGGGGGATCAACGCGCGGCGGTGATCTTCACTCAAACAGCCTTTCTGATCTTGAGCGGCTGGGCGAACCTCTCACCCAGCACTCTGAGCTCGTCTACCTCTGACGGCGCCAGCTCATGGTAGCGCTCCGCCAGGTAATCCATCGTGTTGTCGAACCAATCCCGCTGGTCCTCGGGCGCCGAGCCGACTACGCCGCAGCGCATGATCTGCTGAAACAGCTCGTCCCGAGCCTCCTCAATTGGAGTTGCCGCTCGGACTGGCTCCTTCCGGAATCTGTTTTTTTGGATGTTCATCAATTCGGTTGGAGTGAAAAACGTCTATGAAATCGTGCTCTCTAATCTACTCTTCTTAGACACCAATTCATACCAGAAAGGTTCAGGCTGCAGCGCGCCTTTTGATGAAATCCAGCAACAATTCCGAGAGATGCTCAGGGTTTTCCTCCGGAACGAGTCGCGCCACTCCACCGAGCCGTACGAGCCTGGCATCGGGAATCGTATTGACGAGCCGGTCAGCGAGCTTCGGGTCCACCCATTTGTCCTCGTCGCCCCAGATGATGAGTGTGGGGGCCTTGATCTCTCCGTACTCGTCCTCGTCGAGATCAGCTTTGTTCACCGCGCTTGCCAGCGTCAGAAGATGCTTCGCCCCATCCTTGCCCACGAATGGCGCGAGATAGCGAGCGATGAGCTTCATTGGCATGTGCTCGGGATCGGCGACGCTTCCTCTGAGCACTCCCTCCAGTAAAGGTGCAGCTCCCATCACACCGCGGGTGAGAGTGAACGCGAAGCGCGCAGTGCGTCGCTGCATCTGGGTGATGTCTTTCGCCGGCAGCTCCTCGAAAGCGGGAGTATTTATCAGCACCAGCTTGTCCACCCGCTCAGGACGGTTTGCGGCAAGCTTCATCGCAACGTCGCCTCCGAGGTCAACCCCCACGACGACGGCGCGCGAGATGCGGAGAACAGTCATCGCAGCATCGAGATACTCCGACTGCGCGGCGATTCCGAAGTCTGCGTCCATCGGTCTGTCGGATTGTCCATGTCCGAGCAAATCGACCGAGTACGCAGTATGACCCGCCGACGTGATGGCGGGAGCGATCGCGCGCCACAGAAAGTTGCACGTCCCGAATCCGTGCAGGAGAATGACGGCCGTTCCACCATGCCCGTAGCGCTCGACGTGCATCGCTCCCGAACCGACTGGAGCTCTCAGGACATCAGCTTGCATCTCAGTACCCCTCTCTTAGCTTTCGCGTCACAACAAACTCCGCCAACGCACTCGAAATCAAATTCTTAAGATGCCTCCCACCAACGACCGGCCGCGTGACAGGAACGTACCCCCGCGAAACACTGTCAGGGAGGCCCGTGCATCAAGTCGGCCAAAGGCTTTCTGGTGGGTGCTCGGCGTGATTGCATTTATCGGCGTTGCCGCGCTCGCGTACGTGGTGGGGAAGCCCAAATCGCGGTCGGCCGAGGTTCGTGAGGTGGCCGACACCACCAACGCCGGGCCGGCTCAGGGCTACGTCATCGGCAAAGTCGATGCCCCGGTAAAGATCCTCGAGTACGCCGATTTCGAGTGTCCGTCGTGTGCGGGTTTTGCGACAGTGACAGAGCCTGATGTGCGCACGCGCATCGTTAACGCGGGGCTCGCCAACCTTACCTATTACGATTTCCCGCTCACCCAACACCGCAACACCGTTGCTGCATCCAACGCCGCCGCCTGCGCGGATGAGCAGGGAAAGTTCTGGCAGATGCACGATCGACTGTTTCAGGCGCAGGATGAGTGGAATGGTGAAGCGACCGATGCCCCTAAGCCCTTCTTTCGGCGCTATGCGAGCGAGGTCGGCGTGCCTGATTTGGCCAAGTGGGAGAGTTGCTACGACAGCCGCAAGTATCAATCGCGCATCAACGCCAATCTCGCCGATGGTCTGAGGCGAGGAGTGAACTCCACTCCAACGTTCGTCATCGGCAATAAGCTGTATCCCGGAATGCGCTCGTACGACGAAATGAAAGGGCTCGTCGACTCGATCGCGAAAAGCGCGACCTCACCGGTCGCGAGGGGCGGAGCCGGGACACCCGCGCCCAAGAAGTGACGAAGCGGATGATCGTGGCCGCGCTCGCGCTGGCCGGGATCTTCATCAGCCTTTACCTAACGCTCTACAAGCTCGGCGTCATTGGTGAACTGAGCTGCACCATCGGCTCATGTGAGACTGTCAACACAAGCAAGTGGTCGCGTTTCCTCGGACTGCCCGTCGCGGCCTGGGGTCTGCTTTTCTACATCGACGTGTTTCTGATCGCTTTCGTCGGAACACTCGAGAGGTTTGAAGACGAGCCGATCATCTCGCTCGTGATCGTTGCCGAAGCGGCGGTAGGTGTGCTCTTCTCGGCCTGGCTCACCTATCTCGAACTAGCCGTGATTCACGCGATATGCGTTTGGTGCGTGACGTCTGCTCTGATTGTCACCGCTATACTCGGTGTTGGCATCGCGGATTATAGGGAAAGCCGCGTACCCGTAGCCCTCTAGTCCAAAAGGTGGGACCTACGCTCTTTTGATGTCTCCTGCGCGAGACGCCTCATCCAGCCTCAGCCTCGGCTTGTTTTCCGCGGCCATGTCCTCACCTTCGCGCTGCATCCGGCGCCGGAACGGCAC
>WNGL01012920.1_pt1 | contig 12785 bp, 10 predicted proteins | sample 5400591 | NCBI WGS metagenome assembly WNGL01 (sample SAMN13153377, study PRJNA577476) | soil metagenome | isolation source: 80 cm soil or saprolite under Garry oak tree replicate 1 | place: USA:California | collected 2016-06-15
AGTTTGGATTTCCATGAAACAAATCTGCCTGACACGATCTGCGGCGATTTGCTTCGGATCGCGATGGTGCTTTCGATTTTCGGGCTTGCGGCAGGGGTGACGGTCAGCGGACCCTTCTGGTCCATCGCAACTTGTTTTAACGGTCCTGCCGTTCCAGGCTAGTTGCAGATGTTGCGATACGCGGTCGCCGCTGCTGAACCCGCAGGGCCGTCGACGACATATGCATCATCATCCTTCACGAGATATAGAAACGGCCGCTCCCCGGCATCTTCGCCCGACGCCTTTTTTCCTTTGACGCGGCCGCAAATGGTGTCGACGGACTGCCCGAGCGTATTTTTTCGGATGGCCCGATTCATGTCGCCGAACTCGGCGGACGCCGGATTCTCTAACTTCGCTGCAATCGTGGTCTTCGCCTTGATAATGACCGGATCGGATGTCGCGGCGGGCTGACCAGATGCTGGAGGCTCGACTTTCGCTGCGATCATGGTGGGCTTCGCCTTCTTCGCGTCGAGATGGACAGCCTTATCGCTGGCGTCAGCGGGCGACGGCTTTTCCGTCTTTGCGATCGCGGATTTGACTTTTGTTGTCGCCGAATTGGCGTTGAATGATGCCGGCTTGGGTTCGATCGGCTGACTCGCCGCCGTCCTGTCGAAACAGGCGAACCCGTTCGCGGCCGTGCATGCATCCATGCTCGCTTGGCGCGATAAAGGGCAGCTACAACCGACCAAGGTCGCGGCCAACGCGCCAATGAGAAGCGTTCTCATGCAATCCTCCTTAGAGGCTGAGTTCCGCTCGCACTTCTTGCTGCGTGATAATGTTGGTGCCGATCGTCTATAAGTTGCGCAAAAATCTTAAGCGCTCATTAAGCGTCCGGCCTTCGCCGCGAGAAGCTCTCGCATGGTTAATGTCGGCTCAAGACGAAAATTGTGCGCCCTTGGTGATGCGAGTGCTGCCGCAGACGTCCCGCGACGACGCCAATCTGTCAAATCTGTCACAAGTCTCGCTGGAAATGCGCCCACAAAAATCTACCGACCGAACAGCCGATCCATCAGCCAGCCGTCCAATCCTGCCGCCACTTCAGGACGCGCGGATGTTCGCGGCGGGACTGGTCTCGCCGCACTGCCTGCAGGCGGCGGCGCGGCAGCTGTGGGCGCTGAGGGTGCGCTGACCTGCGAAGCGGTTTGCATCAGGTTCGAGAAGGAGCCGCTCGCCTGCGAGTTCGGCAGGGCCGCCACTGCGACGCCCTGATGCGCCACCCGCATGAAGCGGGTCCACACCTCTACCGGCAATCCGCCGCCGGTCGCCTTCCTGGTCGGCGCATTGTCATCGTTGCCGAGCCATACGCCGGTCACGAGATTGGCGGTGTAGCCGATGAACCACGCGTCGCGGAAGTCCTGGCTGGTGCCGGTCTTGCCGGCGGCCATCCAGCCCGGGATCTCCGCCTTGCGCGCGGTGCCACTGAGCAAAGTCTCCTGCATCATGGTGTTCATCATCGCGACACTGCGCGGTTCGATGACCTGGCCAAGCTGATCGGGGAGGCGGGCATACAGCACCTTGCCCTCGGGGGTGCGGATCTTGGTCACGACATGCGGGGCGACGCCCCGGCCGCCATTGGCGAACGGCGCGTAGGCGCCGACCAGTTCGGTGAGGGAAACTTCCGATGTGCCCAGTGCAATCGAAGCATTGGTCTCGAGCTTCGATGAAATGCCGAGCCGATGCGCGGTGCGCACCACGTTCTTGGCGCCGACTTCGAGGCCCACCCGAACCGCCACGGTATTGAGCGACAGCGCCAGCGCCTGCGTCAGCGTCACCGCGCCGAAATATTCATGAGTGTAGTTCTCGGGCTTCCAGCCTTTGACGTCGAGCGGGGCATCCTGCCGGATCGTCTCCGGCGTCAGGCCGGCTTCGATCGCGGTCAGATACACGAACGGCTTGAACGCCGAGCCCGGCTGGCGCTTGGCAGTCACCGCGCGGTTATACTGGCTCTCGGCATAATTACGGCCACCGATCATCGCGCGCACGGCGCCGTCCGGCGTCATCGCCACCAGTGCGCCCTGGCTGACATTGAACTTCACGCTCTTGGCCGCGAGTTCGTCGATGATGGAGGCTTCGGCAACACTTTGCAGTTTCGGATCGATCGAGGTTTCGACCACGATGTTCTGATCGATCTGGCCGATGAGATCGTCGAGCACTTCGCCGATCCAGTCCGCGACATAATTGACGGTGCCGGCGCCTGCCGCTTTCACATTATAGGAGGGGTGCCCGATCGAGGCCTTTGCCTGCGCCTCGGTGATGATCTTGGCGTCTGCCATCGCGGTCAGCACGGTCTGGGCGCGCTTCTCGGCACCTTCCGGATTGCGGTTCGGCGCCAGCCGCGACGGCGATTTGACCAGACCCGCGAGCATCGCGGCTTCCGCGATCGTGACGTTCTTCGCGGATTTTCCAAAATAACGTTGCGCGGCCGCCTCGACGCCATAGGCGCCGGAGCCGAAATAGACCCGGTTGAGGTAGAGTTCGAGGATCTCGGACTTGGAATGCTTGCGCTCCAGCCAGAGCGCAAGTTCGACCTCCTGCAATTTTCGCTGCAGCGTGCGCTCCTGTGTCAGAAACAGGTTCTTGGCGAGCTGCTGGGTCAGCGTCGAGCCACCCTGCGACACGCCGCGATGCAGGATATTGGCGACGGCCGCGCGCGCGATGCCTATCGGATCGACGCCGTAATGCGAATAGAACCGGCGATCCTCGATCGCGATGAAGGCTCTCGGCAGATAGGTCGGCAGATCCTTCAGGGAGACGTTGGCGCCGGGCATTTCGCCGCGTGTCGCCAGCACGCTGCCATCGAAGCCGACAATCTGGATGGTCGGCGGCCGCTTCGGAATTTCAAGCGCCTGGATCGCCGGCAGATGCGCGCCGACCCAGATCACGACCCCAACCACGGCGATAACGGCCCACAGGCCGAGCACCGCGCCCCAATAGAACAGGCGATAGAGGCCGGCGCGGGCGGGTGCCTTGGTTCTGCGGTTGCGGCTTGCCTTGCTCGGACGCGGCTTTCGCTCGCGTGGGGCGTCGTCGTCTGGATCGCGGGCCTTGCGTTTGGGGGACGATTTCTTCGGCACCTCGTCGTCGTCATCATCATCATCGCCGAAGGCAACGCGATCCTTCGGGCTCAGACGCAATTCCGCAAGCGATGCGGTGAGCCCGAATTGCGGCTCCCGGCGTCCGCCGCTTTTTTTCCGTCCCCACGCCATACGTAAACGTCCACACCCACCGACGCGGCAGGCTAGCGAGCCGGGTTTAAAGTGGCGTTAAGCGATGATTAATGCTGATGCGGCGAAGGGTTCACAAGTGCCTGGGAAACGGGCATTTCCGCAATCTTAACCATACCGTGCGGGAAATATTTTCCTGCTAAAATGGCGCCGGAAAACGAACTGCCGGCGCCGCAAGAATGCACTGCGCCGGCAGATTTTTCGGTTCAGGCGAGTGCGGCGGTCAGCCGCCGACGCTGGTATCCTCGATGATCGGGCCGAACAGTTGCCAACGCTCGCCGTCGAACTTCATCATCTGCATCTGCTTGTTGATGCATTCCGCGGTCGAATAGCCGTAGATGTTGACGGTGTTGAGCTTGTCGCCTTCCGGGTAATATTTGTCCATGAAGGCGAAATAGGCTTTCAGGCCGGCGTCGTCCTTCCACTGCGGGTCGCCCGGATCCTTGCCGTAATTGGTGCTGATGATGTCCTTGGAGATCTCGAGCCCCGCGGGCTTGAGCGTGGCCGATACCGGGCTCGCATTGATGTCGAGAATGTGGATCGGCTTCCAGCCGAGGTCGGCGACCTTCTTGATGGCCTGCGCCGCGAATTTCGGCGTCGAGGCGTCGTACAGCAGATCGGCGCCAAGCGATTTCAATTTGACGATTTGCGAATCGATGGTCGGATCCGAAAGCTCGTAGGAGGTTTCGCCGACGATCATGGTCGCGGCCTTGTCGCCCAGGCCAGCCTTCAGGCCGGTGACATAGTCGCGGCCGAGGTCATCGTTCTGGAACAGGATGCCGATCTTGGCGTCGGGGTGATTCTTCAGAATATACTTCGCGTAGATGCGGGCTTCCGACTGGTAGTTCGGATTGTACGCGATGGTCCAGGGCGCGTTTTGCGGATCCGAGAAGCGCGACGCGCCGGTGGAGGCGAGCAACTGCGGCACTTTTTTTGCGTTGAGGTACTTCTGGACGGCTGCGTTCGAGGGCGTGCCGATGATCTGGAAGGTAAACAGAACCTCGTCGCCTTCGACCAGCTTGCGCACCTGCTCGACCGCTTTCGGCGGGCTGTAGGCGTCGTCATACTGGATCAGGTTGAGCTTGCGGCCGTTGATGCCGCCCTGCTCGTTGATCATCTTGAGGTAGGCGGCCTGCGTCTTGCCGATGCCGGCATAGGCTGAGGCCGGTCCGCTGAACGGCACGGTCTGGCCGATCTTGATCTCGGTATCGGTCGCACCAGTGTCGTATTTCTTCTGCGCCGATGCCGGCGATGCCAACAGCGCGACGGCAACCGCCGTTCCCGTCACCAGATGAAAAATACCGTTCCTCATATCGCTGCTTCCTCATAGGTTTGATTTTGCCGATGGTCTTTCCCCGCGGTCTTATTTCAGACCTTCGCAGGCGCCATCGCTCGCAAGATACTGGATGAACGAATGTGGCAATGCAAGACGGGCGGCGCCGGAAGGGGAACGATCTCAGGCCAGCCAAAGCAGGATCAGTGCGATTGCGGCGGGCGCTGCCTGAACCCACAATATCCTGCGGCTGACGGTCACGGCGCCGTAGACCCCGGCGACAATCACGCAGAGCAAAAAGAACATTTTGATCTGGAACGCAAAGCCGGGGTTGCTCTGAACCAATCCCCAGACGAGGCCAGCGGCGAGAAAGCCGTTGTAGAGCCCCTGATTGGCGGCGAGTACCGCGGAATCCGTTGCCTTCTCGAGCGAGTTGCGAAAGGTCTTCAAGCCCAGCGGTTTGGTCCAGAGGAACATCTCCAGAATCAGAAAATAGACATGCAGTGCCGCGACCAGCGCCACGACGATATTGGCAATCCAGATCATGTTGCGTTCCCCCGAAACCGAAATAGTTAACTATGTCGTCAAGCTAGCACGCTCCACCTGCGCGGTGCGGTGGTCTGTCCGGCCTTCCCCGCAAAATGATGATGTCCGAAAACCGCGAGACAAGCTCGCCGCGATCGACAATGATTCCGGGATGACGCGCAGCAAGACCTACGGGATCGTCAGTGCCGACACGCAAAAGCAGATGAGCGGCCTGGAATTTGTCCAGAGGCTCGTCGACGGGACGTTGCCCCTTAATACGATGGCCCGGACCCTGGCCTATGACGTAACCGAGGCGGTGAGCGGGCGCGTCGTCGTCACCGCGAAACCGAGTGGCATCCATCTCAATCCAGCGGGCACCGTGCATGGTGGTCTTGCGGCCACGCTGCTCGACAGCTGCATGGGACTGGCCATCCAGTCGACCCTGGAGAAGGGCGTCGGCCAGACGACGCTCGAGTTCAAGATCTCACTGCTGCGGCCGATCACGCCTGAGACAGGCGCGATCAAGGCGGAGGGAACTGTGTTGAGCCGCGGCCGGCGAGTTGGCACCGCCGAAGGACGGATCACGGATCATCAGGGGCGTTTGCTGGCCCATGGCACGACCACCTGCCTGGTTTTCCAGAGCTGATGGTGCCGTGGCCTGACTTCCGCGCTAACATGATGATGTCCGAAAACCGCGAGACAAGCCTGCCGTAATGGATGATGCTTCCAGGATGGATATGGACCGCACCGCCTGCTACCGCGCGATTTCGACCCGCGATGCCCGCTTCGACGGTCGGCTCTTCGTGGGCGTCAAAACCACCGGCATCTACTGCCGGCCGATTTGCCCGGCGCGCACCCCGAAGTTCGAGAATGTATCGTTCTATCCCTCCGCCGCGGCAGCCCAGGAGGCCGGTTTTCGCCCGTGTCTGCGGTGCCGGCCGGAAACCTCGCCGGATCTCGCGTTCTGGCGCGGCACCACCAACACGGTGTCCCGCGCGCTCGCCTTGATCGAAGCCGGCGGTCTCGATGAGGCCGATGTCGAAGGTCTCGCAAACCGGCTGGGCGTCGGCGCGCGCCAGTTGCGACGGCTGTTTCACAGGCATGTCGGGGCGTCGCCGATCGCGGTGGCGCAGACGCGGCGGGTTTTGCTGGCCAAGCAATTGATCCACGAGACATCGCTGCCGATGGCCGAGGTCGCGCTGGCGTCGGGTTTCAACAGTGTCCGCCGGTTCAACGAAACCTTTCTGCATCTGTTCGGACGCTCGCCGGCGTCGCTGCGGCGTATCCGCGACAAGACCAGGCGCGAAGCCGGCGCGCTGTCGGTTCGTCTCGCCTACCGGCCGCCCTATGATTGGGATGCGATGCTGTCGTTTCTTGGCGCGCGCGCCATTCCCGGTGTGGAAACTGTTGCGGGGGATGTCTACCGGCGGACCATTGCGATCGGCGACGCCAGCGGCGTGATCAGCGTGGCGCCTGCCGACAAGAACCGGGTCAACGTTTCGGTGCGCTTTCCGAACATGGCCACGCTGCCGGCGATCATCGCACGGGTGCGGCGGGTGTTCGACCTGGCCGCTGATCCCGATATGATCGGCGCGCATCTTTCGCTCGACCCGATGCTGGCGCCGCTGGTCTCGGTCCGGCCAGGCTTGCGCGTTCCCGGCGCGTGGGATGGCTTCGAACTCGCGGTGCGCGCGATCTTCGGTCAGCAGATCACCGTTCCGGCGGCGACCGGATTGCTTGGCAGACTGGTAGCGGCCCATGGTGCGCTGCTTCCCGCGACGACGAAAGACGTCGAGGGTCTCGGCCATCTGTTTCCATCGCCGTCGCGTCTAGCCACGGCCGATCTTGCTGTTCTCGGCATGCCGAATGCGCGCGCGATGGCGGTGAACTCACTGGCGCAGGCCATTTCCGCCGATTCGACGATCTTCAGCCGCGGCGCCAGCCTCGAAGAGACGGTTGCGAAGCTGCGGTCGCTGCCGGGGATCGGCGAATGGACCGCGCAATACATCGCGATGCGCGAGCTGCGCGAACCCGACGCTTTCCCCGCCGCCGACATCGGATTGTTGCGTGCGATGGCGGCGGCTGACCGCCGGCGTCCCTCGCCCGCGGAACTGTTGTCGCGCGCCGAACGATGGCGGCCGTGGCGTGCCTATGCGGCCTTGCATCTGTGGGCCGCAGGAGTCGAGCCTCCAGTCTCGTCGGGGAAAACACATGAACGCGAAGCCGCCTGAAACATTCGGTCTCGACCGGCTGCAAACGCCGATCGGCATCGCCTTGCTTGTCACTGATGCTGAGGGTGCGCTCCGCGCGCTGGAATGGGAGGATTATGAGCCGCGCCTGAGACAGCTGTTGCGGCTGCAGTATGGCGCGGCGGTTCTGAAACAGGCGCAGGCGCCGGATGATACCAGGGCGGCGCTGACAGGGTATTTCGATGGCGACCTCGATCGCCTGGGCTTGATCAGATGGCGCGTCGCCGGCACGCCGTTTCAGCGCAAGGTGTGGACCGCGCTACGGACAATCCCTGTAGGCACGACGACAAATTATGGCGCGCTGGCGGCGCGCCTCGATATGCCCAAAGCGGTGCGGGCGGTCGGCCACGCCAACGGCTCCAATCCGATCAGCATTGTGGTGCCCTGTCATCGCGTGATCGGAGCCGACGGGTCGCTGACCGGATATGGCGGTGGGCTCGAGCGCAAGCGCTGGCTGCTGCAGCACGAAGGCGTGACGTTGAAGCCTGCATCGAGACGCGGCCTGATAGCGGCGTGATTCCCGGACTGCCGCTCGTCATTGCGAGGAGCGAAGCGACGAAGCAATCTACACTTTCTTTGCGGTTCTATGGATTGCTTCGCGGAGCCTGTCATCGGGCGCGCATTCGCGCCACCCGTTGGCTCGCAATGACGATCTTCAAGAAAGGTCAGGTCCGTAAATCGCCAGACGGGCACTGGCGATGTCCTTAAGCATCTCCATCACACGCAACATGGAGACGATCGATGACGGACGCAGAAATTCAGGATTTTGTAACGCGGTTTGCAGCAGCATGGGCGGCACGGGACGGCAACGCTTTTGTCGAGCTTTGGCACCCGGAAGGTTTGCTGCACACGCCGCTGGTGAACCGGGCGGTCGCGGGAAGCGAACTCAATCGTCTGATGGAAGTGCAGACCGCGGCGGCGCCGGATTTCGTCTGGCAATTGCTGGACTGGACCTCGCGCGGCGACGTGGTGATCATCGAGTGGCAGACCACCCGCATCGTCAACGGTGAGCGGTTCAGCTGGCGCGGCGTCGACAAATTCCGCATCAGGGCCGGCAAGATCATCGAGGAGCGGGTCTACTGCGACACCGCGCCGCTGCGCGCGGTCCGCACCGGCGAGACGCTGGAGCCGATCACGAAATTCTAAGCATGCGGCCCTATAACGGCGCAGACCTCGTGAAGATCCCGGGCGATGTAGACGCACAGCTCTTCCATCTCGCGCGTGGGCGGCACGAGGTCCGGAACCATGATGGTCATCATCCCGGCGGCGGAGGCGGCGCGGACGCCGTGATAGGAATCTTCCAGTGCAATGCATGATTCGGGCTTGACCCCGAGCCGCTCGGCCGCCTTCAGAAACGGTTCGGGCTGTGGTTTCCCCCGCGAATAATCGCCCCGTGCAATCACGGTCTCGAATCGGTCAAGCAGCCCGTGGAGACCGAGATTGTGCCGCACATCTTCGTGACGCGAGGATGTGGCGATGGCGCGGGGGAGCCCGGCGTTGTCCAGCAAATCCAGCAGTTCAACCAGCCCTTGCTTCATGCACAGCTGCAATTTGGTGATCTCGCGAAATTGCGACGCTGCCGTCCAGAACAGGTCGAAATCGAAGTCTTTCCCGCAGCGCTCCCTGAATGCCGTTCGGGTTGCCTCGACGGACATCCCGATGGTCGAAAGATAGAACGCGGTGGATATGTCATGGCCACCGTCGGCGGCGGCGGCGATGACGGCGTCCCGGTAGAGCGCCTCGGTGTCGAACATCAGGCCGTCCATGTCGAGAATGACAGCGTGGGCCTTGCGGGGCAGCGTCGTGGTCGGCGGCATGATCTGTTCTCGATGGATCCCGGTCACGCCGCGGGCTGCGCCACGTCCTCTTCGCTGGCGAGCAGGTGGATCAGCGCGCTCTTGATCGCGGCCTGCCGCGTTGGCGCGTTGACCTGCGCGCCGAGCAGGTCGGTGACGTAAAACACGTCGCGGGCGCGCTCGCCGAAGGTCGCGACATGGGCCGACGCGATGTTGAGGTTGAGTTTCGAAATCGCCGTGGTCAGTTGATACAGCAGGCCCGGCCGGTCGAGGCCGGATACCTCGATCACGGTGTAACGGTCCGACCACTGGTTGTTGACGATGACTTCCGGTTCGACCACGAACGGCCGCACCTTGCCGCGGTTCGATCGCCGCGCCACCACTTCGGGCAGCCGCAATTTGCCTTCCAGCACGTCCTCGATCATCTCGCCGATCCGCGTGGCGCGACGTCCCTCGTCCTCGTCGCGGTCGTATTCCCTCGATATCGCGATGGTGTCGAGCGCACGCCCGTCGGTGGTGGTGTAAATCTGCGCGTCGACGATATTGGCGCCGGCCGAGGCGCAGGCGCCGGCGATGATCGACAGCAGCCATGGGTGATCGGTTGCGAGGATGGTCAGTTCGGTGACGCCGCGCGCCTCGTCGAAGCCGACATTGATCGCGAGCTTATGACCGGCCTGTTCGCTGGCGCGCAAGAAGCGCGCGTGGCGGAGCTTGCGCGGCAGTTCGACCTTGAGCCAGTACGCGGGATAATGCCGTCCGATATAGGCGTTGAGTTCCTGCTCCGGCCACTCGGTGAAAGCCGCGCGAAATTCCGCCTGCGCCACCGCGATGCGCTGCGCGCGGTTGACCTCCGAGAAACCGCCGGTCAGCACCGGCTCGGTTTCGTAATACAGCGTGCGCAGCAGTTGCGCCTTCCAGCCGTTCCAGACCCCGGGACCGACGCCCCTGATATCGGCGGTGGTCAGGATCGTCAGCAGCTTCATCTGCTCGACCGACTGCACGACCGCTGCGAAATTCTCGATGGTCTTGCGGTCCGAGAGGTCGCGCGATTGCGCCACCGTCGACATCGTCAGATGCTGCTCGATCAGCCACGCGATGGTTTCAGTATCGGCGGCGTTGAATCCGAGCCGCGGGCACAGCCGCCGCGCTACTTTGGCGCCCGCGATCGAGTGATCCTCGGGGCGGCCCTTGGCGATGTCGTGCAACAGCGTTGTGATGTAGATGACCGCGCGGTGTTCGGGGCGGATCTTGCGCATCAGGTCGCTGGCGACGGTGAATTCCTCGTGGCCGCCGCGTTCGATGTCCTGCAGGTAGCCGACGCAGCGCAGCAGATGCTCGTCGACCGTGTAGTGGTGATACATGTTGAACTGCATCATCGACACGATCTTGCCGAAGGCGCGGATGAAATGGCCGAGCACGCCGGCTTCGTTCATGCGCCGCAGCACGACCTCGGCATCGTTCGAGGTCAGGATTTCCATAAACAGCCGGTTGGCTTCCGGATTCTCGCGCAGCTGCGCGTTGATGAGCTTCAGCGAACGTGTCACCGTGCGCATCGCATCCGGGTGAAAGGCGAGATTGTTTTTCTGCGCGAGCCAGAAGATCCGGATCAGGTTGACCGGGTCATGCTTGAAGACATCGGGGGCCGCGAGATTGATGCGGTTGTTGTCGACGATAAAATCGTCGCTGTCGGGCACCCGCCGCCATTTTGTATTCGGACGCAACCGCGCCATCATCCGGCTCAGCACCGGCGCGGGCTTGGCCTGCTGGTCTTCCAGCTTCGCGCACAGGATCGCGGTGAGGTCGCCGACGTCCTTGGCGACCAGGAAGTAATGCTTCATGAAGCGTTCGACATCCTGCATGCCGGGATGCGAGGTATAGCCGAGCCTGATCGCGATCTCGCGCTGCATGTCGAACGACAGCCGCTCTTCGGCGCGGCCCGAGAAGAAATGGATATTGCAGCGGACCGACCACAGGAAATCGGCGCAGCGGCGGAAGGTGCGGTATTCCTGCGCGTCGAACACGCCGCGTTCGAGCAGTTCGTCGGTCTCGCGCACGCGGTAGACATACTTCGCGATCCAGAACAGGGTATGCAAATCGCGCAAGCCGCCCTTGCCGTCCTTGACGTTGGGCTCGACCAGATAGCGCGATTGCCCGGCGCGGCGGTGTCGCTCCTCGCGCTCGGCGAGCTTGGCGGTGACGAATTCGGCCGCGGTGCCCTGCACCACCTCCTTGTCGAAACGCTCCACCAGTTCATCATAGAGTGGCCGATCCCCGGTCAGAAATCGGGTCTCGAGGATCGCGGTGCGAATGGTCATGTCGCCGCGCGCCTGCCGGATCGATTCATCGACCGAGCGCGTCGCGTGGCCGACCTTCAGGCCCATGTCCCACAGGCAATACAGAATAGCCTCGGCGACCTGCTCGCCCCAGGCGGTTTGCTTGTAGGGCAGGATGAACAACAGATCGATATCGGACTCCGGCGCCATCAGCCCGCGGCCATAGCCGCCGGTGGCGACGACGGCCATGCGCTCGGCGCCCGAGGGGATCGGCGAGCGATAGAGATGACGCGTGGCGGCGGCGTAGAGAATGCGGATGATTTCGTCCTGGACGAAACACAACCGTTCGGCGCAGCGCCGTCCGTGGCGATCTTGCAGCAGCACCGCCTGCGCCACCGCGCGAGCCTGGATCATCTCAACCTTCAACAGCTGCGCCATGGCGGCGCGGAAAACATCCTCGCGTCCGGAGTGGGTCGCGGCGAGCGCGTCGACCGCGGCGGTGATCCTCGCGGTATCGAAACGTTCGTCGGCTGCGGGCCGGGGGTGTGTCACGATGCTGTCCATGGCCTATCCCGATATCGGACGCCGCCGACCCTGTCACGGGAACATTCCCTTTAGATAACAGAAGGTCCATGCTGCATTCCCACGGCTTTGAGCAAAGCTGTTCTCATCGGGAAGCGTTAGACGTGCATATTTTTTGGTTGACGCGCCCATTTAACTCATTGAAATAAAAGAGCGTTTTTAAAGGCGGGCAGGGTGCCCCGCCGGCGAGGGAATCCTGTCGCGCCGGCGCTTCGTTGCGATCCGCTTTGATCATTCCACTGCGATGGAGATAACAACGATGCCCAAGATTTCACGGTGCGCCCTGGCTGCGATCATTGCCGTCGCGTCACTGCTGCCCAATGGCGCCTACGCGGCCGAGGCGCTCAAGGAAATCCACATCGATTGGGCGACTTACAATCCGGTGTCGATGATCCTGAAGCAAAAGGGGCTGCTCGAAAAGGAATTCGCCAAGGACGGTATCGGCATCGTCTGGGTGCAATCGGCCGGCTCCAACAAGGCGCTCGAGTTCCTCAACGCCGGCTCGATCGATTTCGGCTCGACCGCGGGTTCCGCGGCGCTGGTCGCCAGGATCAACGGCAACCCTATCAAGTCGATCTATGTCTATTCGCGCCCGGAATGGACGGCTTTGGTGACGGCCAAGGATTCGAAAATCGCAACCGTCGCCGACCTCAGGGGTAAGCGCGTCGCGGTGACCCGCGGTACCGATCCGCATATCTTCCTGGTGCGCGCGCTGCTCGACGCGGGCCTCAGCGAAAAGGACATCACCCCGGTGCTGCTGCAGCATGCCGACGGCAAGACCGCGCTGATCCGCGGCGACGTCGATGCCTGGGCGGGCCTCGATC
>WNGL01007529.1_pt1 | contig 12782 bp, 12 predicted proteins | sample 5400591 | NCBI WGS metagenome assembly WNGL01 (sample SAMN13153377, study PRJNA577476) | soil metagenome | isolation source: 80 cm soil or saprolite under Garry oak tree replicate 1 | place: USA:California | collected 2016-06-15
GCCCGCCGGCCCGTGGAACCGGCCGTCACCCGGCACGACACGCCGACCACCGGCATGCCCGCGACCAGGAACTACCCACCGTAACCATAACCGGAAACCTCGCATCAACACCCAAATGCCTAAACCCCATGGCATTGGGTGAAACTCCCCCCGGCTACTCGACCGCTGCTGGCGGTCGAACAGCTGGCCGGTGTGCTGACCAGGCGCAGCCGATCAGGCACCGGTCTGCACGGCCGGTTCCGGGATGAAGAGGCTTCGGGGATATCGGCCTGGCACAGTGAACCCCGGACTGTAGAAGAAACGGTCCCGACCCGGTTACTGGACACGTCGGCTTTGCAACACTTTTTTCGACAATGGCTGGGTGTGACTTTCAGCGATCTATGGCGCGGAATCTTCAGCGCTAAATGGCATTCTCTAGTGTCACCCTTATTGCGGGCCCCGCCCTGGCGCCTCGGGGCGGGGTTGCTGGAGGGTCAGCTCAGCAGCATTCGCCGTCGCAGCATGAGCCGTCGCAGACACTGGTACCGCAGCACTCGCACATCGCCATCACCTCCTTCCCGGTTATAAGAGGTCAGAAGGACACCAGGTCCCCGGCAGCGGGTCAGGGCAGTCGGGGCCCGGCATAGCCGTCAGCATGCCGAGCAATTCGGCCCGCAGTGCCGCCAGCCGCTCCATCTCCTGCTCGATCTCGGCGAGATGTCGCCGCAGCAGGCCCTCGGCGGGCTCGCATGCACACGCTCCGGTGTCCCGGACGGCGAGCAGCTCGCGGATTTCCGCCAGCCGCAGCCCGAGCCGCTGCGCGCCGCGGATGAACAGCAGCCGGTCCACATCGGTCGACCCGTACCGGCGGTGTTCTCCTCCGGTCCGCTGCGGGACTGGCAGCAGGCCTTCCCGCTCGTAGTACCGGACCGTGTCGGTGCGCACTCCCGTCCGGGACGCCAGCTGCCCGACGGTCAGCTGGCCGGTAACCTGGTCGGCCCTCATGCCACGAACGGTAAACCTTGGACTGCACTCCAAGTTCAAGCCCTGTCCGGGTCGCTAGTCCTGCCCGTGGCTCACGCACTGGGTAAGCTCAGCGCACCCCAGACAGTTACCGGAAACGAGAGCCATGCAGCAGACGTGGATGGAGCGGGACCTCCCTGTGCTCGATGCGACGGTGGCCATGCTCGAGGACGACCCCATGGTGGCCGACGCCGCGATCGCCGAGCGCACGGGCTTCGACCTGGCGGCCGTCAGGCGCGCCCTGGAAGCGCTGGCCGGAACGTACGTCCACCTCGGCAGGGACATGAGCGGCTTCTTTGTTGACGCCGTGACGCCCGATGCGCGCCGCGCGGTGGGTCAGTGGCCGACTGGCGAGGGCCTGGTCAGCCAGCTCGCTGAAGGGCTCGCCGCCGCTGCGGAAAAGGAGGCGGACCCGGAGCGGAAGACCCGCCTGCGCCAGGCGGCCGGGTTGCTCGGCGGGGCGGTGCGCGATATCGCGATTGAAATCGCTGGGAGGTTCGCGGAGCGCGCCGCCGGACTGGGCTAGCCATAGGGGCTCGCGGATACCATCCAGCGCGAAGACAACGATTAGGATCACACGATGCGGTTATGTTGCGAGATAACTAACGTTATCGGGCAAGATCGCCCGCCATGGCGGGATGCCACCTGAGCGGACGCCGCCACAGCGGCGCTGGCTGGTTCCCGGTTATCTGGCAACTGCAGGCACGCGGGCGGATAGCCGGTGCCATATCAGAACAGCGGCTCGCAGTCGGCGGCGGGAACACGCGGGCCCCGGCGCGGCGGCCGGGAGGGCGTACCGGCCTGGAGCGCCGCCTGGACGGCGGCGGCGACGAGCTGCGCGGTCTCGGCGTCGATGGCGATGTTCCGACGGAGCAGTACCCGGCGGACGACGTGGCCGACGTGCCGGGGCGGGTCTTGCGGGCTGTCGGCCATGTCAGCGCTCCTTGCTGAGGTAGTCGTAGACGGTGGTGCGGTGCACGCCGACCGCTTCGGCGATCTCGGCGACGGTATGCTGCCTCTTCCCATCCGGCCCGGTCGCTTCGTACATGCGGCGGACGGTGGCGGCCTGCCGCTCGTTCAGCTTGGGCTTGCGGCCGCCGACGCGGCCGCGGGCCCGGGCGGCCACCAGGCCCTCGCGGGTGCCCTCGACGATCAGCTCGCGCTGGAACTCATCGATCGCGCCAAGAACATGGAAGACCAGCCGCCCGGTCGGCGTGGTCGTGTCGATCTGCTGCTTCAAGACCACTAGGCCGACGCCGCGCTCGCGCAGCTCCTCGGCCAGCGCTAGCAGGTGCTTCAGCGACCGCATCGCGCGGGACAGCCGGGTGATGACGAACACGTCGCCCGCGCGCAGGTAGGCCAGGGCCCGGTCGAGCTCGGGGCGGGCGGCGTGCTTGCCGGAGGCGGTATCGGTGAAGATCTTGTCGCAGCCGTAGGCGGTCAGGTCATCGACCTGGCTGTCGTCGTTCTGGCTGCGGGTGGACACCCGCGCGTACCCGATCTTCGCCATCACGCGGCCCCCGCTCGGCGGGCGGCCGGCGCGTACGTGCGGCCGGGCCGCGGCTGCCCGCACCGGTATCCCGCCGCGGTGACGAGCCGGGTCGCTGCCATGACCGTGACTGTAGCGCAAACGGCTAGGCGGACCTAGTTAGACGACGTAGTTTTCCCGACACTGTTTCCCGACGCTGCGACCTGGCGGGCATCATGCCGCGTGCCGCTGCGCGGCGGTGTCGGGGTAATGGTCGTTTCCCCTACACGGGAACGACCGGCAGCCAGGGCAAAGAAAAACCGGCCTGCGGGGTGATCTCCCTTCGCCGGCATTGCCCGGATCAGGTCCCTGGGGGTCGCCGTTCAGCCTCTGAGCCGTCCCCGGCCTCTCAGCCTTTCCTCCCGGCTCCGGGTCCCCCGGCGCTCGTTCGGTCCAGCTCCCTCGATCACCTCGCAGACAATGTTCACGCTGCATGGCGCCGATGACGAACGCCTAGGGTCGAAAGCCCGACCTGCACGGGTCAAACGTCGTGTTATCCGAAGCCCGCAGCCTCGGGTGCCGGTAACAATGGACCCGTCAGCACCGTTATGGCGTGGTCCGACTGCCAGCCGCACGACGGCCAGTTCAGCCATCTCGGCATGACCAGACGACTGGCAAGGTGGCGTATTCGCCTGAGATGTATTCGGTGAGCCACGGGAACGCTTGGTCGCTCTATGTGACTACGACTCAGATTCCTCACTCAGTTCGACCTGCCCGAACATGAAACCGTCCCAGCCAGCCCGGCTGGGACGGTCCAAGTCCGGTGATGCGAGGTGATTCCTGTTCTTGGCTATGTCACGAGGAAGTAGTAGATCCCCAGCAGGACCGTGATCGTGCCGCCAAACACCGCCCCCGCGTACAAGATCGCAGCGGCGGCGGGGCGGCCGTCGATAGCTACCGAGGGACCAGTCGTAGGCGGCTGCCGCTTGGCGACCCAGGTCAGAACGCCAGCGACGAGGGCGATGAGGGATGCGGCCAGCAAGATTATCGCGAGCCACATGCCACGCAAGGCAAGATCGTTCTGTCCGGCAACTGCCTTTGCCAATAGGACGGGAAGGTGAGACATGATCTCAAGGGCCCTTCTGCTCGTTTCGTCGGGTGACAAGAACCATGCTCGAAGCGGAGCAAGCCGGGGCCAAGCGGCTGAGAGAAGCCGAGAGAAGCCGCGAGAAGCCGAGAGCTATGCACGGCTGGGTGTCGCACCCGCGGATGGAGTAGCTTGCGGAATGGGCGCCAGGCAAGCTGAACGGTGGCGACCTGTGGCTGCAGTGACCTGGGAGGTAATTCGTGCCCCGTCGTACTCCTGATCCCGTTGGTCTTCAACGCCTTCAAGAGGCGCTCAAACAGCTGCATGTGGAACGAAAAGCCCCAACGGTCAAGCAGATCAAGGATGCTTTGTCGTTTAAAGGGCATACATATCCGTACTCCTCGGTGGCCAAGATCCTCAACTGCGACCCGTGCCCTGAGCTAGATGACCTCCTCGCCGTCGTGAATGTCCTCGGCGGCGACGAGAAGTGGTTCGAGCAGCTATGGAAAGAAACCCACGGCTACCGAGGCGGACCCGGTGCGCTGCGGGTTGACGTTGGGCAGTGCACCGGACGCCTCACGTCACCCGAAGCCGGCGTCACAGTCGGCAAGAAGATCCGGGTCGAGGGCGTTGTGCATGCCATGCCGGTGCAGCATCACGTCTGGATCGCGCATCAGGTTGATCCTGGCGGCCTGTTCTGGGCCAAGGACTTTGAAGTCACTCCGGACAGCGAGGGCCGCTTTCAACGGGCCGTGTACGAAGGCGGTTCGCCAACGGAGTTCTCGATCCTTCTCCTGCTGGCGTCTGAGGTCGGCCACGTCCAACTGTCCGAATGGATGAAAGAGGGCCGATTCCCCGGTATCCCGCCCAACCGCAACCGGTTCCATGAACTTGATCGGGTCCGGGTTCGCTTCGATCCCACCAGATCCTAGATCGCGCCCGCAGACTGGCGGGTGGCGTATTCGTCTGAGACGTATCGGCGAGCACACGTGGCTGGCCGTCACTTGGCGTAGGCGGCTAGGTCGTCTGCCGATTGCGTCTTCTTGTCACATCAAGCCAGACGGGTCTGCCGTCACGGTACTGACGGCCCCGGTGAGCCGAGCCGGGCGCTCGATGACTACCTGAGCGGCCGGAGCGCCGGGCCGCTGTTCATCACCAAGGCCGGTAAGCGCATGGGCGAGCCCGAAGCCTGGAAGATGGTTCGACGGCTCGCCGGCGAGCTGCGCTCGACGGTGCCGGGGAACTCCGGCCGCACTCGCTGCGGGTCGCCTTCATCACCGGCGCCCGGGAGGCTGGCGTGCCGCTCGAAGACGTGCAGGACGCCGCCGGGCACAACGACCCCCGTACGACACGCCGGTATGACCGAGGGCGTCACTCCCTCGATCGGCACGCCTCATCTGCGGTCACGTCCTGGCTGGCCGACCAGGGCGATTGAATTTCCGCAAGCGGAATTGCCAGCATCACGGCTTCCGTGCTTGCTGGTGTGTCTTCCTGTTCATGAGACGGGTAATGACATGGATCGTTGAGAGGTTCACGTAGAACATCCACTGGTGCCAGATCGCCGAGTCGTAGTTACCCTTCTGCTTCTGGTTCAGGTGACGAATGGTGAAGTTGTTGGCGATGTTGAACAAGTCCCCCTCGTCCTTAGAGAACATCTCTTGCTTGAGCGCTGGCCGGAGCTTCTCTAGGACGTCGAACAGCTCCCGCACCGCAAGGCGCAAGTCCTCCTCGGTGCGGCCTCGATTGCGGTACAGGGCGACGGCTCCTGAAACCCGCTTTGCGATGTCGGGGTCCTTCGTGGGAAGGACGGCATCGATTAGCTGATCGAGTCCCTCCTCTGCTGTGTGCTCGATCTGGCCGTTCTGGTTGATGCGGAACCCGCCTCGATACTTGGCAAGCGTCCGGTTCATACGCTGCCGGAACAGGGCTTGGGCCGGTGCTGGGTCGAAGGCCCCGAAGTGCCAACCGCAACCCGAAAAGTTGTGGAAGCTGCTGCGCTCGTCGTCTTCGAGGCCCTCGGAGACGTGACCGTGGAAGTATTCGATGAGGTCGAACAGCTGGTCCTCGTCGCCCTGGAGCATCTGAGCCAAGTCCTCGTCCTTGAAACTCACATCGTCCGGCAGGTTGATCAGGGGCTCAGGCAACGGCCATGCGGAGCGCCAGCCGGTCTCGGCCTCGATGTGATCTGCCAGCGGCATAGCCGCTCGCCCGTCTACGTCCCCGGCATCTACGCAGGTGAAGCCGTGCCACTCCTGCAAGTAGTCACGCCTCCACATCTCATCGACCGTGAGCGTCAAAGCCCTTGCAACGTCTTCGATCGTCGGGTTGGCAAGCGGGCCTCGTCCGATTCGCTGGGAGTAGTAGGCACGATCCACGCCGTAAGTCTCCCATCGAGACTCACCAAGCTCCCCCGAATTAATTTCCGCAAGCGGAATGCCAGCAACACCGTCATGTAGACAGACTGTGAGACGGCTCTACGGGGGCCTCGGCGCCGTCCCGTGGCTGTCGTCTCACTTCTGAGGTTGTGAAACGGGGCAACGCTCGGCTAGAGCCCGCCGGATCGTCAGCGGGGAGCACGTCGACAAAATCGGTGCAATTCGCTGATGCTGAAAGCATGTCGATGGCCGATAGCTGGCTCCCTTGTGACGAAGATGGGTGCTCAGGAGTCCGCACTGGCGAGGAAACCAGGTGCCTTGCTCATGTGGGCGCCGACGAACGTAACGCCACGCTTAAGCGGTTCTCCGAGAGCGGGGAACTCGACGTCAGGGGCGTGACGATCTCCGATGCTCTCTTTGGAGAGATTTTCGATGCGGCGCCGCACGATGCGAACGGCCACCTAGTGTTTTCATCTGCCCGGTTCGGCGGGGCCACCTTCAAGGGCGACGCCGGGTTCGGCGAGGCGACCTTCGAGGGAGGGGAGACTGACTTCGGCGAGGCGACCTTCGAGGGTGAAGCCGACTTCGTCGGCGTCACCATCAGGGGTGACGCCAGGTTCGACAAGGTCACCTTCAAGGGCGACACCTGGTTCTGCGAGGCGACCTTCGGCCTGGTGGCCCACTTCGACAAGGCCACCTTCAAGAACGTCGCCGGGTTCGATGCGGCCACCTTCGGCGCCGCCTGGTTCGACAAGGCCACCTTCAAGGGCGCCGCCAGGTTCGGCGGGGCCACCTTCGGCGCCGCCGGGTTCGGCGATGCGACGTTCGAGAGGGGCGCCGACTTCGGCGATGCGACGTTCGAGAGGAGGGCCGACTTCGGCAGGGCCACCTTCAAGGGCGCCGCCGGGTTCGGCGAGGCCACCATCAAAGGCGACGCCCGGTTCGACAAGGCGACGTTCGAGGGCGACGCCCGGTTCGGCGGGGCCACCTTCAAGGGCGACGCCCGGTTCGGCGGGGCCACCTTCAAGGGCGCCGCCAGGTTCGGCGGTGCCACCTTCAAGGGCGGCGCCGCCTTCGTCGTAGTCACCATCGAGGGCGACGCCCGGTTCGACAAGGCGACGTTCGAGGGCGACGCCCGGTTCGGCGAGGCCACCATCAAGGGCGACGCCCGGTTCGACAAGGCGACGTTCAGGGGTGACGTGCCAGTGCTGGGCCCCATCGTGGTGGGTGGATCGCTGAATCTGAATGAAGTGCAATTCGCTTCGATGGTCCGGATCGAGGCGGATGCGAGCGTACTTACTTGCCGTTGGGGCCGGTTTCCAGGCGGGGTCCGGTTTAACGTGCGCCATGCGCTCGTTCGCTTGGATGACTTGGACCTGTCTGCTCCGTCGCTGCTTACTGTCGCTAGCGGTCCGGCTGGGATTACGGACCAGCCAAGGTTGCTCTCCCTTCAGCAAGCCAATGTCGCAGGCCTGGTCCTGGGTAATGTCGACCTGACCGACTGCCGGTTCGCCGGGGCACACAATCTGGACAAGCTGCGGCTAGAAGCTGGCACAAGCTTCGGTCTTTCACCTGCTGTGGCGGGATGGGAGCGCCGCCAGGTCATTGCCGAGGAAGCTGCGTGGCGGGCGGCCAGGGTCCGGCCTGGCCGCTGGAAGGCGCCGATGTGGCCCGACTCTGAAGAGAGCGGGCCGGAGGTGCTGAGCCCGGGAGCCATCGCTGGCCTGTACCGGGCGCTGCGCAAGGGTCGTGAGGACACAAAGGATGAACCTGGCGCCGCTGACTTCTACTACGGCGAGATGGAGATGCGCCGCCATGACCGAAATGTAGGCGATGCCGAATGGTGGCGGGGCCGAGAGCCTCTCCGCGAGGTGTTGACTGCTTACTGGCTGGTCTCTGGCTACGGCCAGCGTGCGTGGCGGTCCCTGGCGGCCCTCGCCGCCGTGACGGCGCTATTTGCAGTGGCCTTCCACTTCATCGGCTTCACCACGCCTCCAGAGCCAGCCTCCTACTGGACAAGCCTGCTGTATGCCTTCCGATCGACGATCTCGCTTACTGACAGTCAGGTTACTCTGACGGCTTGGGGCTCTTTCTTCCAAGCACTTTTGCGGATCACCGGCCCAGTCCTGCTCGGTCTGACGCTGCTAGCCCTTCGGGGGCGTGTGAAGCGGTGAGGCAAGCGGACCTCAACCGAGGTTGTGAGACGGCCCGGGCAACGCCACTTAGCTTAGCGCTGAAGATTCCCTGCCACTTACCGCCGAAAGTCACAGGCTGGGGGCGCCCGCACGCCCCGGTTCCGCCGCCGATGATCATGTTGTTAATCGTTCGTTTTCTGGATACGACAGGGACGAGTGGCGCTAATGGCGTTGTCGAGGAGATTGCAGCGCAGCTGTTCCGATGCCTCTTCACGCACAAGCAATCGCCCCGTCCGGGTTCAAGCCGAACCGGCGCAACCGTTCCGCTTCTTCTCTCTGGCCTTGCTTAATCAGTAGATCAGCCAGCAGTTGTGCCAGGCGCACGGCGGCGTCCGCGTCGCCGGCGTCGGTCCGGGCACGCAGCTCGTCCAGGTCGCCGCGCCCGGCCAGCAGATCAGCCAGCCACCAGGCGGCAGACTGGTCGCCGGCGTCGGTCCGGGCACGCAGCTCGTCCAGGTCGCCGCGCTTGGCCAGCAGATCAGCCAGCCGCAGGGCGGCATACCCATCACCAGCGTCGGTCCGGGTACGCAGGATCCGTACCGCCTCGTCTAGGTCGCCGTGCTCAGCCAGCAGCTCAGCCAGCCGCACGGCGGCGTCCGTGTCAGCGTCGGCGCGGGCACGCAGTATCTGTATCGCCTCGTCCAGGTCACCGGGCGCGGCCAGCAGCCGGGGCAGCCGCACGGCGGCAGCCGTGTCGCCGGCGTGGGCCCGGGTGCGCAACATCTGTACCGCCTCGTCCAGGTCGCCGCGCTCACCCAGCAGATCAGCCAGCCGCACGGCGGCATACCCATCACCAGCGTCGGCCCGGGCACGCAGCTCGTCCAGGTCGCCGCGCCCGGCCAGCAGATCAGCCAGCCGCACGGCGGCATACCCATCACCAGCGTCGGCCCGGGCACGCAGCTCGTCCAGGTCGCCGCGCCCGGCCAGCAGATCAACCAGCCACCGGGCGGCGGCCCGGTTGCCGGCGTCGGCCCGGGGCCGCAGGATCTTTATTGCCTCGTCCAGGTCGCCACTCCTGGCCAGCAGCCCGGCCATCCGCACCGCCGCGTCCGCATCGGCGTCGCCGACGCTGGCCCGACTGCGCAGCATCTTCGCAGCCTCATCCAGGTCGCCGCGCCCGGCCAGCATCTGGGATTCCATCACGGCGGCTTTCAAAGTGACGCCCCCAGCCAGCAGATCAGCTAGCAGCTGGGCTGCAAAACCGTCACCGGCGTCGGCCCGGGCACGCAGCCCATCCAAGTCGCCGCGCCCGGCCAGCATCCCGGCCAGGACAAAGGCGGCAACCTCATCACCGGCCCGGGCAGCGTGGCGGTACAGCGGGATGGCATAGCTGTACAGCAGCCGGTTGCCGGCGCTCTTAGCGAGCCGGGCGGTATCGGCTGGGTCGCGAAGGTAGCTGAGGACGGCGTCCCAGGTGCTGGCGGGCACGCGCTCATAGCGGCGTTCCCGGTTGGCGTGCTGGATCAGGTAGTCCGCGGCGGTGTACCCGGTGACATGGCCCATGGCGACACCGGCGGGGTTGAGGGCGGCGGCGGCGCCGTGCAGCTTGCCGGTGGCGTAGGCCAGGGCCTGCTCGAACCAGTTCTCCGGCGCCTCGGCCTGCTGGGCGCTGGTGCAGTAGCCCGGCGCGGCGGCGCGCAGCAGGTCGATGCTCAGCGGGGCGCGGGCGCCGAGCCGGGCCGCGTCCAGCGCCGCAGTGAGCACCGCCCACGCGTACGGGTCAGTGGTCTGGGCGTCTTCCCAACGGGCTACCAGCTGCGGCGCGGCCGCCAGGGTCTGGGTCAGCCCGTACCCGGATGCCGTCAACGCCATCGCCAGCCGCCGATCGCGGACCCCGGCGGCGTGGGCCCGGTCCTGCTCGGCGGGGCTGAACGCCGCGCCAACGCGGACGACCGCGGCCAGATCCAACACTTCGCGCTCGCGGGCGCGCGGGTCGGCGCCCCCCGGTGCCGGGATAGTGGTGTAGGCGGTGTACCGATCTGGCCACAGCGTGCCGATGATCACCACCGGGTGCGGGGCGGCCAGCAGCGCACGCACAGCACCGCCGGTCAGCCCGTGCTCGCTGTCCAGGTAGCGCTGCAGCTCATCCAACCACACCACCATCCGCGGCACCGGCGCAGCCGCCAGCGCGGCGACCTCGCCCGGCCCGGCCGGATGCACCAGCCACCAGTCCGGCAGCAGCGCCTTCACCGCCTCCACTGCGCTGCGGGTCTTACCGACCGAGGACCCGCCGACCAGCAGCACGAACCCGCCCCGCTCAGCGGCGGCTGCCACCTTGGCCCGGACCCCGTGTTCGGCGGTATCCACATCGCGTGGCAGTACTCCGGCGGGACCTTATCTGATACCCCGGCACGCTGATCGCCGCGTGCACCCCCAGCCGCCGCGGATCGGCCTCGCGCACCCGCACCCCGCCTGGCGGCCTCCCGCCGACTCCGCCCGGTGATGATGACAGACCGATGCCGAGGTCGGCGAGCTTGGCCACGACCAGGTCAGCGAACTGTTCCGGGTGTAGCGGCGCAGGTCGACGGTAACCACATCGGGCAGCAGCCCGGGCAGCTCGCTGTCGTCGAACCGGGCCGGCAGCACGTAAACCCTGGCCTCAATCACAGCCCGGCTGAACGCGGCGCGGCGTTCCAGCCTGGTCCAGGGCTGTCCGGCGTAGTCGGCGGAGATGAACACCACCACCGCCGCCGACTCGTGCGAGTAGATCCGGGGCAGTTCCTCGGCCAGATTCTCTCCCCATAGCCGGACCTGCTCATCAGCGTCATAGAAGCAGCGCACCCCCCGTGCCTTCAGCGCGGCGGCGACCTGCCCGACATAAGTCCGCTGCGCGCCGGCGAACGACAGCGCCACATCCCAGCGCCGCCCTGGCCTGGTCCCTGGGTCCGCGCCGCCGCTCGCTCCCGCCATGACTACCGAGTCTCCCACCAACCGCTGCCGAAGACTCATCCCACCACACTCAGCGTGACTGTCTGGAAATCGATCGATTTTCGACAGGCGCGTGGCCGAGCTCGCCGCCGCAGGAGTGCCGAGACAGGCGCGGCCCGCTCATGGCGCAGCGACGGCACGGAGGTTTTGGCCAGAAGCCGCACGTGCAGAAAGCCGACTGCCAACTGGCAGCCAAAGGGGCTGCGAACGCGGCGATGGAGGGCAACTTCCAGGACCGCTCGAAGTCGGCGGAGCGGTCCCGCAGACCGCTGTCATACCGCGCATGGCCTGCGGATATCCTTCCGCACACCCAGACTTCACCACGTATTCGCCCGGCGGCTTTAGATTGTTCCGCGCCGTTCTTTCTGAGCACCTGGAAGAGGGCTGGCGTCATCCGGCGTGAGCATGCCGATCGAGGTCCGGCGGCCGGTGTCCGTTTCCGTGCCCGACGACACCGTGAGCATGCCGGTGCCCGGTGCTGGCCAGGGCGGTGCCGGGACGCTCAGCTGGTGTTCACGCTGTCGTTTGCTGACGTCCCGGGCGGTCCGGGTTGCGGGACGGCGCCGTGCCGGGCAGGCTGCAACACGAGTTCCCCCTGGCGCACGGTGCCCGGCCCCGGGCATCGTGGCCGTCGTGATCTGGAAGGCCTGCCGCGCTGCTGTGCACCGATGCCGCTGCCGCCTCCGCCGCCCTGGCGGGCGGCGGGCTGGCCTGCCCGTCCTGCGACACCGGGCGGCTGGCACGCTGGGGATACGGCCGGGAACGGGCGATCCGGCTGCTCGATGGCGGGACCGCGCGGCTGCGGCCGGACCGGGCCCGCTGCCGCTCCTGCCGCCGCACGCACATCCTGCTGCCGTCCTGGTGCGCGCCCCGGCGGGCCGATGCGATCGAGGTGATCGGCACCGGCCTGGCCGCAGCGCTGGGCAGGGCCGGCTGCTCGCGGATCGGCGCGGGCCTGGGCGTGCCGTCTGCGACCGTGCGGGGCTGGCTGCGCCGCCTGCGCTCCCGCGCGGAGGAGATGCGCTGTTTCGCGATGGGCCAGCTCGGCGTGATCGGCGGCACCGACCCGGCGCTGCCGGAACCAGCTGGCTCGCCGCTGCATGACGCGCTCAACGCGGTCGCCGCGGCCGCGCACGCCGCCATCACCGGCCACGGCTTCGCCCGTGCGGACCTGTGGCCGCTGCTGGGCCGCTGCGGCCTGGCCCGCCACCTCGCGCCCGCCCGGGCCGGCTGAGGATCTTCCGCCAGCCCGGGCACTGCCATGCCCGCAGCCCGGCCGCGTCGCTGACCATGACCATCGCGGCGTCACACGCGCTGAGCACCGCGACACCATGAGCACCATGCCGCCACCATGAGCACGAACCGCCGATGACGCGCCCGGAATGTCCGGTTCTACGTGCTCGCCGTGAATGTCGCCGCCAAGCTCATCTTGAGTGAACGCGCAACATTTAGAGCTGACCGGGTATGCCTGTCCTTCGTAAGTTGTGCGGAGGAACGGGCACATCACAGCCCGCATAGACGTGCCCAAGTCCTTCGTGGCGGCTGGGCGTACTATTCGGTGGCTGTGCGGGCGCGGTCCAGGATGCCAGCGGTGGCGCCGACGTACATGTCGAGGGTGACGCGGACGTTGGCGTGCCCGGCCATGCAGGACACGTCGGTGGCCTCCAGGCGCCAGGAGAACAGGGCGGCCGTGCAGAACACGTGCCGCAGGCTGTGCCAGGTCCAGG
>WNGL01016594.1_pt1 | contig 12782 bp, 10 predicted proteins | sample 5400591 | NCBI WGS metagenome assembly WNGL01 (sample SAMN13153377, study PRJNA577476) | soil metagenome | isolation source: 80 cm soil or saprolite under Garry oak tree replicate 1 | place: USA:California | collected 2016-06-15
GAGTTGAAGCGAGCACTGGGGGACGAGGCCGCCCCCTTGTTGCCGGAGGTCCGCGACTTGATCCTCCGCAAATGCAATCCAGACAACGCAACACACGTCCGCGCGATTTTTGAGAAGCAGCCCTTCGGCGAACTCGAACGCCTAGTCACCCAGAAGTTGCTGGACGTGGTCAAGCGAGTGGCCCAAGACGAATTGGAAAATGCATACTGGCTCCGCATGGTGGCGCAACTCAGCGGCCGAAGCTATGAGGAAATGCGCGTGATCGTACTCGAGTTCCTGGATACGGACATCTTCCACGTGTCGAGGGAAAACTGCGTGTCGTTCCTGGATCCGCTGATTGAATCCTGGGACATCGACCTCGCGACGTTTGGCCTGGAAATTGTCTTCAACCCCAGGGTGGCCCCTGGGCAGGTGAAGCGATTTGAGTTTGTCGAACGGGAACCCGATCAGTGTGTCGTCGAGGAGCCGGGGCTCAAGGAATTCCTGCAGGATCCCTCCCTGAGCGGCACGGCGACCAAGGAGGAAGTCGAGTATCTCACGCGGCTCAGGTTCAAGAACAAACGGCCCACGCCCCTCTTTTATTACCGGGAGTTACAGAACCTGAGAGACTCGCTCCATTTTGGCACCCGGTAACCCACATGAAGCGTCGGCGCGCGCGTTCGCCCGTAGTCAGGCGGGACACCGATCAGAGATGAGAACCGTCCGGTCGGAGCGCCTTCCATATCGGCTGAAATACTCCGCTGGCGAGCTGAGAGACCGTGTGGGCGCGTGCACGAAGGGCTCTGTTTAGAGTGCGCCATATCCGCCCTCCGGCGACGTCCAAGCGGGCTGCGACTGGCGCAGAAGGTCCTGGAGCTGCCGCTCAGTGAGCTCGGCGAGGGACGCGTCGGGACTGCGGGACCCGAGAGGCGAATAGCGGGTGAAGCGGCGCTTGCGCTCGGGGCCGCTCCCGAGCTCGAACAGCAACCCAAATTCGTCCTTCTCGTAGACAGTGATGCGGCCCGCGGGATACACCTTCCAGATCTCGCTGTCTACTACGATGGTGCGTCGTGTCATCAGGCCGAGCGCCTACGTGATATGACCCGGAAAGTCTTTGGCAGGCTGAGAACCTGCAACCCCAGCTGGTCATTCGCGCGCCCGTGACCGCGAGCTTCACCGCGATGGCGCGGGTCAGGCACCACAGACGGGAGATTGGGCGCTGCTGCTCGAGCTCCGCAGGCGCCCGAACCTCGCCCCGTTAGCTCTTGCGACCCGTCTTGGCGAAGAACGTCGAGAACATCGGCTCCACTGCCCGCGACTTGCATTTCGGGCAGGCGGGGCGCCGCTTGCCGTGCTCGCTGATCGATTGCTCGTAGCGGAAGCGCTTCCGGCACTTGGTGCAGCGGTACTCGTAGATAGGCATAAGCGAAGGGAAGTTATTCCCGCCCAAACCGGCGGTCAAGTTGACGGCCCGGCCGCGCCGTCCGAAGTGCCCTGACGATTCATAACGTAAAGATCTTCGTCGCTGAAGAATTCGCCCCTGAATGTTGCGATACAGTTTCTTGCTGACCTCCTTTGCGTGTTGCATCGCCCGATTTGCCTTTTCCTGCACCTCGCTATCAGTCAAGAGGCAATCTGGGGTGACTAGGCATAGTCCGTTGAGGCGGCAATACGCTCGTGGATTCCTTGGAATTCGACAGAACGGAGGCTGTCTTGGAGGGTTTGCAGAAAGTCGCTAGCAACTCTTAGATCCTAAAGGTGCCTTGTCAGCCTAATCTCGCTCGTAGCGGCGGCGTGAGCAGGATCCGGCGACCGTGGCGTTCGACCCACAGGCGTCCGAGACGACGCTCGAGGAGATAGCCCATGTGGGCCCCGAGGAAGCGGGTCTGGAATCGGCCTTCTGGCGGGCATCAGAGAATCGCCTGATTGCCGGGTATCACGCAGTCATGGGAATGCCTGCCAACTCCTCATTGGAGAAGCAACCGTCGCAGTCCGGTAGAGACCCCCGGACGCCTGAACCGAAATCGGGGCCGCACGCTCCGCGGCGAGGAAGGCTGTTCCACCTCCTCTGGCCGGTCACGTCCTATGTGGTGACGAATGTAACCGTGACCCTGCTCTGGCTGGTCTTCTTCGCCTTCAGCCGAACCGTGGTCATCGGCCGCCGCAACGTCGGCGAGGAGCGAAACACGCTCCTCCTCTCGAATCACCAATCGATGCTCGACAGCTTTTTGGTGGGCCTGGCGGCGTTCTATCCCCAGTCGTGGCTCAAGCCGCACGTGATTCCCTGGAATCCGGCGGCGGCGGAGAACTTCTACAAGAACCCGCTGCTGGCTTGGCTGGCAGACAACTGGAAGTGCATCTGGGTCCGGGAAGGGCGCCGCGATCTGCACGCCCTCCACCGCATGATTCAAGTGCTACCCCGCGGCGTGATGACGGTCTTTCCGGAGGGCACCCGATCGCGGGACGGCGCCGTGGGCCCGGGGCGACCTGGGACGGGGCTGCTGATTCTCGCGACTCGGCCGCGGCTGATTCCCGTCGCGATCGATGGGATGCAAGCGGTGCTTCCCATCGGCCGCTACCTCCCGCGGCTCTTCAAGCGCATCGCCGTGTCCTTCGGGGCGCCCGTGGACTATACGGACTTGCTCGCGATGCCGCGTACGCGGGAGACGGCCCAGGCGGTGGTCGACCGCGTGATGGCAGCGATTCGGGTCCAGCACGCCGAGCTCCGGCAGCGGCGCAGCAAAGACGGGAGTCGGAGGTTGCGCTAATCGTCCTAGTGCACCGCGATGGTCGGCGGGCTCCCGGGCCGGGCCTGGTCGTTCACACGCAACGCGCTCTGGTCAAACTGGGAGTGCTCCTTCGTGCCTGGCGCCGCGGCTTCTCCAAACAACCCCGCATATCGCCTGGGAGCTAGGCTTCTTCTCTGGCCGGTGGCAAAACTGGTGGCAGACTCAGCGGCAAAAGAGGGATTCCCTCAGACTGCGAGGGAATCCGCCTCCTCACTCAAGCCGAGCCGGAACGACTGCTTAGGACTGCGCCGGACTGTCAGGAAAACGGCGGAGGCCCTTTGCAGACCTCCGCCTTACCACTTGGCTACGGCGCCCGAGGGAAGCGTAAGCTCGCCACCCGCCTGCACTTCTGCAAGACGGCGCCGCCCGCCTAACATCACCGCCCGCCCCGCGTCTTACAGCCAACGTTGCCAGCCCAGCCGTCACCCTCAGAGCAGGAGAGTTGCATATGCGCGCAGTCCAAGGGCACGTCACCCTCGTCGCTGCGACCGCGCTCGTGATCGGCCTCGCGGCCTGCACCAGCACCGAGGCGCCCACTGGAGTCCTGAGCCAGCAGGAGGCCCAGGCGGTGGCCGACGCCGTCGTGACGGACGCGGCATCGCTCACGGACGCGGCCGCCTACAACGCAACGAGCGGCGTGGCGATGGCGAGTGCGCCCGCAAGCACGACCACGTCCCAGCCGTGCCCGGTCGTCAGCCCCCTGCCCGTGGTCAACAGCGACGGTGACATGCCGCCCGATTCGCTGAACTTCGCGTTCGCCGGCTGCATCATCCAGCGACCGCTCGAGACCATCACCCTGAGCGGCGCCATCGACTACGTGGATCCCACGCCGACCACGACCGACCATTCCGCTCGGGTCCGCTTCACCGACTTCACGCGGACCGTGATGAAGCTCCTTTCCGGGAGGACGACGTCGGTCGAGCTGAACGGCGTACGCACCTTCACCGGCACGGCGGACGTCCTGGAGCACTCCGAGACGAACTTCCGGACGGACTACACCTATGCCGACGGCTCCACGGCAACGCACCTCAAGACCTGGTCGTCGACCTTCACGGCGGACGTCCCCGGCTCGATTCAGTTCGGCTCCCCGCTGCCGAGCGGGACGTGGAACATCGCGGGCACCTCCACGTGGACGCGCGGGGACAGGACGTATTCGCTGTCGGTGACGACGAACCCCCCGCTCCACTACAACGCGGATTGCACCGTCGCGCCGAAGTTTGACGCCGGGACCATCAGTGCGGTCGTGACCCGCAACGGCCAGACGATGAACATCACCGTCCAGTTCACGGCCTGCGGCCAGTACACGGTCACGCGCAGCTGAGCGCGCGCTCCGCGCCAGGGGCAAGTGTCGAGGCCCGATCCTCAGCCGGGATCGGGCCTCGCGTCGTGTTAGGCTTTCACGAGCTGGATCAGCGTGATCTCGGACGGAGCGCCGAGCCGGAGCGGCGGACCCCAGTATCCCGTCCCACGGCTCACGTACAGCCACATCTCCTCGGGCCGTTCCAACTTATCCTCCGCAATGCGGGATTGGCCGGGTTCCGCCGACTGCTCGAGCCGCGGTTTCCCGTTTTCCGGGCCGGAAGAGTTGGAACGGCCCTCGAGCCGGTGCAGCCCCGCGACGAACGGCTGAAACAGCCGTACCAGCAGGTTGAACGGGAAGTACTGCCCGCCGTGGGTGTGCCCTGACAGCTGCAGGTCGAAACCCGCAGCGCGGGCGGCGAAGGCGCTCTTCGGCTGGTGCGCGAGCAGCAGCTTCACGTCGCTGTCCGGGGCCCCCGCAAGCGCCGCGACAGGATCGGACGCGTGGCCCCGCACCCGGTGACTCGCCGAGCGATCCGTGACACCCGCGACCAGCAGGCGCCCGCCGCCGCGGCGCACCAGGCGGTGGGCGTTGATGAGCGGACTGAACCCGAGGCGCTCGACCTCACCCACCCACCCCTGGGGATCCCAGTAGTACTCGTGGTTCCCGGTCACGAAGAACTTGCCATAGGGCGGGATCGGCACCTCCACGCGCACCACCGCCGGTCGCCGAGCGCGCCACGAGCCCGCTACCAGGACGGCGACGGCCCCGCCGACGACGCCGGCGCTGAAGAGGCCAGCACCCACCCAGGCTCGCACGTGCAACACGTCGCCCGCGAGCACAAACACGATCAGCAGCGAGGACAGCCCCATGGCCGTGAAACCCGCCCACTCGAGCACGGGCTTCGCGGGCACCCGCTCGGCCCGACCGGCGAAGAACGCGCCGAAGGGGGCGAGCGCGAGCAGCAGGATCGCGGCCCACCCAAGCAGCCGCTCCACGGGTCCGAGCGGAGCGTGCGCGAGCAGGCGCTGCCCCACGTACAGGTGGAGCAGCGCCCACAGGCCGATGACGATGAGAATGCGTCGTGCCATGCTCATGTTGACGAACGCCCGGCCCCGCTCGCGAAGTTCCTCACGGCGCCTCCCCCGACAGCCGCACGTACACGGCCCGCGCGTCTGTAAACTGCCGCAGGGTCGCGCTCCGTTCGGCCGGCGTGTTCCAGTCGCCATGCCGCCGGGCGGCATCGAGCAGCCGGTCGATCCAGCGGACGAAGAACGCCGCGTCTTCAAGCGAGCGGACCGGCTGCTCGCCGACCCGCACGTAGATCGGGCTCGTCGAGGCGAACGGATAGAGATCGAGCACCGGGGTGCGCGCACGCTCGCTCCAGGCGCGCAGCACGTACCAGCCGCTCGCCGCCACGGCAATGCCGACCGTGTCACGGGCTGCGCGGCGGTCGCCCGGGAGGGGAATCGTCGCCACGACGTTCCCGTTGCCGACGATCTCCAGGTGATCGACGGGTACGTTGGAGCGGAGCCCGACGCGAGCGACGAGCCGGCCACCCGACGCCGGGAGGTCGATCTCGGCACCCGGCTCCCGACCGGCGAGCGTGAACTCGACGAGCGGCGCGTTGGTCACGAAGGTCCGCCCCGCCTTGATCCCCGTGAGCCAGCGCCCATGCGCGAGCGCCGGGCCGGTCTTCACGTACACACGCACGAGCCCGGGCGGCCCCCGCAGCGACGCGAAGTTTGGGAAGGCGTCGGTGCCCGCAGCCGCGGGAATCCGGAAGCCGCAGTTGAGCAACCGATACCAGATCTCGGAAGTGATCAAATGGTCGCTGAACCCCATCACCTCCAGGTAATCCACCTTGCCGAGCGCCACGTCGACCGGCAGCTCGTAGGTGAAAGGGCCAGTCGTGTCCGCGGGATCGGGCCGCGCGTCGAACGGGTGCACGTAGCCGACGAGCGCACCCTGGGCGTGCGCGAGATCCGCGACGTCCGCGTTCGTGGGAAACAGGCTCGCGGCCGCGGTGTTGGGGTAGCCCACGTACTCGGGGAGCAGATAGTGGTCGGACAGGCCGAGCAGCCCCAGGTGGCCCCACACGCTCGTGTGAAACTCCTGGCCGTGCATCAGGAGAAAGCCCGGCGCCGACGCCGGGTCCGGATCGGTCCGGAAATAGCCGATATCCGGGATGCGCTGCTCCTTGTTGACCACGAGGTCCTCCACCACGTGCAGATCCTCCGCTCTCGCCTGGAACGCGAGATGCCGGGGCGTGTTGCGGTAGGCGCCGCCGTAGTTCATGTGCACGTGCACGTCGCCGCTCCACCAGCCCTGCGCCGGGAGGTCGGCGACGCGCTGCAGCGCGACCCGGTGGGCGCTCGACCCCCCGGGGGAGAGCGTCAGCTCCGCGTGCGCGATCTGATACTCCGGCCCGCGCGTCACCTCGACAGTCACGCGCCCGGCGGGAACCGCAAGCGTCGCCCGGCCGGCGACATGGAAGTAGCCATACTCGAACGCCCGCTCCGAGCGATCGAACGCCTCGTCCGCATGGCGCCAGGCGTCGTCCGGGGCCCAGCTCCGGCCGTCGGGCCCGGTGACGGACACACGCGCCGGTGCCGGCCTGCCACGCTCGTCCACGATCTCCAGGGCGAGCCGGGCCATCGGCTCGCGGTAGCGGCGCTCCCGGATGGCGACCTGCTCGCGGCGGCCGCCGGGCAGCTCGATCACCCACAGCGAGGTGTTGCCGCCTTCGTTCGAGATGTAGGCGATCCGGCCGCCGTCATGCGACCACCGGGGCGCCGTCGCGTCGAAGTCGCCGTAGGTGAGCGGAAAGGGGTCGCCGCCGTCGCTCGTCATCAGCCACAGCTGGTTCCACTGGCGCCCCAGGTATGAGCTGTAGACGACCCGTTTGCCGTCGGGACCCCAGTCGGGGCGCGCCTTCCAGGTCGTCTCCTCGTAGCGCAGCTCGCGCGCCGTGGCGCCCCCGCCGGGGCGCGCCGCCATACGCCAGAACCCGCCCGTGCCGTGGATATGCCCGCGATTGGAGACGAAGATGATCTCGCCGCCGTCCGGCGACCACGTGGGCGACAGGTAGTGGTCCCAGCGGCTGTAGTAGTAGCGCGGCAGGCGGCTGTCGTTGTCGTCGGTGACCCGCTCCACCGCGCCGGGCTCGGCCCCGCGCAGCGCGAGCGTGAAGATGTGCCAGCGCTGGTTGTAGCTCGTGGAGACGAACGCGATGCGGGTGCCGTCCGGGGACCAGCGCGGCTCGAGGTTCACGGCCCCATTCGCCGTGAGCGGCCGCGTCGCACCGCTCGCGAGATCGAGCAGATGCAGCTCGATGGCGTCCCGGACGTAGGACGCGTAGACGACGAATCGCCCGTCGGGCGACCAATCGGGCTGGTAGTCGTAGCCGGGCCCCGCGGTGAGCTGCTGCGCGACGCCCGATCCCAGCCGCTGCCGCCACAGCGACCCCTGCATGGCGTAGATCAACTCGCGCCCGTCCGGCGACCAGGCGGCGGCGCTGGGCCCGCTCGTGACCTGGGGGACGTACATCTCACGCCAGTAGTAGGCGTGGGGCACGTCCACCTGCTTCAGGACCGGCTGGCGCTGCGCCGCGGCGGGGACGGCCGCCGCGACGAGCAGCGCTAGCGCGCAGCCGCGATCCATCGCTCGATCTTCTCGCGCAGCATGGGGAGGGGCACCGCGCCGTCTTCCAGCACCCGATCGTGGAACGTGCGAATGTCGAACCTCCCGCCCAGCGCGCTTTCAGCGGCGGCCCGCAGCCGTCGGATCTCGAGCCGCCCCAGGGCGTACGCCAGCCCCTGCGCCGGCCACACCGGATAGCGGTCCACCGGCACCTCGGCCCGGAGCCGCGGCACTTGCGTGTGGTCGCGGATGTAGGCGATGCCCTGCTCGCGCGTCCAGCCGAAGGCGTTGATCCCGGTGTCGACGACAAGCAGTGCCGCCGACAGCGTGATGTCGGCGATGGCACCGAGCCGCGCCGTATCCGACGAGTACAACCCCATCTCGTCGGCGAGCTGCTCGGCGTACTCGGCCCACCCTTCGCCGAACCCGGGCGACCAGAAGTAGCGCGCGATCGCGGGGAGCGCGGCGCCGCTCTCCAGCGCGATCGCCCCCTGGAGGTGGTGGCCGGGGATCGTCTCGTGAAACGTGAGCGGCTCGAGATCGGCGCGCGACTTGTGCGCCGGATCGTAGGTGCTGAGGAGATAGACGCCGGGGCGAGTGCCGTCCTCGGCCGGCGGGTCCCACTCGCCGACGCTCTGCCGCTCGCGATAGGCCGGGTAGGGCCGGACCACGACCGGCGCCCGCGGGACCGTCCCGAACCAACCGGGCATCGCCCCCCTCGCCCGCTCGAGCGCGGCCGTCGCCGCGGCGATCATCTCCTCGCGGGAACCGAACGTGGACCCCGGGTCGGAGCGAAGTCGCTGCAGCAACGTGGCGATGTCGGACGTCCCGAGACTGCGCTCCGCGATGCGCCGCATCGCGTCTTCGAGCTCCGCCACGGTGGCGAGGCCGAGCCGATGGATCGAATCCGCCGACAGCTCGAGACCCGTCGTGGCGCGGATGCTGGCGCGATAACACTCCTCCCCATACGGGTTGCTCGACACGCCGAGCGTCGCGCGGGCCCGCGGCAGATACTCGTCGGCGAGGAAGTCACGGTAGCGGCGCATCGCCGGGACGATCTCGCGCTCGATCGCCCGCGCCAATGCACTGCGAAAGGCGGGCGTCGAGTCGCGCCGTGCGGGATCGTACAACGGCGACTCCTCGAGCGGCGTCGCAAGCAGGGTGTCGAGCTGCGTCAGCACGATTCGCACGTTCGCTTGGGGCGCCGTGTAGCCGATCCGGAGCCCCTCGCGTTGATTCGCCGTCTCGGTCGCGATGTAGCGGGGGATGGCGCGCCAGCGGGCGAGCGCCTGGTTCCGCGCCGCGGGCGTGCCGACAGGCTGTGCCGCCGCGAGCGACGTGACCGTCGGAACCCAGCCGCCGTTCGTGTGGCTCACGTTCCAGAGCTCGAACCGGCAGAGTCGCGTCCCGACCGAGCCCTCGAGCGCATCCCGCATGATCCCGGCGGCGGTCCATTCAGGGCGACCCACGAGCGATTCCGCGTGGGTGGCCTCCAGCTCCGCCAGCCACGCGTTCTCACGCAACCACCAGTGCGCCATCCCTTGCGGCGAGTTGTCCGGCCAGCGGTCGTGGCGCACGCCCGCGACGCCGGCCAGTGTCGCCTCATCAGGATGGCGCTCGAAATAGGCAGCCACGTACGAATCGACCAGCCGCCGCACTCGCCCGGCGAGCGAGTCCGTCCCCGTCGCCCTCCCCTGCGCGAGGAGGAGCAGCACGGCGGCCGCGAGCTTCATCCCTTCAGGTACAGCTTCTTGGGATCGAGCACGCGACGCAGCAGCTCGAGGTCGCGCGCTGCCGGCGGATCGACGCATCCCACGTCGCGCCCCGCCGCGAGCGGCCACCCCACGCTCGCCTTGACCTCTGCGGCCGTCACCCCGGGGTACAGCGCGGCGAGGATGAGCTCGCCCGCCTCGGGGTCGGCGGCGAGGATCGCCTTGTCGGTGATCACCCGGACCGGCCCGGCGCCCGGCATGCGCGGCGCGTCGCGAGGCACACCGCCCGAGCGGTGGCCCGGGCTCGTCACGAAGTCCACCTGCTCAGGAAAAGCGCGCACCGAGAGCTTGGAGACGATGACCGTGCGCCGCGCGTGGATCGCGATCTCGGCCGCGCCGCCGGATCCCGGCAGCCGCACGCGTGGCCGCTCGTACGGCCCGATCACGGTCGTGTTGATGTTGCCGTAGCGGTCCACCTGGGCGCCGCCCAGGAAGCCCACCTCGATCCTGCCATTCTGGAGGAAGAGCTGAAACACATCGGCCATCCCGCACACCATGAGCGACCCCGTGACGAGGGCGGGGTCGCCGATCGAGACGGGAAGCCGCTCCGGCACGGCGCCCACCGCGCCCGACTCGTAGATGAGGACGAGGTTGGGCGCGTGGGTCGCGCGGGCGAGGTTGCACGCGAGGTTGGGGAGTCCGATGCCCACGAACACCACCTCACCGTCGGCGAGCTCGCGCGCGGCGACCGTGGCCATCATCTCGTCGGGCGTGTAGGGGAGGGCAGCGTTAGAAGCCGTAGTTCACCCCGCTCGCCTGGCGCTGCTTCGCCTTGAGCCGCGTCGCCAGCCCGGGATGCTTTTCCATGTACGCGGCCCGATCCCTGACGCCGTGCACGAACTCGTCGAGATAGCGTCGCAACTCGTCGCGATCGCGCGAGATCCGCTCCCACGCGACGTAGAAGTCGTTGTCGCGATCGTAGTAGCCCTGCGCGTACGAGGGATGCGCACCCCACGGCTCGAGCACCACGGCGTCGACGATCATCCCGGGGATGAGGGTGCGGTTCGGATCGGACCGGATCACGCTCTCGTCCACGAGCTCCTCCACGACCACGATCACGCGCCGCGAGGCGAACGCCGCTTCCTTTTGGACGCCCACCAGCCCCCACATCTGCGTGTTCCCCGCGGCGTCAGCGCGTTGGGCATGCACGATGGTCACGTCGGGATGGAGCGCCGGCACCGTGGCGAGCACCTCGCCGGTGTAGGGGCAGGTCACGGTGGCGATACGCGGGTTGGCGCGCGGCAGGTCGGTACCCATGTAGTTCCGCAGCGGCCAGAAGGGGAGCCGCGCCGCCCCCGCCGCGAAGCGGGCGACCATGCCGAAGTGGGAGTACTCCTCGAGCTCCAGGCGAGGCCCGTTCTGGCCTTCCACCGCCCGTCGGAAGGCGTGCAGCGACCCGACGCCGGGGTTCCCCGCCCACGAGAACACGAGCTTGCGGGCGCACCCGGCGGCGATCATCTGGTCGTAGATCAGATCCGGGGTGAGTCGGGCGAGCGTGAGGCTCGTGCGACCCTGCCGGATGATCTCGTGGCCGGCGGCGAAGCAGATGAGGTGCGTGAACCCCTCGATGACGACCGTGTCGCCGTCGTGGACGTGCGCCGCGACGGCGGCATGCATCGACATCACTTTAGAGGCGCTGTCGGCCATCAGCTGTCGGCCGACGGCTGAGAGCGCCTCTTAGTCCAGCTCATTGAGACATTCGTCGATGATCCGCAACGCCGTATCCACGTCGTACTCGTCGATCACGAGCGGCGGCGCGAGGCGCAGGGAGCTCTTCCCGGCGCCGAGCAGCAGCAGCCCCTTGCGGAAGGCCCGCACCACGAGGTCGTGCACGAGCTCCGGCGCCGGCTCGCGAGTGGCCCGATCCTTCACGAACTCGATCCCGATCATCAGGCCCAACCCGCGCACCTCTCCCATCGCGGCGTGCTGCTGCTCGAGCCGGCGGACCCCGGCGAGCAGCCGCTCACCCATGCGCTGCACGTTCGGGAGCAGCTCCCCCGTCACGATGTCGAGCGTGGCGAGCGCGGCCGCGCAGCAGACGGGGTTGCCGCCGAACGTCGTCCCGTGGGCGCCCGGGCCCCACTTCATCACCGACTCTTTGGCGATGATCGCGCCGATCGGCATCCCCGAGCCGAGGCCCTTCGCAGCGAGCAGGATATCGGGCTCGATCCCCTCGTGCTCGCACGCGAACAGCTTGCCCGTGCGTCCGATCCCGCTCTGCACCTCGTCGCACACCAGCAGGATGCCGTAGCGGTCGCACAGCTCCCGCAGGGCCCGGAGATAGCCGGCCGGCGGGACGACGTAGCCGCCCTCGCCCTGCACCGGCTCCACGAACACGGCGGCCACGCTCTTCGGGTCGAGCCGGTGCGCGAAGAGATCGTCCTCGATGCTCGAGACGCACCGCATCGTGCACGCCGGTTCGCCGCGACAGAAGTCGCAGCGGTAGCGGTAGCCGTACGGCACGTGATAGACCTCGGGGACGAACGGCGCGAACCCCGCGCGTTGCACCGCCTTGCTGGCGGTGAGCGTCATGGCGCCGTAGGTGCGGCCGTGGAAGGCACCGCTGAAGGCGATGAGCGCGGGGCGCCCGGTGGAGTGACGCGCCAGCTTGATCGCGCCCTCGACCGCCTCGGCACCCGAGTTCGAGAGGAAAACGCGCTTCTTGCTCGCCCCCGGAGCCAGCTTGGCCAGCCGCTCGATCAGCGCGGCGTAGCCCTCGTAGTAGAAGTCGGCGCCGCAGATATGCAGAAAGCGCCCAGCGGCGTCCTGGATCGCCTTCACGACCTTGGGGTGACCATATCCGGTCGAGGCGACCGCGATCCCCGCCATGAAGTCGAGGTAGCGGTTGCCGTCCACGTCCTCGACCACGGCGCGCTCGCCGCGGGCGACGACGAGCGGGTACTCCTTCGGCAGCGAGGTCGACGCGTAGCGGTCGTGCCGCGCCACGATCTCCCGCGCCTTGGGCCCGGGCGGCGGCACGGTGATGCGGGGATAGTCGCGCGCGGCCGGGGTCACGCCTCAATCACCGTGCGGCTCTGCTCCCGCATGAACTGGGCGACGTAGTAGGGACCGCACCCGCCCTTGCCCGTCGAGCCCGACCCCTTCCAGCCGGTGAACGGCTGCGCGCCGGGCCACGCGCCGGTCGTGGCTCCGGTGCGCTTATTCACGTAGCAGACACCCGCCTCGATCTCGTCGAAGAAGCGCTCGATCTCCTCCGGCTTCTTGGAGAAGATCCCCGCCGTGAGCCCGTATTCCGCCTTGTTGGCTTGGGCGATCGCCTCGTCCAGCCCGGCCACCTCG
>WNGL01007530.1_pt1 | contig 12781 bp, 12 predicted proteins | sample 5400591 | NCBI WGS metagenome assembly WNGL01 (sample SAMN13153377, study PRJNA577476) | soil metagenome | isolation source: 80 cm soil or saprolite under Garry oak tree replicate 1 | place: USA:California | collected 2016-06-15
GAATTCTTTTTCGGTCAGGGTACGTTGAAGAACTCGCTTTCAACCTCTGCCAGCTCATTACGCCCTGCCTTTGCGTAGGCCTCTAGGGGTTCTTTGTTCAATGTTAGGAAAGTGGAGCCCCATTTGAAGAGGGAGAGAACCCGCCCTGCTTCCGGTTCAAACCCTGTAATTACTAGTGCGGCTGCTAGAGCCTCTGCAGTACTAAGTTTTCCTAGAACCCCGTAGTTGGTAGGGTTTCCGGCCAGCAAAACCGGCAGCCTTCTAGCATCACCCGGGAACCTTTCCGTGAAGATTTGCTCCGACCGATTCCAGGAACAGTCCAAACCCACAACGCCATAGTTTTCGACCTGGGCACGGTCACCTTTAGAGATTCTAAGTTCTGCTACCGGGTTCAAGACGATTGATGAGCCTGGGATTTGTCTGATGCTTCTCAATTGCCGTGCTAGTCCGAACCTCCTGAGTTTTGCGGAGGTACATTTCCGAGGGTCGTCCTGGTGGTACTCGTACACCATCAGTCTTACAGAGAGTCTCCGCTCTACTTCCGAAGAGACGGGTATGGTGGTCCCCTTAGGCAGTATTCCATCGCCTTGGAAATATACTCGACCAGGCTAGACGAGGATATTGCTGGGCCATTTTCCTCAATCAGCATATCGCCGGCCAACCCGTTAAGAAAAGCCCCCGCTACAGCCCCCCTGAAAGGGTCTACATGTTGCGCCAGGAGGGCGCCGATGATTCCCGTTAGGACATCACCCGTGCCTCCCACCGTCATGTATGGGTTACCTGTCTTGTTCAACTTGGTGCGTTTACCGTCGGTGATGATGTCCGTGGGCCCCTTTAGAAGAACGGTCGCCTCGACCTCTTTGGCCAGCTGGACTGCGGCTTCCACCTTCAACTCCAAGCCGTCGCCTTGTTTTCTCTGCGCGACAGCGGCGAACTCGCCGGCGTGAGGTGTCATAACAGTCGGCGTTTTCAGCCTTCTCTTCCTGCGGCCAAAGATTTTGAGAGCGTCCGCGTCCAAGACAAGTGTCTTGTTTAGAGACTCGGCGAGGGAGATGACCTTCCAGACGAAATCTGCTGTGTCCTCATGAAGACCGATTCCTGGGCCGAGAACTAGGGCGTCGGAGATTTTGACCCAACGTTCCAGTTCGGATATTCCGCTCGGCTTTAGGTGGTCCCCGGGAAGCCTGATCGTTATTAGGTCTGGAGAGTAGGATGCTACTGTCTCCGCCGTTTTCTCTGGTGATGCAACGTAGACTAGGTCTGTTCCACATTTCGTGGCCGCGAGTCCAGAGAAGGCGGGCGCTCCTGTAAAGTTCTCGCTTCCACCGATAACGAGGAGTCTTCCAAAGTCGCCTTTGTGGGAGCTGGCCGGCCGGGGCCTCCAGAGTGTTTTGAAATCGCCGGGCCCAGCGTAGGTTTCTGCCTCTCGGGGAATGCCTATGGGGAGTATAACGAGTTCTCCCGTGTACACGGTTGCCTGGGCAAGGCCTTGTTTCTTTTTGTGAAGGGAGATTGTGAGGTCTGCTTTCACCGCGTCTCCATGGGGCTCTCCCGTGTCTGTGTCGAGGCCTGATGGGATGTCGACTGCGACCTTGTAACCCTTTGACTTGTTTACCATTCTGACGGCTCCCAGCAGTGGCTGCCGGAGATCTCCCTTCACACCTGTCCCCAGTAGCGCATCAATGATGAAGTCAGATTCTAACGGTTTGAGTTGTGAAGAGTCCTGGATGGCTTGAAGCTCGACCGAATCTTTCATTTGAAGAATTGAGTTGAGCTGCTGTTTGGCCGCAGAGTCTTCCACGTCCTTAGTCCTGCCTACGAGGGTGACCCGGACGCGAAAACCTAGGGATGCCAAGTGACGGGCGGCGGCAAAGCCGTCCCCACCATTCTTTCCTGTTCCTGCGACCACGTCAACCCTGAGGTTGGGTCTTGACCGGGCCCTGTTGACAATCTCCCTAGCTATGCCGGCCCCGGCTACTTCCATCAGTTGGGAGTGTGTTACGCCTAGAAAATCCGAGTTCAACTCGGCAATCTGCATCTCATCCGCCGAGATCACGACCTCTCCCGTCATTGGAGTCGTGAAGAATGCGGCCCGGTACTATATCTGAGTAGGGCTCGGGAGGATTGACTTCCCTAGCTAGAAGGGCGGTGTGCTGCTGATCACGATTCCCTGAGGAGTCATCTCGTAGTAGTATCCTCTGGAGGAGACCTGGGTCTTACCCAGCTTGACCAGTCTTAGGGTTCCGCCCCGGCTTATGCCTTCAGGTGTCTTTTTCCGCTCAAGCTCAAGGACAACGTCGGCGAAATTGACCATGGCGTTTTCGATGGTCTCGTCCAAGACCTTTGTGTGAAGGGTGGCCACTCCGATAGCCTTGGCGAAGCGTGTCGCGTACTTGAGAACTTGCCCGAACTGGAACACTCTCTTCGCTTCCACCATTAGAAAGAAGGGAGTCAGAGAATCCATGACGACGAATTGTTTCTTTCCAAGGTGTTTGAGGGTGAAGCTTCGTCCCTGGGCAACCAGGTCTGAAAACTTGAAAGTGCTATCCACAATCTTCTCAGGTTCTTCCACCGGGTATGCTTCGGCAAGCCTCTCGACCCCAAGCGCAAAAATGTCGATAAAGGCTAGACGGCCTTCCGCCTCATATTTTGCCACGTCGATTCCGTATGTGGCTACACTCTCCCTCACATCCTCTGCGGATTCGTCAATGGCGTAGTAGAGAACCCGGAAATCCCGCTGGAGCATGTTTACGGCCAGTTGCCGGACGAGGGAGGATTTGCCGCTGCTGACAGCCCCCATTATCCCCATTGCCGATGGCCTCGGAATCCCACCGCCCAGTAGCTCATCGAGAATCTTTATTCCGGTGGGTTCCATGGAGGTCACCTAGAGTTCACCGGACTGCGGACATAATTTAAGCGGCGTGTACCCTTCTTCTTCCAAAAGGTTAACAGGGAAGCGGGGCGCAGGCTGATTACTCTCCTCAATAAATTCTTACCGTCTTTTCGGGCGTGATGAGAAACCTGAACCATCTAGTCTGATGCCCGCCTCTGTAGCTGTAGACTCTCACGGCCCGCCGGAGCTCGCCGTCTGCCTCCTCCAGCTTCATCTCAATGACGCTGTCGAAGTCAGCTTTGACCTCGTTGTAGAAAGAGTCGCTGTGAATTCCTGTTTCTACAGCGTAGACGCCTATGTTTCCACGCTTCTTCATTCTAGCTAGGTGGGATCTAAGAAATCTCACGGTCAGCGCCTCAGAATTGTAGACAAGCAGTGTTGACAAAGAGTCGAAGGCGATGAAAGCTTTGTCCCCAACAGTTTCGGCTGCACTTGAGAGGACAACGCTCATCCCGGCCATGTCCATTGCGTTGTCGATCTGAAACCTTTCAGTCGACCTCTCGCCCACTAGCCAGGAGTACATGTCCACATAGATAATCTGGTCAGGCCTTTCTTGAGGGGGTACTCCTTGGACACGGAGCTGGTCTCGGACGACTTGCAATGGACTGTTCGTTACGGCGTATAGGCATGTGAGCCCCAGCCTTGCCGCTTCTCTGAGGAGTGATTGGCAGAAGATTGTCTTCCCAACCCCCGGCGGACCCATTAGTGCAATGTTGAGACCAGTTGTAATCGGTGTAAGGATCAAATCTTTGAGAAGTCCAAATGAGAGTTCGCTGGAGGTTAGAGTGTTGGTCACATTCTCCTCCCCCTCTCCCAGTCTCTCCTCTCGATTCTCGAGTCCACATTTACCTTCGACACCATCAACGTCCAAAGATAGACGCCAACAACAGTAGCCAGGGATGCTAGCGTCGGAGAAGACAGGACCAGAGTAAATACTAGGAAGGAAATGGCGTAGAAGAAACCTACCGTATGGGCTTTCTCCAACCCCTCAGGTGTCCCCCTCTTCCACATCTGCAAGAATATGAGGACTAGAGCAAGGGCTAGGCCGAGATCGAGAAGGTATGTTGCGCCAAGCTGTCCGGTCGCCACAAGGCCAATGAGGAGCAAATATGGTGTGAAGAGAAGGACTCCGGCGAAAAGGACTGCGTTTTTGATTTCTTTGAAGACTGTTGCGGAGGTTCGAGTGCCAGCCTTCCTGTCGCCTTGGTAATCCGGGAGATTCTTGACCGCTCCATAGGTGAGCATGAAATAGGTGACTAGCCAAAATACGGGATTGAGAATATTGATAGATCCTTGAATGCTCAACCCGCCGAGGAAGGCTAGACCGACAGCCCCCGAGAAGGAGATGAGACTTGGGAACGGTTTCGCTTTGAACCTCAACGGTGGGAGGGAATAGAATAGGGAGTTGAAGATTCCCACTCCTAGAACTAGTATGAACAACGGGCCGAGGCCTATAGCGATTACTGATGCTGCTCCATAGAATAGGAACGCGGCGGCGAGTGTCCTTCTGGGTCCAATCCTCTCTATCCAGAGGACCCGGGATGGCTGGTTCACCGCGTCCTCTCGTCGGTCCGCGTAGGCGTTGACCAAATTTGTTGAAGCTGTGACTAGACAAGCGACGGATAGTCCAATGATAAGCTGGGGGAGGTAACTGCTTCCTCCAAGTGTATATCCTAGGGTGAAGCCTATGGATGGGAATACCCAAGTTCGGGGGCGCGAGAGGCGGAAGATTATGGAGAAGCTGTGGTGGATAATTGGCACGTTTCCGAAGGTTGGAAGCTGTGGAGCGGAGAGGGGCTGGTATGGATTCTTCGCTTTTTGATCGGCCATGCTCTCCACCGCGAGCAGTTTTCTGAAGATCCGAAAGGAGAGTTCTAGGACCCGACAGAGAGAATCTTGTCGTGTCAAGCTAAACAGGGCGTAACTGTGGAATGTAGCGAAAGGTAACAATAGGGTTCAAAACCTGGCCTACAATGGTCAAAGCGATTGGTAACATGCAACGAGCTGTGCCGGATGCGTCTCAAGGGGCGAAAAGGATGCCGCTAGTCGATAGAACTCCCACGGGCATACCTGGCCTTGACGAGATTCTCAGCGGGGGCTTCCCCCGGGGCAGGGTTATCCTCATCGTGGGGGGACCTGGTACTGGTAAGACCATTCTCACCAGCCAGTTCCTAGCGAACGGGATCAAGATGTACGGTGAGAACGGGGCATTCGTCAGCCTTGACGAGACAAAGGTTCACTATTACCGGGAGATGGCTCAGATGGGCTGGAAGTTTGAAGAGTTAGAGAAGGCTAAGAGGTTCGCCTTCATCAACGCGTCTCCCCTCCGTCACATGCCTGGAGAGGTGAAGCTTGGCCGGCAGACCATTGGGCGAAAAGACTTTTCCATACTAAGCCTAATCGAAGGGATCAAGACCCATACTGAGCTGATCAATGCCAAGAGGGTCGTCGTGGACCCTGTTACCTCGCTGATCTTCCAATACCCGGAGATTACAGAACGCCGAACCGCCACCCTGGACCTAGTTGATGCATTGGTGAAGACCGGGGCGACCTGCCTCCTGACCACCGAGCTGAGGGCTTTCGGGGGGACGGACAGGGCTATCCAGCTGGAAGAGTACCTGGCTCACGGTGTGATCATTCTGTCCAACGCTAAGGTTGGGAAGACGTACAACCGAGTCTTGCAAGTGGAGAAGATGAGGGAGACCCCCATAGACATGCAGCCCAGGCCCTACAAGATATCGGGCACTGGAATCGAGGTCTTCCCGAAGGAAACCATCTTCGTAGACTAGAACTCCCCGACAGTTCAGGACCTCTTCATGGAAGGGGTCCCCTTTCTTCCTCTCAAAGATCAGGCAAGGCTGAATCAGACAAAGCTTCCGCTGTAGTTTCTTGTTGGGAACCTAGGGCTTAACGTGGGGTCTGACTTCCAGCGAGTCCTAACGGTCTCTGCCTATCGTTACATTCAGCTCCTTGAGATAGCAGGGAGATTCCGCAGACTCGCCTGTCATGGTGAAGGTCGCGTCTGCATGGATTTTGAACTGGACCTTCTTAGCTTCTCCGTTGAAAACGGCTCGGAGCTCTCCAGGCTTTGAGGAGTTTACAGTTCCCGGTGTGACTCTGACGTTTTTGTCGCGTCGGGCAAACCAGGCGAGAAGGCTATCTTGGAGAATTTTCGGGACCGTGTTGAACGGGATTCCTTTGTGTTTCTGGTTGAACTCTAGGGTCAGGGCCTTCCGGGATTCTTTTGCTATGGACTCGGCGTAGGCGAGTATTCTCTGGGTATCTTCTTTACCGGCTAGCTGGTCTGTCATGAGAGGCTGATTCCATGGTTTCTGACCGGGGTTGTCTTCCGGATATACCTTGTCAGCGGTCACCATCTACTGGAGCGTCTCTGCCGTCCGCGATTGTCACAGCGCCGGTTTCTTCGGAACTGTCCCGGGCCGCCTCCTAGCATAGGGCGTCTCGGCATGTAAACAGGGCTGATCTTGAGATCCGGGATTGCGGGGACTGGGATTTCATCGATTGTGGCGCTGGTCATTCTTCGAACCGCGTTGAAAATTTCCCGGTCATCCCGGGTTAAGAGGCTGATTGCGACGCCCTGTCGTCCGGCTCGGGCTGTTCTTCCGATGCGATGGAAATACATTGAGGGGTCCTCAGGCATGTCGTAGTTTATGACGTGGCTGACTTTTGGAATGTCGAGCCCTCGTGCAGCCACGTCTGTGGCTATGAGTAGGCCAGTTCGGCCGGTCCGGAAGCTGTGAATAGCATTGTCGCGCTGGCGCTGCGACAGGTCCCCATGTATAGGCATCGCGTCGTAACCGTTCGTTTGAAGCCCTTGGGCTAGCCTGTCACACCGGATTTTCGTCGCACAGAAGACTAGGCCTCGGCTTACCAGGTTGCGCTCAAGAAGGCTGCACAGCGCCTGGAACTTGTCATCTTCCTCGACTTGGACGATCTTTTGATCGACGGTGTCCACGCTCACCTCATCACTGTCGACGAATACTTTGAGCGGGTTGCGAAGGTAGCGCTGGCTGAGGTGGACTATCTGGTCTGGCATGGTGGCGCTGAACAGTGCTGTTTGATGGTTGCGTGGGACATAGTTGAGGATCGTCTGGATGTCGTCGATGAAGCCCATGTCAAGCATACGGTCTGCCTCGTCGAGGACCACAAACGCTACCTTGTCAAGCTGGATGGTTCTCCTGTCCAAATGGTCCATCAGCCGGCCGGGAGTAGCAACCACAATCTTTGCCCGCGGGTCCTCTAGTCTATCTAGTTGGACGTTGATGCTCTGGCCGCCGTAGACTGGGACGGTGCGGATTCGAAGGTGTTTTGCGAGCTTCTCGAATTCTGTTGCGACTTGGACAGCTAGCTCCCTAGTGGGCGCGAGTACTAGACCTTGTATTCCAGGTTGGTTTTGTTGGATGTTCTGGAGCATAGGGACAGCGTAGGCAAGGGTCTTGCCGCTACCAGTATGCGCTTGGCCTATCAGGTCCCGGCCTTGAAGGATGGGAGCAATGGCTTCCGCTTGGATGGGGAAGAGCTCGTCGAAGCCCATGTCCTTGATACCCTGTAACAACCGAGGGTCTAGGTCGAAAGCCTCGAACTGTGCCGCGGCAGCCATACTGCTTCGGTAGGGGTCCATGAAATCCTTGCATAAAATGCTTCGAAATGGGGATTCTAGCCCCCTGAAACGGCTAGCGTCCTTTCCATTACCTGGAGATTCGTCACTGTTACGCTGCCGAGACCCGCTGGATACGGAGTAATCGGAATCGAAGTGTCCCCTGAAATAAGCTGTCCCAGTGTAGCCTTACAGAGGCGAGATTCCCAGTTCAAGAAGGGCGGTGCCAACACTTTCCACGGCCCGCTTATCCTCTGGTAACGGGAATCCTTCTCAGTCGGCTTCTTGAAGACGTCCCGATACGATCGGGTTTCCCGTCAGGCCAAGCCCCCCGTGAGCCTAGGGACGGTTCCAAACCAAGCTGTTTCTTCTGCTGCACCATCTGCGTTTTTCTCGGGATATCCCTGTCAGTCTGTGAGCAGTTTCTTAAACCGTCAACGTTAAGAAGACATTGATTGGGACCGGGGATTATCACGGTGATTATTGAGAAAATGGGAACCAACACTGAAAGAAGGAGGAGAATCTCTATGATTCTGCCACTCCTCATGATCCTGATTGTTTTCTCGCAGACGGCCCCTCTTGCTCACGCGGACTCCTCCACGAAACCCACTAGTCCTGGATCGACCTGCATTAGTAATGGTCTCCTCTCCGCTGAGGTTCGGAATGTGACCGATGGTTCTCAGATCGGCAAGTTCACGTTTGCGAAGGGAGGCTGTCCGATTCTGCAGGACACTGCGAACCCTAACCTGATTCTGTTTCCCATTCGTACAAGCTTCAACACGGTGAGGGTGTGGGATACAAATACCGACTATGCACCCGGCTCATTTGCCACCAATGCGCCCTTCACAGAGGTCAACCTCGACACTCAATCCCCAGTCTTGCAGACTGAGACGCCCACCCAGGCAACCATTGGTTGGTCAACGTCGGCCAATAGCCTGAACATAGCCCAGGATCTTGAGGTTCAAGGCTCCTCGACCAGCGATTCTAGAATAAGGATGACTCTCTCAGTTCACAACGGTGACACAGTGGCCCACACGGTCTCCTTGAGAAATCTTCTGGACCTTTTCATAGGTGATTACGATGGTGCCTGGATTAGGCTGTTTGATGGCACCACTCCCGGGCCGATAACCGGAATCGAAGAGGATTTTGCCCCGCCTTACAATTTCACCGCCTTCCAGATGAGCGGCTGTTCTTCTAACCCCTGCACCCCTGGAAACTTTGGGAGTGGAACCTTCTCTCTCTATGGTTCCGTCTCATTGCCGCCTGAGGCGACGACTCCTAGTAGATTCGTCTATGGATGGTGGAGACCTATGTTCGCGTGGGATTTCAACTACACTTCGGTCCCCCGCCAGATCGGCAGTACAACTCCCAACATAGATGACGCCATGGACAGTGCCCTCCTCTACTTCTTTGGACCGGTCGCACTACAGCCGGGCCAGTCAACATCCGAAAGTATATTCCTGAGCAATCAGCCGGCCCCAATACTTGCACCGCCAGCGTCAGGACTGACCGTTTCAAAGTTCTTCACTCGAGGACAGGCCGTAGGCAACCTTCTCCCCTTGGATAGCAATGGTAACCCCATGGTGAACGTTGTCCTAGCGGGTGGAATCGTGAGGAGCATCAACCCTGGCGAAATACGGGCCTGGGTCAACGTGACCAACACGGTGACCAACACAGCATCGATCCCCTTAGAGTCTCTAAGGCTTACAGAGACTCTTCCCGTGGACTGGCTCGTTCATCCACAATATCTTCCAGGACGAGGCGCGATACACGTCCTCTTCGCAGACCCGGATAACGGTTCTCCAAATAGGGAGATCACCCATTCCGTAAGCCTTTCAGTGTCGACCGGCAACCCTGAGACTGTAACGCTGACTATACCTAACTTCGACACGGTATTGGGACATGCATTAATGCCGGGCCAGAGCATACTCCTGTCAGTGAAGCTGGACTATGGCCTCGTCGGAACCAGCCAGTCAGCAGGGAGCTACCCTCGCGACTACACGGACACGGCGACCGCCGACGGCTTCGCCCAGCAATCCTACACCGGAACAGAAGTCTCTGGGACCGCGAACGGTCTCTTCGTAGCATATGCAAAGGTCGTGGGGGGCAGCCGGGACAACAGCTAAACTCCTCCTCGTACCGGAAAACGCCTGGATTCCAACCGTCTGGGTACGTTTGGAGGACGAAAGGAAGTTCAGGCTGGCCACTTTCTCGTCCGCACCGTTCGTTCTTCTACCAAGAGTCCAGGGTTGACCCTAGCTCCTGGGAAGCCAAATGTGGAATCGCGTTCGAAGAATGCTTTGCATTGACTCGGGAACGTGTGGACTCGTGGCTTAGATGAAGAAGATGAAGACTATGACTCACAATAGCATTAGGAGAATGGTATGCTTTGGCCCGTCCCTTGGTGTATCCCGCAGCCTCTTACTCCGACTAGAACCGTGAAGATGGCCTCGGTCATAGCCATGTAAAGGAGGACAGCGGTAATCTTATCCAGCGGCAGGCTTACGAAGTTTACCTAACCCGCCAAAAACCCTTCGGCCCGGTTATTGGTAGCCAGCCTTGTGAAGAAACTCCTGATGAGTTAGTCCTCTCCAACGGTTGGAACTGTTTTAAGGTATTTGATACTCCGGTCCGAATCCTTCTGGTTCAAGACATTCTAAGGCAGGTAGACCGCCACGAGTCCTACAGAGTGGGGAGACCCCGGTGAGAGCGAAGAAGCGAGTTCTAATCCTAATGCTTGTCGTCTCATCTTTGCTTTCCCCTTTACTCATCACGTCCGTCCACGCATCATGTTCGACCACTTGCAACCTTGAAGCAGATACAAACGTTCCCTCGTCTATTGCCGTGGTGTGGGTCCGAGCAGACGGGGGAACACTGTATCAGTTCAACCACACATACGCTTTTCTGTTTAATACTACTCACACGCTTGAAGTCATGAACACAACGCTTAGCGTCCCGTCCACGGGCGCCCGCTTCGCATTCAAACAATGGCTCGTAGGTGGCTCCTTCTACGCAAGCACACCTATCATCACCACCCCCGCCACGACGGTTGATTACACTTCCTTTTCGTTTAGCGGTCCTTTCGAGGCTCAATTTGAAGAGCAGTTGCAACTGTCGCTCTCTTTCGTCGATCCGTCTGGTCAGCCTGTTAACCCTCCGACCTCAGTGACTCTCGTGGGTCCGTCTACGGTGACGCTTTCAGTAAACCAGTACTCGAACCAATGGCTGGCGGCCGGCGTCTGGACTGTCCAAGATGCGACCTGGGAGGGAAGCCCGGGAACTGTCCTAGGCCAACCATCGATAGACTTGACGCAGAGATCAATCACCGCTCCGATTAGCTTGAAGGCCTACCCTGCAACGGTCAAGCTCACCGATAATTCGAACCAACCCGTGTCTGGGGCCATGATAGCTGTGACATTCGCAAATGGCACCAGCACAACTCTGACGAGTGACAGCCAGGGAACAGTCAACCTGGGACGGATACCCATTGGAAGTTATACTATCGACATCACATACCAGAACCGGGACTGGGGAAGCTACTCTATAGACGCGTCCGCCCAACCTGTGGACACTGTACAACTGGGGATTGGCGGAGGGACAAGTGCTCCAGTCGTCTCAGCAGTCGTTCTCCTGACAATATTCGGCCTGGCCTTGTTCTTGATAGTACTGGCAGTCAGGGTGAGGAAACCACCGCCTCCACCGATGATAGGCTAGCCACTTCATTTCCTTCTCTTGGACTTCTAACCTGTCGAGGTTTCCTCTTTTCACAAGGAAACGTTTGCGCGCCTCGGGTAGGGGGCCCAGCTTTTCAACTTCATGGAACGGGAAAAATAAAGCACTCTGGGAAGACTGGAGCTGGCCGGGCTTTGCTAACTACTGCTCAGAGGGGTGTTTTACTAATGCTGATGAACTCTCACTTCTACAGAAGCCGAGTGGGATATCGGACTGCTTGTCCCAGTTAGCGTAATCGTATAGTTTCCATTCGAAACGCCAGTCGCGGAACAGATCACGGTGGCGGTTCCACCCAGCGCTAGAACCACGCTGGAAGAAGTGCACGACACCGCGAGACCGGAAGAACGAGAAACAATAGAATCCAGGTTAACGGTCCCTGTGAACCGTTGATATTTTGTAAGGGTGAAGGTAAACGTGTCCGTCGAGCCCTGGACAAGGGAGAGCGAACTTGGACTGACAGATATGCTGAAGCCTCCAACTATTATGGTTAACACGGTCGTGTGGGTCAGTGAACCGCAGGTCCTAGAGACGTGCTCGTCGTAGGCGAGACGACCTTGTCGAATACACCGTCGGCTATGATTGTGATCGTAGAAGTGCCTGAGCCACTGGGATAGAGAGCCAGATAAGACGGGCTGGCTGTGATTGCAAAATCATGCTTTTCCACGGTTACGGTTACGCTTACTGTAACAGAGTGAGACAACGAACCGGTTACTCCGTTAACAGCTACAGTTGTGGGTCCCGGGGGTAGAAGAGCTGAAAGTGCAAGTAAACGGTGCTGTTCCTCCTACGGGGGAGGCTAATGCTGTCGGGACTGCAGACAGCGGTTAGACCCGTAGCGGGCGATACTGACGTGGACAAAGCGACGAATCCTGCAAAACTGTTGACACTGGCGAGCTGTACGGTGAATGTTGCGTTCAGGCCAGAGTTGAAGGTCAAGGAAGAGCTGATCGCTGTAATCGTGAAGTCAGGTAATCCGCTGAGGTTAACCGTGCTCGTGGACTGTCCAGTAGCTCCACCGGAATCTGTCACTTGTAGACTGGCAGAATAGGAACCCAGAGCGTTGTAGGTGTGGGTGGCTTGCGGATTTGCGGAAGAGAATGTTTAGCGATCGCCAAAGTTCCAGTTGAAGTATACGGCGCGATTCCCCCGGTTACAGTTCCAGTGAAGGTGACAGTCTGCCCGACTTGGAGGACTAGTAGGGAACCAGGTGAAACTCAGCGTTAAGGACGGGGGTGGTGGAGGAGGTGAACTGCTCAGCTTCCAGGCTGTGGTAGAGTGAATCTCCCAGCCGTTGAACTGATGCCAGGTAGCATTCAGGTTCACTGGGTCCCAATAGACGAAGCCTTGAACATCAATCCTGGTTGAAGCGACAGTAGTCTGAGACGCGAGAGTAGTGTTGTCACAAAACGTTCCCGTTTCCGTCTGGTTGGACCCGGCTAGGGAGGCTGCGGGAAGAAGTTCTCCCAGAGCCCGAAACAGCGCGGAGCGGGAGCGGCGATTTGCCTTAGGCCTTGGGAACTGGAATTTAGATCAAGAAG
>WNGL01007532.1_pt1 | contig 12780 bp, 9 predicted proteins | sample 5400591 | NCBI WGS metagenome assembly WNGL01 (sample SAMN13153377, study PRJNA577476) | soil metagenome | isolation source: 80 cm soil or saprolite under Garry oak tree replicate 1 | place: USA:California | collected 2016-06-15
TTTCATGCGCGCGCATTGCGCGATGGTCGGTATGAAGCAGGAATCGACGTGATGATCGTCGGGCGCGGTGGCGGATCGATTGAAGATCTTTGGACATTCAATGAAGAGGTTGTGGCGCGCGCGATTCGCAACTCGGCAATTCCCGTGATTTCGGCCGTCGGGCACGAAACCGATTTCACGATCGCCGATTTTGTTGCCGACATGCGCGCGCCCACGCCTTCAGCGGCGGCTGAGATTGTGGCCGCGCACGAGGCCCAGTTGTGCTCGCTGCTTGAGAATTTGACTAAGACTCTGGCGCGCTCGATTCGATTCAAGATTTCCGGCGCGCGCGCGAATGTGCAAGAGATGGCGCTTTCGCCGGCATTTGATGCGGTCCGCGGACGACTACACAGCGCGATGAGCGCCACTGACGATGCCGAACACAGGTTGCAAACCGCAATTACGAGCAAGCTTCAACGTATTCATCGAAGGCTTGGGGCCGCAGCGCACAGTCTTTCGCCGGCGCAACTTCGGGCCAACGTCATGTCAGCACGCACGCGTTTCGAGTCGTTAGGTAAAGCGCACGACGCGGCGATCGCGACTCGTCTTGAATCGGCGAAGCAGAAACTCAGCCTGGCGGCGGCAGCGCTGGATGCGATGTCGCCATTGAGAGTTCTGGAGCGTGGCTATGCAATCGCCCAGGATACCCGCGGACAAATTCTTCGTGAATCTACCGCGATTGAAATCGGTGAGGCCGTGCACCTGCGTTTGTGGAAGGGCGCGCTTGATTGTCGTGTCGAACGAACTGAAGAACCACAATGAAACGTAACCGCATCGTTATCAATCTCGGTCAAGCTCAACAGCAGGGCGGGGCCCGACGCGGCGTCGCGGGAGAGTCTCGTGGCGGACTCCGCTGGATATTGCTCCTCATCGCGGTGTTATTGATCATGTTCGTCGTTGGCGTAGCGGGCGGCGGTTATCTTTGGTGGCATCATTATCAAAGCAGCCCGGCGTATTCTCTGGCGCTGCTGGTCGATGCCTCACAGCGAAACGACACCGCGGCCGTCGATGGTCTGCTCGATACTGACAAGGTGACGGCCGATTTTATTTCGCAGGTCAGCCAACGACTCTCGGGTTCGTTACTCAATTCGCGTTCGTCGGATCAGATTGATTCTGCGATCTCAACCCTCACTCCCAAACTGCGAGAGACCGTGCATGATCAGTTTCTACAAGAGTTGCATAGACTTACTGAGCCGGCCGCGGGAAAACCTTTCTTTATCATAGCGCTCGGTATCGGCCAGTTCGCCGACATCAAGCAAGAGAACAATCTGGCCCAGGTGAAAGTGAATGTGCGCGACGACCACCTTGAGTTTACAATGCAGCCGGATGCCGACCATTGGCGAATCATCGCGGTGAAGGATGATAAGATGGCCCAGTTGATCGCTGACAACGTGATGAAGAATTTGCCGCGGGGCCGCAATGGATGGCAAGATGAGGTTCACAAGCAGATGGAGCGTTTTCTGAAGCCGGGTCAGTAGTAGTGTTTCCCCTCTCCCTTTGGGAGAGGGGCCAGGGTGAGGGTGCGGAGCTTAGGACAATAAAGAGCAGGTGCAGTGTTCGCCAGGCCCTCACCCCAACCCTCTCCCAACGGGAGAGGGCTTAACCAAAATGAGCAACTCAAAACCAAAAACTTTCGAATCATCGCTGGAAGAACTCGAACGCATCGTCCGCGAGCTGGAACAGGGCGAACTGACGCTGGAGAAGAGTCTTGAATTGTTCGAGCAGGGCGTGAAGCTTTCGCGCGAGTGTCAGGAGCGTTTGAATCAGGCTGAGCGACGAATTGAGATGTTGACCCGTGACAATCAGGGGCGTGCGATCGTTACAGCTTTCGAGCCAGAGAGCGAGCTCAGCGCTGCTACCAGCGTAGATGATGAGTCCTTCTGACCGCATGAACCGGTTCTGTCCTCAACCTCTCGGCACAGCCGTTGACACCGTTCGCCGCGGCAACTAGGCTTTCACCATCCCCCGGTCGAAACTAGCATGAAAGAAACTATTAGTAACTCGAAAAATGTCTTCCGGTTTTCGACGATCTCCTGGCGGATTACCTTAGCATTTGTGCTCGCCTCTCTTTGTCTCACGAACTTATTTTCGCAGACACCATCTCCGACGCCGCAGGACAAGCGCGGCCTCGGCCTGGAAAACAACGCGGCCAACACATCGCAAACTGATCAGTCGAAATCCCGAGAAGCAAAACCCGAGTTAGTCCTTCAGACTGGCTATAACAACTTCTTTGGCGCTACCCGGTTGATATTCAGTCCGGATGGCCGTCTACTCGCGACCGCGACGTTTCGTAGCAGCACGATCAAATTGTGGGAGACGGCAACCGGACGGGAGTTGCGCGATCTCTCCAACGGCGGCCAGAACACAAACAGCCTGACGCCAGTCTTTGCTTTCAGTGGTGATGGTCGTTTCCTGGCTGCGGCCGCGGGCAATAATTCCGTCAAGATTTGGGACGTGACGACCGGCGGTGAAGTGCAGACACTCTCAGGAACGCAAGCTTCATTCATGGCCGCGCTCGGAGTCTCATTTATCGCTTTCAGCGCTGACGGCAAGAAGCTCGTCACGATGAGCGATGCGCTGAGAATCTGGGATGTGCCGAGCTGGCGCGAAATCAAGACAATCGAGACTACCTCTCTTAGTCCATCCAGCTTTACCGGAGGACAAGGTGGAATGGCGTTAAGCAGCGACGGCAACCAACTGGCGCGCGTCGAAGGCGGGGGATCGAAAATCACGGTTTTGGATCTGGTCACGGGACGCGAGGCTCGATCGATCAATTTCGAACACGATCTAACCAACAGCCCCGAACTCTGTTTCGCTTCGGACGGCCGCTTGCTTGCCGCGGGAATTGTCGAGAAGAGATTGAAGGTGTGGGATTTGACGGCGAAACAAAGCGAGCGCGACTTAACGCCTACCACGCACGATTACAGCAAGATCCAGTTCAGCCCCGATGGTCGAGTCGTCGCGCTCGCGGAGGGGTACGCCGTCAAAGCATGGGAAGCAGCGACGGGGCGCACTCTGCCATCGCTCAGTATTCCGAACATTGGTGTCGTCGCCGAGAATGGCGGAGTGTTTCTCGGCTTCAGCAATGACGGAAAGCGAGTTGCCACCGGAGGCTTTGGAACGCAGACGCTTGTTTGGGACACGGAAACCGGAAAACAAGTGCAGCAGATGAAGGGTCGCAGCAATCCGTCGTACGCAGTGTCATTTAATGCCGATGGCAATCAACTTATTTCGGGAGGCCGAACGCGCTGGGATTTGCGCACGGGGCGCGGACTTCGTCTTGTTCCCGCTCCTTCTGAAAAGTTGTTCGGCATGCCGAGCCCGGATGGAAAGTTGGTGGCCATGTTTGCTCCCAACAATAACGCGATCACCATTTTGCAAACCACAACTGGCCGCGTACTGCAAACGCTGACGGGGGCGGCCCCCGGCACTGTCGTTGAGCGCGTCTACTTCAGTCTCGACGGACACTTGCTGGTGGCTGTGTATATGCAAGACCCGGCGTCACAGTCGACGGGCAGCGTGCCGGCGACTCAGAGCGACGTCAAGATCTGGGATGTGAATTCAGGCCGCGAGTTGCAGACCCTCATGCTCGGCACGGCTCCGAACGAAGTTGGGTTCAGCGCAGATGGCCGCGTGTTGGCAACCGTCGGCGGACAGGGCGACGTGGCACTCTGGGATGTTGCTTCGGGTAGTCGCCTTCGCAATTTGACTTCATCACCGATGGCCAACATGACTTCGCTTCCGAATCTCGGCTCAATGCCCAATCCTCGCAACCGTGGCTCGATGCCTACCATGCCCACGATGCCGAACATGGCGGACATAAGCGCGATGGTGACCAACGTCCTCGGAACGATGACCGCCGGAACGATGGGCCGCAGCGTTACTTCAGTCGCCTTCAGTTCCGATGGAAAGATGGTGGCGACCGGCGGCGTCGAATCAAAATCAAATTTCGATATGGCGGCCTTGATGAGCGGCGCCACGAATCCGAAAGCTTCGAAGAACAAGAAGCCGCCCGATCCTAACGATATGCTCAAGGATATCAAGGTCGAAGCAATAGGTCAGATCGTATTTTGGGACACGGCGTCAGGGCAGCAGATCGGGGCTATCAAAGGACACGGCAAGGGCGTTAACTCAGTGGCCTTCAGTCGCGACGGCAAGTTGATCGCTTCCAGCAGCACCGACAACACGATCAAGATCTGGGACGTGGCTTCAAAGCGCGAGCTGCGAACGCTGACTGGCCACACATCCAACATCGAATCGCTGGACTTCAGTCCGGACGGCCGTCTGTTGGCTTCGGCGAGTGATGATGGCGGGACTTTTCTTTGGGACGTAAGCACGGGCGATCACTTACTGACTCTGGTTTCGCTGGACGATGGCGGCGAATGGATCGTGGTTACACCCGAGGGTTTATTCGACGGCACGCCGGCGTCGTGGAACCAGATTCTTTGGCGCTATAACCGCGACACTTTCAACGTCGCGCCAATCGAATGGTTCTTCAACGAGTTTTATTATCCCGGACTGCTCGCCGACGTTTTCGCCGGCAAGCGCCCGCACGTAGCGCAGGATGTTTCAAAGAAAGATCGGCGCCAGCCAATTGTGAAATTGTCGCTTGCGGGGGGCGCCGCGTCTGATGCCGCCATTGCGACGCGCACTGTCAAACTAAAGATCGACCTCGCCGATGCAGCCGCCGACTCGGAACATGCACAGGGTAGCGGCGCTCGCGACGTCCGTTTGTTCCGCAATGGATCGCTCGTCAAGGTCTGGCATGGTGACGCACTCAAAGGACAGGCTTCGACCGCGCTCGAAGAAGAGATCGCGCTGGTTGCCGGTCCCAATCGCTTAACGGCCTATGCCTTCAACAGAGACAACGTCAAAAGTAAAGACGCTAATTTGTCGCTGACCGGCGCTGACAGCCTCAAGCGCGCCGGGACAGCTTGGGTAATCGCCGTGGGCGTTAACGAATACACGAACCCTCAGTACAACTTGAAATATGCTGTCGCCGACGCGCAGAGCTTTGCCGAAGAGTTACGACGCAGCCAAATTCAGGTAGCTCACTTCGATCGCGTCGAAGTGGTTCCGTTGCTGAATGAGAACGCGACCAAGGCGAACATTCTCTCAGCGTTAAGGCGGCTTGCGGGCGCGGCCGACGCACCGACGTTGAAAGCAGGACCGCTCGATCGGCTCACGCGCGTGGAACCGGAAGATGCCGTCATTATTTATTTTGCCGGACATGGCACGGCGCAGGGACAGCGTTTTTATCTCATCCCGCACGATCTCGGTTACGACGGCAACCGAAGCGAATTAAACGAGAGCGGACTCAGGACAATACTCGCTCACAGTATTTCCGATGTCGAGTTGGAAGAATCTGTCGAGGGTCTCGCCGCCAGTTCGCTGCTAATGATCGTCGATGCTTGTAATTCGGGGCAAGCGCTCGAAGCTGAAGAAAAACGTCGCGGCCCAATGAACTCAAAAGGTCTGGCGCAACTCGCTTATGAAAAAGGCATGTACATTCTCACCGCCGCGCAAAGTTATCAAGCCGCGCTGGAAGCCGCGCAACTGGGGCACGGCTTGCTCACTTATGCATTGGTCGAAGAGGGATTGAAGACTGCGGCCGCTGATAACGAACCAAAGGATGGCGTGTTGAGCGCGCGCGAGTGGCTCGACTTTGCCACCGAGCGCGTGCCGCAAATGCAGGAAGAGAAGATGAAGGAGAGTCGTGGCCTCGGTTTGGGTATTGCGTTCACTGAGGGCGAACAGAAGATCGTCGATCCTGAGAAAAGAAGCGTGCAGCGTCCCCGGGTTTTCTATCGCCGAGAGATGGAAGTCGATCCATTGGTGATCGCCAAACCGGTTTCGAAACAATAAAGAATCGCTCTGACCGGTTTGACGTGCTTTGCACAAAAAGGAAGGTTGTTCTCATTCACACCCGGCTTCAGCCGGGTGATCGGGAATCAAGAGAACAGGAAACCGTTTAAACGGTTTCCAGCCTTGGCCTGGCGCAGTTCACCTGGCTAAAGCCAGGTGTGAATGAGATTGAAGTGGCCGAAAGAATTCGATAGCCTGCGGGACGAACGACTTTTTGTACGAAGCCGGTTTGACGAGATTGAAGACCCGACACTTCTCACTTCGTGGCCGGTCTTGAATCTGAGCTAAACTGATCGCCATGATGGATGAAGCAGAGCGCCAGTTCATTGCCGACGCGCAAGAGATCGTTGAGAAACTCGATCGCGATCTCGAGCAACTGCGCCTCGTGCGCTTCCAGGGACCGAGGCGGCGCGAACTGGCCGCCCGCATCTTCCGGCGCGTGCATACGCTGAAAGGCTCGGCGGCTTCGCTGGGGCTGGAGATTGTCCGTGAGGTTTCGCACGAATTCGAGAGCGTGTTGGACAGCGTGCGGTTAGGCCGCGTCATCATCAACGATTCATTGCTGAATCTGTTCGAAGAAGCAACGAACGTAATCGCGCAGGCCCTTTCGCGCGAACCCACTAGCGGCGAGGTAAATGCGAAAGCCCTAATCGCGCGTTTACAGGCAATCGCCAGTGCCGGCGCCAGTCAGGGTAGGATTGCCGGCACGTTGCGGGCTGCCCTGCCACCTGACGTGGCTCGTTCGCTCAGCGAATACGATCTACAACACGCCCGCGAAGCCGTCCGTGAAGGCGCCAGGTTGTTCATAGTGTCGGCGGCCTTTGCAATCGAAGACTTCGATCGAAACTTTCGCGAACTCAGTAAGGTGTTGGGGCAGATCGGCGAAGTGATTGCCACTGTTCCCGGAGAATTCGCGGGTGCTGATGAGATCAGCTTCCGACTGCTCTACGCCGCCGAAGTGATCTCTGAAGAGATCGCGCGACGCGCCGTCAAACTGGGCCGAATCGAAATAAGTGAGCTAAAGATCGAGCCTGCTTTAACTCGGCAGAGAAGGCCCGCGCCGGCCGACTCTCTGCGAATGATACCGGACGAGCCGGCTGCCTCAGTCCGCGTTGAGCTGAGTGAACTCGATCGAATTATCACCGACGCGGGCGAATTGTTTCGCGATACGACCCACGCGCTCTCCGCCGCCCGTGCGCCAGACAATCAGGGTGTGGTCGCGGCGGCGACTCTACGTTTGCGACGACGGTTTGTCGAACTCGAAGAACGGCTGATCAAGCTGCGGCTGGTGCCGCTGGCTGCCACCCTCGAACGAGTGGCGACGCGCGCGGGAAGGATTGCCGCCCGCCAGTTGGGAAAGGAAGTTGAGTTTGAAATCGCGGTTGGCGATATTGCAATCGATAAGCCGCTCGCCGATGCGATTGCCGAACCGCTTCTGCATCTGGTGCGCAACGCCGTCAGCCACGGCCTCGAGAGTCCTGAAGAACGAACTGCGGCGGGTAAGAATGTTATAGGTAAATTGAGACTAGCCGCTTTCAGTGAGGGTGGCCGAATACATATTGCCGTTAACGACGACGGTCGCGGCATCGATTTGGCGCGGGTTGCGTCTGCCGCCCGCGAACAGGGAATCGCGGGACACGACTCTCTGACGATGGACCAGTGCCTGCGCTTGATTTTCCGGCCGGGCTTTTCCACCGCGACAGAGGTGTCGGACTTGTCAGGCCGCGGCATCGGGCTCGACGTCGTCGACCGCGCGATGGAACAGGCCGGCGGCGAAGTGCGCGTGCAGACTGAACCAGGGAAGGGAACGACGTTCCTGATCAGTTTGCCAGTGGCGCTGGCTTTGGTTCGATGCGTGCTCGTTCGCTCCGGCGAGCAAGTTTATGCCATCGCCTCCGCGCGTGTGGCCGGACAATATTCTCTGGATGGTGACGAACGCGGTGATAATGGAAACGCCGGCGCCCTCGATTGGAAGGGACAGATGCTGCCACTCTTTTCGCTAGCGCGGCTTTTAGATCAATCTGCGGAAGTTGGCGCCTCGAACGAGCGGATCGCCATCATATTGGAAACGAAACCCTATCGGAACAAGGGCAGCGGGAGTGAAATGCAAATCGCGATCGCCGTAGAGCGAATCGAGGGGAAGCAAGAGACTTTGGTGCGCAGCCTGGGCCGGCACGGCGCGCGCTGGCCCGGTGTTTCGGGGGCTGCGGAATTGGCTGATGGCAGCGTGGCGTTGTTGCTCGATGTCGAAGAGTTGATCGAGGCGCAAGAATAAGGGGAGCCCCCGATGCGCGGAATTTCCAGGTAACTCCCTCTCCCTTTGGGAGAGGGTTGGGGTGAGGGCTTAGCTGAGTAACAAGAAAAGAAAACTCTCCTCCATCCTTTTTCCTGCCCGTTCCGAGAAGAAGGAGAAAGAAGTATTTTCTTAGCTTCGTCGCTAGGCCCTCACCCTGAGCCTCTCCCAAAGGGAGAGGGGAGTTACCTAAAACTTCTTGGTGCACTGGTGAGCCACGAGCTCGAAGGCGACCGTTTGACTCGAGCGAAGATGAGCACACTATTTTTCGCCTTCAGCGAAGGATGTCGAAGGGTGATCATTTACCGAAGGCTCTTACCCTGGGCGGAGTTGGTCAACGCCTCCGGCGTGTTACTTCTTCTTTGCATCGCCGCCTGGACGGGTTCCGCACAAACCCGCGACTACCCCAAAGAAATTCGCGGCTACAAAGTCGAACGCGCGGTCGTGGAAGTAAAAAGATCTGAATCGAAGGAAAGAAAGTCCCGAGGTGATACGGGCGAAAATCCCGAGCAGAACTCGCCGAACGCCAACGAATCGACTGACAACCAAACAGGTTCAGACCCTGATACGTTGATTCAATTGGGAAAGCCGCAACTCGCACGAATCACGCCGCTGGGGGTTACCTTTGAAGTTCCTCTGGTCGTCGCGCCGTTGAAGCGGAGCGGCCACGTCGACTTTTTGCTCTTTGAAGCCATGGTCATCAACGGGACATCCGTGGACATTGACGAATATCATCGCGCTTTCGACCTGCCCAACAAACAGCCGCTGACGTTGCGCGATCCGCTAAGTATCTACCTTCATCTTCCCAGCGCGGTACTGGCCGCTATCGACGAGTGGAGCAATTCGAAAGAGACCTGGCCGGTAACGGGACGCGTCTACGTCTGTGGAAGTTTCAAGAAGAGCATCCTGCGTTTCAAACGATGCGTGCCGGTGGAAATCAACACGACGATGCGGAATCCGTTACAGAACCGCGAGCGGTAGCGACCGGATCATTTATCATCTTTCATTTGACATTTTTCATTTGCCATTTGAAGACATCCGCTATCGCCTTCTCGTTTAGAATGGGCACTTGTCCCCACCGTGGCGGCCGGTCGGCTATTCTAATGGAACCGGTCATTGCTTGATGGCCGCAGTTGAAGCGTGCCACGCGACGACCAGCCATTTACCGCCGCGTCGAATGTAAACTTTGGTAAATCGCCACTCGTCGTTCACCTCACGTCCTTGAACGCTGCGTGTACGTTGCAGCCGGCCCGTTACGACAGCGGCATGGTCGTAAACGTGGATGCCGAGGTCCGACGTTTCATAACGCTGAAACTTGACCTTGCCGGATCGCAGGATGGCGATCGAACTCTCCTTATTCAAAACCACCATATCAGTCATCGTCACTACTAGATCGTCCACGCAGAGTTGCTCCAACGCATCGGCGTCAGCACGCACATAAGCATCGTTCCAAACCTTCTCGAGCCGCGTAAGCTCCTGGACGTCGGCACGATTGTCAGTCTTTGCAACCGTCGTTTGAAGCAGAATCAGAACGAGGACACAAATTGCCAGACAGATTCTTGAAAGCATAAATCCTCCCAGTGCGGCTTCAGATTCTACCCGAATTTCAATATTGCGCAGCATGATATTTTCACGTACGCTGGACACAATTCATGAGTATCGATAGGAGAAGGAGACCGAGCCATCCGGGAGAGCTAATTCGCGAAGAGACACTTCCCGCAGCGGGATTGGCTCCGTCTGAATTAGCTTCTCTGTTAGGCGTGTCTCAGCGCGGAATTCGCGCGCTTCTTAACGAGCGTCGTTCTGTCAATCCTGACTTGGCTCATCGTCTCGCCCGCGTTTTCAAGACGACTCCTGAATTCTGGCTCCGACTTCAGGAAGCCGTGGACATCTGGGATGCCTAGCAAGCTAATCGGCAAGAAATGATCGACTGAAACCTATCGGGGAAAGAGTGTCGTGAGAGTATCCGCGGAGGATGAAGGATAGACTAAAACTGACTAAAACAAACCAAGAGCGGTTCGTTTTGTACTATCAGAAAATCAAGGGACTCCGATCCTACGCATTTCTATTCTGCTATCCGCGAGGGACGGAACTGACGAACTCAGATCTGCTCCGCTCTCCCGGCGCATCGCTGCTACCCGGCGGCGCAGGTCATCCCAAGCAATGGCTGCATCCCGTAGAGCTTGGCTCTCCTTGTTGCCCCCATAGTTCCGCTCGAAGGCCGCCTTTTGGCTCGATGTTTCGTCAACTGAGCCGACGCCGAGAAGCGCGAGAAGCCATGTCTCGATGTTCCATGTTGGAACAAGATTGACGATAAGTTCGCTCGTCTCGCGACGATTCAACCCTGCCTCACCCAGCGCACGATCAAGATCAGCTTTCCTTGATAGCAGACCGATATTGTCACCGTCCCGCACTGCGATCAAAGAGAGGTGGCGTTGATGTCTTTTGCGTCTCAGCAAATTCACTTCAGACGGGTATTGTGCCCGGACCCAAGCGGCTGCGTCCCCTCTACCCGACGGTGCTGTTCTAAAGTTGAACTTGTAGATATGGAAACCAAGACAACCGAGCAATTCCCTCAAGAATCTCTCAGTTCGCCGATCCTCAGACAAGATGGTACCTCGCAACTGTGCGCGATCATTCGGCATCCAAGAGTCCTCGCGTTACAAGCTCTGATGCCTTTAAGCCCTCATCACGACTAAATGGCTTGGGCCTCACACGACTCGGACCTCCATCGGGTCGCTCGAAGAGCAATGCATGATCGGCCGCCAAGTAGTCGATAACTTCCGGGTGATGGGAGATTACAAACAATTGGCCTTCATCCCTGATCGCGTCAGCAAGTTCTACGAGCCACGGTTGAATGAGCTGAAGCCCAACGTAGTTCTCTGGCTCGTCCAAGAGAAGTGTTCTTGACCGGCTATCGCGATCCATAAGGATACAGTACAGAATGATCGCAGCCCGTTCACCATCAGAGAGGTCGTCGAAATCCACCTCATATTTGGTCTTTGAGCCGTTGAGACCGAAGGCGGCAACGAGTTCTCTTTTTCGCCCACCTTTCCCTATACTCACTGTCTTTAAAGTCCGAAATCCCGACAAAGTCTCGCCTAGCTGTTCGAAAAGTTTTGGCAAATCCTCGGGGTGCTCTTGTGAGAGATGGCGATACCACGACGCGAAGTTGGAGCCATCCGCATCAAGAGAATCTGACTCACGCAAGCTCTCGGGAGGGATGTTAGTTGGATCCAATTTTAGAAGCCAGATCTGGCCTAACAACTGAATAAACCGCTGAAGGATTGTATTCTCCGGACGCGCCTCAAGTTGCGAAAGAAAGGAACGGGTTCCGCGATACGGGACCTCAGTTCCGAACTCGCCCTCATTATTGTGAAGGTTAACCACGTCGTTCTCGTAGACAAACAAAGTCCGCGATTCATACTTCACGAGTTCCCTCTGCATTGTTACCGTCTGGTGGACAAGATCGTGAGCAAGTTCGAGCGAGTACCGATATGTACCATCACTTCCGCTAATGTCGAGTTCGATTCGTTGTATGAAGCGAGAATCCCAAAGAGTGCGAGTGTGATAGGGAAATGCCTCCTCGACGGCGGCCCCAAAGATTACCAATTCAACGACGTTGTGAAGTACTTCAAAAAATGTCGATTTACCCGCGCCATTATTGCCTATGAGCAAATTAATTCGGTCAGGTCGCACTTCAAAATTGGTGAAGCATCTGAAGTTATCTATGTAAACACGTGTAATCATCAGCAATCCTAGCTCCTGCCCCGTAACATATCACGGTAGGTCCGCGAGTGAATAGCTTGGCAGATAGCTCTCAAGCCCAATCAACTTTCGGATGCATCGTGTGCCACTTCGTCGCTCGTTCGAAAGCGAGCGCGACGCGCAGCGGCGATGCTTCATCGTACAAGCCGCCGGTGAACATGATCGCTCGCGGCAGACTTGGCGTGCCCGTGAAACCGCAGGGAACACAGACCGCCGGATGGCCGGTGAGGTTGGTAATGATCAGGCTTGCGCTGCCGGGCGCAGGCGAGACAAAGACGTCCCACTGCGACATCAGCTTATCCATCTCGCGCATAAGCAGGACGCGCGCGCGCTGCGCTCGCAGATACTCGACTGCGGGAATGAAGCGTGAAGTGCGAAACGAGTTTGGCCAATCGCCGGGATCTTGTCCGGAAAGCTGATTCACTCGGCCATCGCGCGTGATGTCATCGAACGCGGTCGCGGCTTCCGCCGTCAGGATGTAGCGAATGTTTTGCGTCGGAAACTTTGGCAGTTCGATCGGCGTCATCTTCACGCCGGCTTTTTCCAGAGCGTTCAACGCTTCTTTGTACATGGCGTTGCGTTGCTCGAGTTGCTGCCGCTGCTGATCGTTGGCGTTTGGTTGAGGGGTCGCTTCGAATTCAGTTTTCAGATAGCCGACCCGCAAGCTGCTCAGCGGAGCGTCGGCTGACCAATTGAATGGAGCGTCGCCGACGGTCAGGTCGCGTTGATCCGGTCCGTAGATCGCATTGAGCGCGGCGGCGCAGTCTTCGACGCCGCGACAGAGCGGTCCAATTTTATCCATCGTCCAACTCAGG
>WNGL01007534.1_pt1 | contig 12779 bp, 10 predicted proteins | sample 5400591 | NCBI WGS metagenome assembly WNGL01 (sample SAMN13153377, study PRJNA577476) | soil metagenome | isolation source: 80 cm soil or saprolite under Garry oak tree replicate 1 | place: USA:California | collected 2016-06-15
GAAGGGTCCGATCGTCCAGGTCGCCGGTCCTTGGGTCGCGGCGAACACGGCGTTGCTCCACACAAAGCCCGCGCCGAGCACGGTGAGCGGTACAAGCGCGCGCGCGATCGTCACCGGCCGTGCTCCGCCGGCGAGCGCGGCGGCGAGGGCAATCGCGAGGAACAGGGTCGGCGTGACCGGATCGACGATGAGGATCAGCAGGAGCGAGATCCCGAGGACCACCGCGAGCTTCACGGTCGGGTCGCGCCGGGCGAGGAAGGTCATGCCCGCACCGCCTCGCGCGCGGCGAGCGCGGTGCGCGCCGCGTCGAGTCCGGTCAGCGGCGGGACTCCGGGGTCGCGCTCTCGCGCACGCGCGAACGCATCCGCCGCCGGCGGACGTGCCAGACCGAAGCGCGCGAGATCGGAACGTTGGAAGAGCTCATCGGGTCGTCCCGCGAACCCGATCGCACCCTCGGCCATCGCGACGGCGCGGTCGGCGAGCTCGGCGACGAGCGAGAGATCGTGGGTGATGAGAACGACGGTCGTCCCGCGGTCGCGCTCCTCGCGCAGGATCGTGACGAGCTCGCGTGTATTCCGCAGGTCCTGCCCGAACGTCGGCTCATCGAGGATCAACACGCTCGGGCTTTTGACGAGGGCGCTCGCGACGGACAGGCGTCGCTTCTCGCCATGCGAGAGCGAGTGCGGATTCGCTCCCGCGAGACGCGCGAGGCCGAACCGCTCCAGGAGCGCATCCGGATCGCGCGCGATCCGTCGGCCGATCGTCGCCGCGTAGCGCACCTCATCGCGAACGGTCGTCGCGAGGAAGCCGCGTTCGGGGTACTGAAAGACATAGGCGACGTCGCCGCTCACATCGACCGTGCCGCGAGATGGACGCAGGACTCCCGCGAGGAGCAGGCCAAGCGTGCTCTTCCCGGCGCCGTTGGCGCCGACGATCGCGGAGATCTCGCCCTCGTGCAGATCGAGCGACGCGCCGGTCACCGCGTCGCGGTCGTCCCCGCGGTAACGATGGACGAGGCCGCGTGCGGCGACGGTGATCGGTCCGAACGCGCGCTCCTCGCGCTGGACCGAAGCGCCGCGCGGCCAGCGGTCGATGAGCAGGGCCGCGGCCTCGCCGACGTCGCGCGGCATCCGTTCCGCGCCCAGGAGCCGTGCGAGCTCTGCGAGCTCCGGCTGCCAGATCCCGAGTCGATCAAGCTCGCCGGCGCGGCGCATGAAGACCGCCTCGGGATCGCCCGCGAACGCGAGGCGGCCTTCTTCGCCGAGCACCGCAACGCGGTCGATGAATCGAAGGAGTGGGTCGAGGCGGTGCTCGACCACCAGGAGCGAACGCTCGCGGCGCATGGCGAGCGCGGCGAACGCGGTGACGACCTCGCGCGCGCCGATCGGGTCGAGATTCGCCGTCGGCTCGTCGAGCACAAGTGCTCGCGGGCGCATGGCGAGCAGCGAGGCGAGTGCGACGCGCTGCTTCGTACCGCCGGAGAGGGTGTCCAGACGTCGCGGCGTCGCGGGGCCAAGGCCGGTGGACGCGCGAGCCTCCGCGACGCGCTCGACCATCTCGTCGCGCGGGAGGCCGAGGTTCTCGAGCCCGAAGGCGATCTCGTCGTCGGTCTCGAGCATCACGAGCTGCGTCTCGGGATCCTGGAAGAGCACGCCGACGTCCCGCGTGAGATCCGCGAGCGAAGCACTGCGGGTGTCGCGGCCGCCGACCGTCAGCGCGCCGCTTTCCCAGTGCGCGTCGAGGGCGTGTGGGATCAGGCCATCGAGGCAGAGCGCGAGCGTGCTCTTCCCCGCGCCGCTCGGACCGAGCAAGAGCAGGCGCTCGCCCACTTCCCATTCGAAGTCGAGATCGTGGAGCGCCGGTCGTTTCCGTCCGATGTGCCGGACGGTGAGCGACTGGGCGCGCGCGAACATGCTCAGACTTCCCGCACTCGCTCCCGGCCGAGCGCGAAGTAGTTGAGCGATCCCGTCGCCGCGACGAGGTCGCCGATGGCCTTCGCGGCGAGACCCGCGAGCGTGCCGGCGATGACGCGGGTGACGAAGAGCCCGAGCATCACCCCGGGGTCGAGGGCGAAGTAGCCGAGACGCAGCCAGTTCCACGGCAACGCGACGATTCCGGCCGCCGCACCGGCGACGGCCATCGTGCCCCAGCCCCAGCGGCGGTAACCGGTCGCCGCGAACGTGAGCTCAGGTCCCAGCGCCTGCATGAAGCCGGTGACGATGAGCACCGGACCGGCGGGGGCGCCGAGGAGCACCTCGGCGAACGCGGCGAGCGTCTCGGAGAGGAACGCCGCCCCAGGCCGGCGAATGATGTACCCGCCGAGCAGGCCGCTCACGTACCAGAGACCGAACAGCAGCTCCTGCCCGAGCTGCGCGCTGACGCCGGCAAGTATTGTCTCGATCCCGAGGTACGGGCCGAGCCATGCCCAGTAGATGGCGCCGAACACCACCGCGAGCACGGCGAGAAGCACGTAGTCCTGCGTGCGCCAGGTGCGCTCGTCGGTCGCCGGACGCGCGAGGATCGCGCCGATCGCCGCGACCGCGAAGCCCGCGATCGCGAGGTACACGCCGATGCCGATGCCCACGAAGTCACCGGCGCCAATCGCCTTCGCGATCGTTGCCTTCACCGCGTTGTCCGTCCGGATCGCGGCGGGCGCGAAATTGATGTCCGGCGTTCCGCCGAGAAGGCCGCTCGCAAGGAACAGGACCGCGAAGGCGAGACCGGTGATCGCCGCCGCCGCCGCCCAGAGACGGTAGCGGCCTTCGTTCGGATCGGCTGCGCGAACCCACGAGACGAGGATGAAGATCCCGGCGAGCGCGGCCGCGAGCGCGACCGCCCACAGCCCGAAGTCGAGCCCCTTGATGCCACCGCCCTTGACCGCGGCGAGCGCGGGGGAGAGCGTCGTCGCGAGATCCGCGCCGCTGAAGCTGCGCTGCACGTATGCGACCCAAGGCAGGAAGAACGCGACAAGCGCGACGAGAGCGCCGGCGAGCGCGACCGCGCGTGCGACGCTGAAGGAGCGATTCATGAGGACCGCCCGGTGGGCGAGTTCGCCGAGACGGTCGCGTGGGCGACGACGTGTCCCGCGTCCGCGCACGCGGCGTCGAACGAAGCGCGGATCGCGCCGATGACGTCGGTCAGCTCGCCGCGCAGTCCTGAGACGAAGTGCGCGCCCTTCGCGAAGACACCCGCCCGCTTCGTGCGGTCGATCTCGCGGTAGATGACGTCCATATAGCCATCGCTGCCCAGCGGGTAGAGCGACCACTGCGCGCTCACGGCCACGCCGCTCTGGGCTTTTCTTGCGGCGGCCTGAGCGGGCACGCGGATCTCGCCGGTCGATTCGCAGTATGTCTCTCCAGGACAGCCGTGCGAGAGGAGGACCGTCATGACCACGTGCTCGCCCGTTCGCGCGGCAGCGGCGAAGACTCGCGTGAGCTCGCCGAAGACGCGGTCGCGATCGCCGCCGATGAACGTGCTCACGTCGTCGGTCTCGACCTCCAAGCCGGCGTCGCGGAGACCCTTGATCGCGTCCAGGATGACCGCGACGTAGCGGTCGGTCATCGGGTACAGCGAGAAGCGCGCGCCGAAGAACGGCGGCGCCCCCGTCGCGGTGTCCTCGGATCGTGTTTGTGTCTCGGTCATGTCGCGCCTCCCTGTGGTGTTTCGAAAACGAGCAACGTTCCCTTGTCGAGCGAGACCTTTGCGGGCAGCGACGCGACCTCGTTGCTCAGACCACGCGCGCGGCCGAAGCGGAGCGTCTCGTTGCGCAGCGCGTAGCGCAGCCCCTCCGTGGTGACGCCGTCGGCGTTGCCGTTCACCGGCAGGAGGGTCACGAGGGCGCCGACCGGTCCGGCGAGCGAGAGCGATCCCTCTCCGCGAACGGGACGTATCCGAAGCGCCCCGCGGCGCGCTTCGAGCCGGACCCCGTCGTAGCCGGGATCGGCGAGGAGCAGGAGGTTCGCGGTCTCGTGATCGAGGCGCTCGCCGCCGAGCACGCCGAGCAGCACGATCTCGGTCGCGCCCGCGGCGATCGCCTGCGCGACCGCGAGCTCGAGATCGGATTCGTCCTTGGCCGCCGAGAATTTCGCGACCGGAATGCCCTGCCGCGCCATCCGCTCGACGCCGGCATCGCCGAGCGAGTCCATGTCGCCGACGATGAGGTGGGGAAGGAGCTTCCATCGTTCGAGCGCGAGCGCGCCGCCATCGGCAGCGACGACGTAGTCCTGCGCACCGATGACCGCACGGTCAGACGGCAGAACATCACCGTGTGCGACGACGACGGCCCTCATGGGCAAAATAAAAGCGGCGCCTGAGCGCCGCTCGTAGGTGGTCGTCCGTCGCTTCGCTCCGTCCGACCGTCCTGCTGCGCCCAGCTTCGCCGGGACGCAGTAAGTGTCTCCACGCGTCTCGACTCCCTACGCTGACATTACTCAGATCAGGTTCTGGGGTCTGCGGCTGTCCGCACTCTCAGCGCCCCCTTCGTCGGGCGCTCCCCCGTCGTATTCAGTTGTGTGCCTTTCAAGTGTATGCCGATTCCGGCGAAAACGAAGAGGGCCAAGCCCGTCGCCGAGCCTGGTCCTCAATCGACCGTAATGAGTGGGGTGGCTATGCCGCTTTGCGGTCCTCCGACTTGCGGGTCACCACGATCACGTCGCCGCGCGACGGCGCGACGAGCCATGCGACGACCAGGACCGCGAACGACGCGAATGCGAGGATCTCCATCTCCGCCTCCTTAAATCTGGTACGCGGCTTCGCGGTGCTGCGACGCGTCGAGACCGAGGACTTCCTCGCTCTCGGGCACGCGAAGCCCGACGAAGACATCGATGAGCTTCAAGATCACGAACGTCATGACCGCCGAGTAGACGATCGACGCGCCGACAGCGATCGCCTGGATGCCCAGCTGTCCCGGATTACCGGCGAGGAGGCCGTCCTTCGCGCCGCTGTTGATCGCGACGGTCGCGAAGATGCCTGTCGCGAGCGCGCCCCACGCACCGCCCACGCCGTGGACGCCGAAGACGTCGAGGGCGTCGTCAACGCGGAGACGCTTCGTGAGCTGGATCGCGGTGTAGCAGAAGATGCCGGCGCCGAGCCCGATGAGGATCGACGCCGAGACGTCGACGTAGCCGGACGCGGGCGTGATCGCGACGAGACCTGCGACCGCACCGGCCGCCGCACCGAGCACGCTTGGCGCGCCCTTGTGCAGCCACGAGACCGTCATCCAGGTCAGCGCGGCCATCGCCGCGGCGGTGTTCGTCACGACGAACGCGTTCGCCGCGAGACCGCCGGCCGTGATCGCGCTCCCCGCGTTGAAGCCGAACCAGCCGAACCAAAGCAGCGACGCGCCTAGGACGGTCATCGTCGCGTCGTGCGGCTCGAGCGCCTCGCGGCCGTATCCGACGCGCCGACCGAGGACGAGCGCGGCAACGAGCGCGGAGACGCCGCTCGTGATGTGCACGACGGTGCCGCCGGCGAAGTCGAGCGCGCCGAGCTGACCGAGCCATCCGCCGCCCCAGACCCAGTGCGCGATCGGGTCGTAGACGAACGTGGCCCAGAGCAGAGTGAAGATGACGAACGCCTTGAAGCGCTTGCGCTCGGCGAACGCGCCGGTGATGAGCGCCGGCGTGATCACCGCGAACATCATCTGGAAGACCATGAACGCCTGGTGCGGAACGGTCGCCGCATACGGACCCGGCTCCTGACCGACACCCCGGAGCGCAAGCCAGTCGAGGCCGCCGATGATCCCGCCCTTGTCCGGACCGAACGCAAGCGTGTAGCCCCAGAGGACCCACTGCACGCTGATGAGGCAGAGGATGAAGAAGCTGTGCATGATCGTCGCGAGGACGTTCTTCCTCCGGACGAGACCGCCGTAGAAGAAACCGAGCGCAGGGGTCATGAGCATCACGAGAGCGGCTGACATGAGAAGCCATGCGGTGTCGCCGGCGGAAATGGTTGTCGGCATTCGTACCTCCCGCCGCAGAGCCTGAGCGACCGCCGTGCCTCGGTCAGCGGCGAGAGGGCGTTACGAGGGTTGCGGTTAGGTCGTGGACTCGGTGTGTTGCGGTGCCTCGCGCGCCGGTCGTCCCTCGGCCACGTCTGTGAGACGCGGGAGGAAGTAGTCCCAACCTTCGGTATGGCTCGCGACCGCCTCTTGCGGCAACCCGCGATGCACGAGACGGAGGCGGGTTCCCGATCCCATCGGCTGAAGGTCGATCTCGACGGTGCTCGATCCCGGCGGGACCATCTCGTTACCTTCCCAACCCCAGGTGAAGACGACGCGCCGATCGCGGACGACCTCGACGTACTTCCCGGCCGCGATGTCCTTCGCGCTCCCGAACTCGACGCGGAACGCGCCGCCGCGCCGAGGCTCGAGCTCCGCAAGCCGGCCCTTCCACCGGACGTACTGCACCGGATCGGTCAGCAGGCGGAAGACGGTCTCCGGCGGGGCATCGATCGTGATCACCCGCTCAATGACTTTCGTGTCGAGGGCCATGCCTCCTTGACCTCCTCTGTTGGTCTTCGCGCTCCGCGGCGGCCTTCAGCGTACGCAGACTCTCGGACCAGAAGACCTCGAGGGAGGCCCAGAGCTGCGCGATGGTCTCGGGTCGCGCGCGGTACAGGCGCTTCGTCCCGTCCCGCCTCTCGGTGACGAGGCCGGCCTCCTTCAGGACGCGGAGGTGCTGGGAGATCGCCGGCCGCGTGACGTCGAAGCGGCGCGCGATGTCGCCGACCGAGAGCTCCTTGCTCGAGACGAGCCGAAGGATCTCGCGGCGTCGGGGTTCGCCGAGAGCGGCAAATGCGTCGATTTTTTGAGAGTAAGTCGGCGCTTACTCATCGTCAAGGCAACTTGCGACCCGTCGTCACCGATTCACGACTCAATCACGACCGATCGGACCGTTCACCTCGCACAGCGCTGGCGTCAGCCTTGTCCCTCGAAGAGTGATGATGCGCGGCGACGTCTTCACGGACGACCCCATCGAGGCCTGGCTCTTGCTTAAGCCAAGAGCGCGAAGGACGTCGCGCTACGGCCGCACCCCGACGAGTTCTACTTGTACTCAGACGTTCAGCTGGAGGTAACGGACAGATGGCCGCGAGCGCCCAAGATCTCACGCAAGTGCAGGCGAGGCACTGGGCCGCGCGGCCACTCCCCGAGCCCCCGCGCTCCCACCGGATGTCTAAGAGCGCTCCGCCTCAGCACGACCGGATCGGACTTCTCCTCGAGGATTGGATGCGCGAGCTGACGGTGGGGAACACGCTCGACGGCGAATAGCGAGCTCGAGACTCTCGCCGGCCGGCTGGCCGGTGACCCCGGGACGCTCGACGCTCCGCTACGGAAGCTGTTCGCGACGACCGATGTCCGCGTGCTTGGGGCGAGTCACGCTCCGCTGACCTGGATCGGGATGGCTCCCAGCATGCGCGCGCTCTACCGCTGGACCGGCCGCGCGTTGGTCGAAGGAATCGATCACGGCTTCTCGGTGATCCTCAAAGCGTGGGTCCGCGACACGGAGACGGATGTCCCGGTCCAGTGGAACTACTGGAAGCGTGAGTTCCTTGCGTACAACTCGGGGATGCTCGAGGAGCTACTGGGGATCGAAGCTCCGCGGCTTTTGGGCGCGGTCGACGAGGACGAGCACGTCTACGTGTGGCTGGAGGACGTCCGCGCAGCGTCGGAGTCGCGGTGGCTGACCGATCGGTACGTCCTCGCTGCGCGCCATCTCGGACGATTCAACGGTGTCTACGCCCAGGGCCGACCCGTGCCCGACGTGACTTTCCTCACCCGCACATACCTCCGCTCCTGGACGACCTGGATCCCTTGGCTGGATTCGGTCCGCTCTCCGGCCACCTGGTCGGATCCGCTTGTGGCGGTCGCGATCCCCTCGCCGCCTATCGCCCGCCTGGAGCGTCTTCACTCGATGATCGCGCCACTCTTCGATCGGCTAGAGGCCCTTCCGCAGACGCTCGCACATCTCGATGCGTGGCGAGCGAACCTCATCGGCTCGCGGCGGGCCAGTGGCGATCTCCGCACCGTGGCCATCGATTGGTCATTCGTGGGCACAGCGCCTCTCGGTCAGGAAGTCGCGATCCTCGTCGGTGGAAGCCATATCTGGCTCGACGCGGAACCAGACGAGCTCGGGACAATGAGCGAAAGATCGTTCGCGGCATACGTCGACGGTCTGCGCGATGCCGGATGGCGTGGAGACGGGCGCGCTGTGCGTTTCGCGTACGCCGCGTCGGCCGCGCTCTACATGGTGCCGCCGCTTCCATTCTGGTTCGCACGCATCGCCGACCCCGCACGTCGGGAATGGCTCGAACGCAAATGTCGCCGCGACGCGCATGAGGTCGTTCGGGCCTGGACGCTGCTTCTCGGTCACATGCTCGGGCTCGCCGATGAGGCATACGCGCTCGCCGACCGCCTCGACTAGCGACATATAAGGACAGCGCTCTCGCCGACGACCCGAATCTTTCGAAGATCGTTGTTGCGTTGTTGTTACGTGCACCGCATGATTCGCCAGGTCGCGTTTGGGGATGGCGCGAGGCGCGCGTGAGAGAAGGGGAAGTCTGGTGGGGCTCAGTACGCATTGATCGCTCCCAGTTACCTCGTGTCTGGGAGCGGTTCATCGCGGACGATCGGGATCGCCGAATGGCGATCTTTTGTCTACGCGTTTGTGGTGCTGTACGTGCTCTTCATCAGCATGCCGCTCACGAGCGCGCTCCTGATCGATCAGCCCGCATCTGCCAAACCAGCGGCGCCCCTCGTTACGACTCAGAACTCCACTCAGGCGATCGCATCACCTTCAGCCTCTCCTCTTGCTTCGACTCCCCTCAAGCTCACGATCGAACAAGGCATCGACCCCGACACGATCGTCATGGTCTTCCCCCCCGGCACCGCGCAATCGATCGTCGACGCGACCGTCGGCTCGCTCGAGCTCTCGATCATCTCGGGCGACACTTCGAGCGGACGATTCGTCGTCGCGATCCCGAAGGTCCGCGTGTACGCGGATCCCGATTCGAGCGACAACGCGTGGGTGTACTTCCCGAAGGTCTACACAAGCGCCGATAGCGACGCATACCTCGCGGCGAACGGCCTCGTCCTCATTCGTTGGGCCCGCGACCCCGAGACCAACGATCGCTTCGCGCTCGTGCAGGTGCCGCGTCTCGAAGCGACGCTCGTCGACGCGACGCGCGGCTACTACAGCATCACGCTCCGACCGACGGATGCAGCGAGCCTGGCTGCATGGGCAGCCGAGTCCGGCGTTCGCATCATTCAATACGACGCGACGACAGGCGTGACGTTGGTGCAGCCACTCGATTGGCAACCACCCGCGCCGCGTCCCGTTACGACCCCTGCTCCCGCGCCGAGTGCCGCACCGATCGCGAAGCCGTCCGCGATCCCATCAGCGACCGCAGCGCCGAGCGTGAAGCCGTCGGCGACCGCGGCGCCGTCGACCTCCGCGCAGCCATCCACGACCGCGAGGCCGTCAGCGACGCCGGCGCCCAGCGCGGCGCCATCGAGGACACCGGCACCCACGTATGCACCCGCGGGCGCAGCCGAGTCTTCGAACACCGTCGCGGCTGCGCAGACGTTCTCCGGAATCGGATCGAAGATGGCGAGCTTGTGGACTCCTACGTCCGCATCGATGTCTGACGATGGGCCGACACCTCCGCCTTCGCCGACTCCAAGCGACCCGCCTCCGCCATCGACCTCTCCGGATCCATCGCCATCGGCGACACCCGAGCCATCGCCTTCGACCCCACCCGCGCCATCGCCCTCAGCGACGCCCGAGCCATCGCCTTCCGCGACGCCCGAGCCATCGCCTTCGACGACACCCGCGCCATCGCCCTCCGCGACACCTGAACCATCACCGAGTCCGTCGCCGACACCGAGCGCGTCTCCTGATCCGACACCCTCGCCGAGTGCGAGCCCGTCGCCGAGTGCGAGCCCGTCGCCGAGTGCGAGCCCGTCGCCGAGTGCGAGCCCGTCGCCGAGTGCGAGCCCGTCGCCATCCGCGTCGCCGAGTCCTGCGGTCTGGGGCGTCGGACTATCCGGTGCGGGGACCGGCACGGCCGGCTCGACGACGACGATCACCGCGATCGTGACGAAGGACGGCGCTCCACAGTCAGGCGCGACCGTTTCCTTCACCGCGTCGAGCGACACGCCGTCAACGGCCGGCGCGACGCTCGGCGCGAACGCATGCGTGACGGGCGCCGAGGGGAAATGTTCGGTGGAGCTCGGCAAGTCGGACTACGGTGTCGTCACCGTCTTGGCCGCGACGCCGGGCGACAGCACACCGGCGAGCAGCTCGCACTCGGTCACGTTCAAAGGGCCGTGGTCGATAACGATCGGTGACGGCACGAATACCAACGCGGTCGCGACGAACGGCTCCGTCGTGTCGGTGACCGTCAACGGCACGATCACGACTCGACCGGTGTCCATGGTCTCGTCGCTCGTGATCGCCGGCGGCGGCGGAAACGACAGCCTGACGGTCGGTGCGATGGATGTCGCGGTCTCGTTCGACGGCGGGGCTGGCAACAACACGTTGCACCTGGGCGGAGGTGCTGTTGTTTCTCTGAACGCCACGGGCGGGAGTGTCAGCAGCGCCGGCACCGCGGGCGCGACGTTCTCGAACGTCTCGTCGATCTCAGCGAGCGGAACCGGTAACACGCTCGCTGGTCCGACCCCCGACACGTCGTGGACGCTGACCGGGCCGAACGCGGGATCGGTCGGGGCGCTGTCGTTCAGCGGATTCGACAACCTGACGGGGAGCGCAGGCAACAAGGACACCTTCGTCGTCTCCGGCGGCGGCGCGCTGAGTGGCAGGATCGATGGCGGCGCCGGTGGCTTCGATACGCTCGTCATCAACGGCGGCCACTCCTCCGTCTCGTCGACGGCCAACAACGCAACTTCGGGAACCATCACGTTGGACGGAACGACGATCGCGTACACCGGACTCGAGCCGATCACGATCGTCCCCGCTCCCGCGCCGGTGATCCCCGTCGCGGCGGTCACCATCAACGGAAGCTCTGGTGGCGATCACATCACTATCCAGAACGACGGCAGCACCGGCAATCTGATCGCGACGGCGCCGACGATGGAGAGCATCTCGTTCCCTGTCCCGACGTCGACGCTGACGATCGACGGCGGCGACGGCGACGACGAGGTCACGCTCGCGGGAACCCTGTCCCTTCCTGGCGTCGCCTTCCTGGTGAAGGCCGAGAAGATCTCAGTGAGCGCGGGGGCGGTCGTCACCGCGACCGGCGGCTCGATCACATTGCAGGCGGCGAACAACCAGACGGGCTCGGCGCTCAGCGGTCTCGTCAACGCGACCGGGTTGGCATCGGCGACGGTCACGGATGCGCACCTCACCAGCGGGAACATCGTCATATCGGCGACGTCGACGGTCGCGCCACCATCACCGAGCTCCAAGTTCATCGGCCTCCACGCGGATTCGACCGCGACGGTGTCGGTGGACGGGGCGTCCGAAATCAGCGCGAGCGGGAGCGTCTCCCTGACCGCGTCGTCCACCGTGACCGCGCCAATGAGTGCCGTGGCGAGCCCCGGCGATGGGACACCGGGCGCGGACGCGGCGGTCGCGGGGTCACTGATCAGCAGCACCGCGACGGCGACCGTCTCCGGCTCGACGTCGGTCACAGCGACCGGTGACGTGTCGGTCTCGGCGACCAACGTCGTGGCGGCGATGGCGAGCGGGGACGCGAGCGCCGCGGCCGGTGGGGCGGGGATCGCGTTGGCGAACGTCACGCAACGGACGAGCGCCTCCATCGGTGGGTCCGCGTCGATCACCGCGGCGAACCTGACCGTCCTCGCGGATTCCGATGGCTCCGTCACCTCGACCTCGCGCGCAAGTCGCGGCGGCTCCAGTGGGAACGACGAGTCGCCGGCCAGCCGGACGGCGAGCGGTCCGACCGACACCACCGGCAATGCCCACACCGCGGAGGGCGAGCTCCAATACGCGGGCGCCCTTTCGTTCAGTCGCCTGGACTCGGCGACGGAGGCGTACGTCGGGGGAACGACGGGCACGGTCCACGTAACGACGACCGGCGGTGAGCAGACGGTGAACGCGCGATCGAAGGCGCACTCGTCGGCGGAAGCGGACGGAGGCCCGGTCGACTCGAGCGCGTCGGGCGTTGGCGTCGCCATCGCCGTCAACCTCGCCACTGTCGCGACCACGGCCCGGCTCGGCGACACCGTCCTTGGGGCAAACGCTGTCGTCGTTCGGGCGGAGGCTCCAGAGGCGATGACATTCGGAGCATCCGCGATCTCGGGCGCGGGCAGCGCGACGAACGTCGGCTTCGCGGGTGCGCTGTCCGTGAGCGTCGTTGGGGTAAACACGTCCGCGTCTGTCGACGCTGGAAAGACGGTCAGCGCGCCGAATGCCGATCTGCGCTTCGCGGCGAGCTCCTCGCTGGATAGCACGGCCTCGTCCGGCGCGGCCGCGGATGCCACGACCGGTGCGAAGACCGGTATCGGTGCGTCAGTCGCCGTGCACATCGTCGACGACCACACCCGAGCGGTGCTCGAGGACGGCTCGAACGTGACCGCGCACGACCTGACCCTCGAGGCGACGAGCAACCGGAGCGTCGCCACGAGCGCACAGGGCGGCGCCGCGGGCGGCACCGCCGTCACGCCGGTCGTCGCGATCACCTATTCAGGCTTCAGCACCGAGGCGTCGGTGGGCACGGGCGTCACGCTCGACATCAGCGGCAACCTCGTCGCGCGGGCCACCGACACGTCGGCACCCGTCACCACGAGCGCGGAAGGTGAC
>WNGL01007536.1_pt1 | contig 12775 bp, 9 predicted proteins | sample 5400591 | NCBI WGS metagenome assembly WNGL01 (sample SAMN13153377, study PRJNA577476) | soil metagenome | isolation source: 80 cm soil or saprolite under Garry oak tree replicate 1 | place: USA:California | collected 2016-06-15
CCGAATGACGACGACGTCGCCCGAATGAATGCCCCCCGCGAGGATGGCGGCCAGGCAGGCTTCTTCTGAGTCGAACACCCGCGCGGGACCCGTGATCGCGTGCGCGCCATGCCCGCTGACTTTCGCGACCGCGCCCTCAGGCGCGAGGTTGCCACGCAGGATCACGATGTGTCCCTGTGGGGCGAGCGGCCGATCCCACGGACGGATCACGTCCTGGTCGGGCGATGGGCGCACCGGGACACCCTGCACTATCTCGCCGACGGCACGCCCGTCGATCGTCAGCGCGTCGCCGTGCAGCACGCCATTCGCCAGCAGAATTCGCATCACCTGCGGAATCCCACCGGCGCGATGCAGATCGGTCGTGACGTAGCGTCCCGACGGTTTGAGGTCGCACAGCACCGGCACGCGCTTGCGTATCGCCTCGAAGTCCTCGAGCGCGAGCGGCACGCCCGCCGCGCGGGCAATCGCCAGAAGGTGGAGCACGGCATTCGTGGATCCGCCGATTGCCATGACGACGGCGATGGCGTTCTCGAACGCCTTGCGCGTGAGGATATGGCGCGCCAGGCGCCGCGCCCGCACGGCGTCGGCCAGCACCGCCGCCGAGCGCGCGGCGCTGTCCGCCGTCTCCTGATCCTCGGCGGCCATCGTGGACGAGCCCGGCAGGCTCATCCCCATCGCCTCGATGGCGGCGGACATCGTGTTCGCCGTGAACATGCCGCCGCACGATCCCGCACCGGGACAGGCCCGGCGCTCGATCTCGAGCAGCTCGTCCTGCGGCATGCGCCCCGCGCCGGCCGCGCCGACCGCCTCGAACACACTCACGACCGTCAGATCGCGCCCCGCGTGATGCCCCGGCTTGATCGTGCCGCCGTAGACGAAGATCGCGGGAATATCGAGCCGCGCGATGGCGATCATCGCGCCGGGCATGTTCTTGTCGCAGCCGCCGATCGCGAGCAGCCCGTCCATGCGCTGCGCGCCGCACGCCGTCTCGATCGAATCGGCGATCACCTCCCGCGACACGAGCGAGTAGCGCATCCCCTCGGTGCCCATCGAGATGCCGTCGCTGACGGTGATCGTCCCGAATGTCTGCGGCATGGCGCCGGCCTGCCGCAGCGCCTGCTCGGCGCGGCGCGCCAACCGGTCGAGGCCTGAGTTGCACGGCGTGATCGTGCTGTGCGCGCTCGCGATGCCAATGATCGGCTTCGCGAAGTCGCCGTCCGTGAACCCTACCGCGCGTAGCATGGCGCGGTTGGGCGCGCGCTCGAGACCCTCGGTGATGGCGCGGCTGCGGAAGTTGTCGCTCACGACAGTCCCTCGAGGGCCGCGGCGACCACGCCCTCGGCGACCCGGGCGCCCATCTCCGTGGTGCCGATCCTGGGCTCGCCGGGCAGGGCGATGTCCTGGGTGCGGGCGCCCGCGTCGAGCGCGGCGGCCACGGCATCGTCCACACTGTCTGCCGCGTCCACGAGCTTGAGGCCGTGGCGGAGCAGCAGCGCGACCGTCGCAATCGCGCCGAGCGGATTCGCGACGTCACGGCCGGCGAGCGGGGGCGCGGACCCGTGGACCGGCTCGAACAGCCCCGGCCCGGTGCCGAGCGATGCGGAGGGCAGCAAGCCGAGCGAGCCCACCAGGACGGCAGCTTCGTCGCTGAGGATGTCGCCGAACATGTTCTCGGTCAGCACGACGTCGAGGGAGGCGGGGTCGCTCACCAGACGCATCGCGGTCGTATCGACGTAAGAGTGCTCGAGGCGCACGTCCGGATACAAGCGGGCGACCTCCGTCACGGTCTCCCTCCAGAGCTGTGACACCTCGAGCACGTTGGCCTTGTCGACCGAAGTGACAAGTCGCCGGCGGGCCCTCGCGGCATCGAATGCGACGCGCGCGATGCGCTCGATCTCGGCGGTCGTATAGACAAGGGTGTTCACGGCCCGCGTGCGCTCGCGGCCGCGCGGTTCACCGTAATACAGTCCGCCGGTCAGCTCGCGGACGACCAGCACGTCGACGCCGCGCAGCCGGTCCGCCTTGAGGGGCGAGCAGGCCGCGAGCGCCGGGTGAACGGCGACCGGTCGCAAGTTCGCATAGACGTTGAGCAGCTTGCGGAGCGCGAGCAGCCCCGTCTCGGGGCGGAGCTCGCGCGGCGCGCCGTCCAGCGCGGGATCACCAACGGCCCCGAGCAGCACGGCGTCGCTGCGTAGGACGGCCGCCTTGGTCTCGGGTGGCAGGGGGTTCTTCGCCACGGCGACCGCTGCGGCACCGATCGGGAAGGTCTCGAGCGCGAAGCGCAGGTCGAAGCGCTCCCCCACGGCCTCGAGCACGCGCACCGCCTGAGCGATCACCTCCGGCCCGATGCCGTCGCCGGGCAGAACGGCGATCGAATAGGACTTCATGCGTGGCTCCGCTCGTAGGCGGCGATGCTCGGCTCCTCGAGCAGCGTGCGGCCGATCTCATCGAGCCCGCGCAGCAGCAGCTCGCGACCATAGGGCTCGGCGCTGAAGCGCGCGGAGAAGCCGCGGTCGTCGGATATCACCTGCTGCTCCAGATCGACCATGACTTCGTAGACGCCACCTTCCGTACTCCGGATCAGGGCATCGACTAGGGTGGCGGGCAGTCGCACGGGCAGCACGCCGTTGCGGTAACAGTTGGCCACGAAGATATCGGCGAACGATGGCGCGATAATGGCGCGGAAACCGTACTGCGCCAGCGCCCAGACGGCGTGCTCGCGCGAGGAGCCACAGCCGAAGTTGGGGCCGGTGATCAGGATCGTCGCCCCCTGCGCGTCCGGGCTGTTGAGCTCGAAGGCCGGATCGGGCGATCCATCGGGCCGGTAGCGCCAATCGTGGAACAGCGCCGGTCCGAACCCTGTGCGTTCGACCCCTTTGAGGAACTGCTTCGGAATGATCTGGTCGGTATCCACGTCGCGCCGCGGCAGCGTGACCGCCCGTCCCCGGTGACGCACGAACGGCGCTACCATGCGCGCACGTCCACGAGGTGTCCTTCGATCGCGGCGGCCGCGGCCATAGCGGGGCTCATGAGATGCGTGCGGCCACCGCGCCCCTGCCGCCCCTCGAAATTGCGGTTCGACGTGGCGGCGCAGCGTTCTCCCGCGCCCAGCACGTCGGCATTCATGCCGAGGCACATGGAGCACCCGGCGTTGCGCCACTCGAACCCGGCGTCTGTGAACACGCGATCCAATCCTTCGCGCTCGGCCTGCGCCTTCACCCGCTGCGACCCGGGCACCACCATGGCGCGCACGCGCGACGCCACGTGCCGGCCGCGCACGACCTCGGCCGCCGTACGGAGGTCCTCGATGCGCGCATTGGTGCACGATCCGAGAAACACCCGATCGATGGGAATCCCCTCGAGCGGCGTGCCGGGGATGAGCCCCATGTATTCCAGCGCCCGCGCCGCGGCCTCACGCTCATGCTCGGTGGCGAGCTGCGCGGGATCGGGGACGCGGCCGGTGATGTCGGCGACCATGCCGGGCGTCGTACCCCATGTGACCTGCGGCCCCACGGTCGCCGCATCGAGCCGGACTTGCGCGTCGTAGTGCGCGGTGGCGTCCGACCGGAACGTCTGCCAGCGCCCGAGCGCGGCCGACCAGGCCGCGCCGGTGGGCACGCGGGGCCGGCCCTCGAGGTAGTCGAATGTGACTTCATCGGGCGCGATCATCCCGGCGCGGGCCCCAGCCTCGATCGACATGTTGCACACCGTCATGCGCTCTTCCATCGACAGCGCGCTGACGGCATCGCCGGTGTATTCGATGACGTGGCCGCTCGCGCCGGCCGTGCCGATCTTGCCGATCAGCGCGAGAATCAGATCCTTCGCCGCCACGCCCGGCGCGCGGCGGCCGGTGATCCGCGCCTCCAGGTTACGCGGCTTGTTCAGCACGATGCACTGGGTCGCGAGGACGTGCTCGACCTCGCTCGTTCCAATGCCGAGTGCGAAGGCCCCGAACGCGCCGTGCGTCGCGGTATGCGAGTCGCCACAGACGATCAGCATGCCGGGCTGCGTCGCCCCAAGCTCCGGTCCAATGACGTGGACGATGCCCTGCCCCGGCGATTGGAGATCGAACAGCTCGATGCCGAACTCCCGCGCGTTCGCACTCAGCGCATCGACCTGTCGCGCCGCGACGGCGTCGGCGATCGGGACGGAGCGTTCACCGGTCGGCACGTTGTGGTCCACAGTCGCCAGCGTGCGCTCCGGACGGCGCACGGTCCGTTTCTCGCGCTTGAGGCCCGCGAACGCCTGCGGAGACGTCACCTCGTGGACGAGGTGCAGATCCACGTAGAGCAGCGCCACGCCGTCCGCGAGCTCGCGGACGACGTGGGCGTCCCACACGCGGTCGAACAACGTGCGGCTCACGCCCGCGCGGGCTCCCGCTCCGCCTGCTTGGGTGCGCTTTTCGGCTTTGCGCGCTTCCCTTCCTCGGTCCACGGCATCATCGCCCGCAGCCGGGCACCGACCTGCTCGATCTGGCTGTTCTGGGCAGCACGCCGCAGCTCGTTGAAACGGGGAGCGCCCGCACGGCATTCGGCGATCCACTCTCTGGCGAAGACGCCGTTGCGGATGTCGGCGAGCAGCGTCCGCATCTCCTCGCGCACCGCAGGGCTGATCACCCGTGCGCCGCGCGTCAGGTCGCCGTACTCGGCCGTATTGCTGATCGAATGCCGCATGAACCCCAGCCCGCCACGATAGATGAGATCGACGATGAGCTTCAGCTCGTGCAGGCACTCGAAGTACGCCATCTCGGGCGAGTACCCCGCCTCGGTCAGCGTCTCGAATCCCGCCTGAATGAGCGCCGTGACCCCGCCGCACAGCACCGCCTGCTCGCCGAACAGATCGGTCTCGGTCTCCTCGGCAAACGTCGTGGCGATGACGCCGGCGCGCGAGCACCCGATCCCCGTGGCGTACGCGAGCGCGTTTTGCAGCGCCTTCCCGCTCGCGTCCTGATGGATCGCGACCAGCCCCGGAACGCCGCGTCCCGCCTGGTACTCGCTGCGCACGAGATGCCCTGGCGACTTCGGCGCGATCATCGAGACGTCCACGCCGGCCGGCGGCACGATCTCGCCAAAGTGGATGTTGAAGCCGTGGGCGAACATCAGCGTCTTGCCAGGACCGAGCGCGGGCGCGACCGCGGTCTCGTAGACCGCGCGCTGCTCCTGGTCGGGCACGAGGAGCATGATGACGTCGCCCGCTTTGGCCGCCTCGGCGACGGACCGCACGTCGAGTCCGTCCGCGGTGGCCTGCTTCCAGGATGCCCCATTGGGCCGCAACCCGACGATGACCTTGGCACCCGAGTCGCGCAGGTTTTGCGCGTGCGCATGACCCTGGCTGCCGTACCCGATAATGGTGAACACGCGATCGCGCAACCGCGCGCGCTCGGTGTCCGCCTCGTAATACACGCGCACCGATGAGGACATATTGTCTCCAGGAGATGAGGACGAGTGTAGGGGCGCAGCATGCTGCGCCCCTACCACGACAATGGTAGCCTTGCGGACGCCGACCACATTCTGGATTTGCAGCACCAGGTTTTGGATCGTCGCGTCGTCCGCGTCGATCTCACACGACAACCGCCAGACGCCGGGCGGGCCATGCGAATCGACCGCGAAGCCGCGGATCGGCACGTTGCGCCGTCGCAAGGCGCCGCACACGCGGCCGAGCGTCAGGAGGTCGCTGTTCAGCAGCACCGTCACGGTGCGCGCAGCGGTCATACCGGCGCCGCCTCGAGCGGCTCGGACAACGAGCCGCCGGGCACGATCATCGGGAAAACGTTCGCTTCCTGCTCGATCACCAGCTCCACCAGCGCCGGACCCGGGGCGGCGTTCGCCTGCCGCAACGCCTCGGTCACTTCACCGGCCTGCCGGACGCGCCACCCCGGAATGCCGTACGCCTCGGCCAGCTTCACGTAATCGGGACTCCAGATCGGCGTGTTCGAATAGCGGCCGCCGTGGAAGAACTGTTGCCACTGCCGCACCATGCCGAGGTAGCCGTTGTTGAAGATCGCGAGCTTCACCTCGAGTCCTTCCTGCACCATCGTCGCGATCTCGGCCATGTTCATCTGAAATCCGCCGTCTCCCGATATGGCCCAGACGGGCTCAGCGGGACGTGCCATGCGCACGCCCATGGCCGCGGGCACGGCGAACCCCATGGCGCCCAACCCCCCCGAGGTGATGTGCGTGTTCGGCCGCTGGAAGGGATAGCGCTGCGCCACCCACATCTGATGCTGGCCGACGTCCGAGACGATCGTGCAGCGGCCGCCGGTGACCGCGGCGAGCGCGGACAGAATCACGTCGGGCGACAACCCGCCGGTGTACGACTCCTCACGCTTGCGCATCAGCGCGCGGATCTCTTCCCACCAGCGGGCGGTGTCGCGCGGCGCCACCACCGTCAGCAACCGCTCGACGACGCGGCGCGCGTCCCCCACGATCCCGACAGCCACGGGCACGTTGCGGCCGATGGCGACCGGATCCACGTCGATTTGGACGATCTTGGCGTGCGGGGCGAACGTGGCGGTGTTCCCCGTGACGCGGTCGTCGAACCGCAGCCCGATCCCCACGATCAGATCGGCGGCCTGGATGGCCTTGTTGATGTGGACTTCGCCATGCATTCCCGGCATGCCGAGGTGCAAGGAGTGCGCTTGGGGGATCGCGCTGATGCCGAGCAGCGTCGTGATCACCGGCATGTCGGTGCGCTCGGCCAGCTCCCGCACCTCCGCGTACGCGCCGCTCACGATCACGCCGCGGCCGATCATCAACAGCGGGCGCTGCGCCTCGGCGATGAGATGTGCGGTTTGCTGGATGGCGCTCTCGAGGTCCTGGGTGTCAGGTGTCAGGTGTCTGGGCTTCCCTGGCCCCTGACCCCCGGCACCCGACACCTTGTATTCGGCTTTCTGGTTCTGGACGTCTTTCGGCACATCCACGAGCACGGGACCAGGGCGTCCCTCCATCGCGATCGCCATCGCCTCGCGCACGTCGTCGGCCAGCTCTTCGACGTCGCGCACGAGCACGTTGTGCTTCGTGACCGGCTGCGTCACCCCGACGACGTCGGTCTCCTGAAACGCGTCGCGGCCCAGCATCGGGCGCCCTACCTGCCCCGTGATTGCCAGGACTGGTGAGCCGTCCATGTGCGCCGTGGCGAGCCCGGTCACGAGGTTGGTGGCGCCTGGGCCGGACGTGGCGATGCACACGCCCACGCGTTGGCCGGCGCGCGCGTAGCCGTCCGCCGCGTGAGCGGCGGCCTGCTCGTGCCGCACCAGGATGTGGCGCAGCCCGGCGTGCCCGTGGAGGGCGTCGTAGAACGGCATGATGGCACCGCCGGGGTAGCCGAACAGCACGTCGACTCCCGCATCGACCAGGGTGCGGCACAGGATCTGCGCGCCCGTCAGTAGTTCGCTCATGGGTACCTACACTCCCCAGAAGTAGCTGCTGCTCAGCGCAGCGGTCTCGAGCCCGTCGGCGTGGTCCGCCTTATTCAGCGCATGCAGCAGGGCGCGCGCGCCGGCCTCGACGATATCGGTCGACGCGCCATGGCCGCTCAGCGACTTCCCGTCGATGCGCACCTGCAGGATGACACGACCCAGGCTGTCGCGCCCCGGGGTCACGGACTGGACCGAGAGGTCGAGCACCTCGATCGCGCGCCCGACCGCTTCGCCAATGGCGGCGAAGGCGGCCGCGATGGGGCCGTTGCCGGTCGCGGATGCGCTGCGCTCGTTGAATCCGGGACCGGCGACGCGCACGGCCGCAGACGCGGTGTCGGTCCCGCACGTCACGCGCAGCTCGGTGAGGCTGTACACCTCGGGGGCGCGGTGGAAACCGTCGTGCAGCAGGGTCAGCAGATCCTCATCGAGGATCTGCCGCTTCTTGTCGGCCAGCGCCGTGAACGCCTGATACAGCTGTTCGAGCGTCGCGGCGTCGGGCTCGTAGCCGAGCTCGCGATAGCGCCGTTCGAGCGCATGGCGGCCCGAGTGTTTGCCCAGCACGATGCTCGATCCGCCCGCCCCCACCGTTTCGGGGGCGATGATTTCGTAGGTCAGGCCGTTTTGCAGCACGCCGTGCTGGTGGATCCCCGCTTCGTGCGCAAAGGCGTTGCGGCCGACGATCGCCTTGTTCGGCTGCGGGAACACGCCGATCTCGTGCGACAGCAGCCGGCTCGTGCGCACGATCTCGCGCGGATTGACGCGGCACTGGAACCCGACGACTTGCGGCCGTACGCGTCCCGCCATGACGATCTCCTCGAGCGCGGCATTGCCCGCCCGCTCCCCGATGCCGTTCACCGTGCATTCGACCTGCCCGGCGCCGGCCTCGATCGCGGCGAGCGAGTTGGCGACGGCGAGGCCGAGGTCGTCGTGGCAATGCGCGCTCAGCACCACCGCCGCTGCCTCGGGCACGCGCTCGCGCACCGAGCGGAACAGCGACGCGTACTCGGCGGGCGTCGTGTACCCGACGGTATCCGGCAGGTTGATCGTCGTCGCGCCTTCGGTGATGGCGACGAGGACGACGCGACACAGGAAGTCGAGGTCGCTGCGCGTCGCGTCTTCCGCCGAGAATTCCACGTCGGCGGTGTAGCCGCGGGCGCGCCGGACCGCGGCGCGCACCCGTGCGACGCAGGTCGGGCGATCGATGCGCAGCTTCTGCTCGAGGTGGAGATCGGAGGTCGCGATGAAGACGTGGATGCGCTTGCGGTGCGCCGGTTGCAGCGCTGCCGCCGCGGCATCGATATCGCCGTCGTGACACCGCGCCAGCGCGGCGATGATCGGACGCCGCACGGCCTCCGCGACCTGCTGCACGCCGCGCAGGTCGCCTTGCGACGCGGCCGGGAAGCCGGCTTCGATGACGTCCACGCCGAGCGTGTCGAGTTGGCGAGCCAGTCGCAGTTTGGCTTCCGGTGACATCGCGTTCCCGGGCGCCTGCTCGCCGTCCCGCAGCGTGGTATCGAAGATGATGACATCCCTGGCCATGGTTTTCCTCCGCGGTAAAAAAAAAGACCGCGAACCCGAAGGGGTTCGCGGCGCCGGTGCTGCTTCGTCCTACTTTCGTGCGACTTCTAGACTCTTACCTCCGCGCGCGCCGCGACCCCCCTGCCGAGCGTAAGGCTCAGCAGCAGGACCAGAGTAAGCAGCAGGAACGCGAGTTGGCTCATGTGTACGAGCCTAATCTCCACAGTTGCCCGCGGTTGTCAAGTGAGGTACATCAACGCCGTGTTGCTCGAGCTCGAGAAGCGGATTCAACCGTGTATCGAGACTTCGCCAACTCGACAGGAAAGAACGAGAGGACCGACTACGCGCCCTCCACCACCTTGGGGCGGTTCAGGGCGCGAGCGGCGGGTTTTTCAACGCTACGCGCGCCGCGATGCGCATGCGGGCGTCGCCGTCCGTGGCGGCGATCGGTTGGAGCGTAGACCGTAACCGGTTCGCGAGCGACTCGGTCAGACGTTCCCGGCCGACGACCGGAGCGGGGTGATCGATCGCGCCGTAGTGGTGCACGAGCAGCTCGCTCGAATCCCCCACGAAGTCATCGAAGCCCGGGACGACGGCTGGATCGGCGTATGTGAGCAAAACGAGTAGCGCGGCGACGCGCGCGTTGAGGCTGCGCCCTCGCTGTTCCAGCGTCGTGAAGAGAGCGGAGACCAGCTCCGGCGTCACGAACCCGCGCGTGGCGGTAACCAGCAAACCGAGCTCGGCACGATCGTCTCCCGCCGCCGACCACACCTTCACTATCGCCGGAACCCCCTCGGCGCCGCACAGGCCGATGGTGTTCAGCGCCTCCGTGCGCTGCGGCCCCGGCACACCCGCGGTCAACACTTGCACGGCGAGCCGGCAGTCGTTGCGCAGCTTGACGCTGTCCGCGTGTGTCTGGGCCGGCAACGCGCCAGGCGCGGCGAAGAGCGCCCCACTCAGCACGACCGCGGTGAAGGACATTTCTCGGATCACGCGCATACGTTACCTCGGAGCGGCCGGCGCCGGAAACAGGACGAGCGTGCACGGTATCAGACTGAAGCGTTCGTCGTCCGCTTTGTCGGATTCTCTGTTTGCCGCCGCGATTACGGGCTCGAGCGCGGCCGTCGTCTCCGCATCGGGATTGTCCTGAATCACCAATCGCTCGATCACGGGGCCCGCCAGCTCGTTGAACCTGGCCGCGTATCGTCCAGCGTGTGATTTCGGATGCATGGTCTTACCCTCGTGCAGCTCGATCGTCCCTACCAGGCTAGATAGCTGTGAGCCCCGGCACGTCACCGTGGTTGAGATCACATTCGGATTGTCCGGCTGCAAGCGCGCCAACTCGCTGTTCGACTGCAGCTGCGACAGGTTGATGTGAATCTCCCAGCTGGGATCGTACGGATTCGCCGTGTAATAGCCGAGTCCGCCGTTCGGGCCTTCGTTGATGACGTTCAGCCTGTCCGGGAACCGCAGGAAATGAGCGGCCGCGTGAATGTGGCCGATGTGGAAGAGTCCGCGCTGGCCGGGGACCTGGTACGGACGCTCGGACATGTCGGCATCGTCGCTCACCGGGGGAGGTTCGAAATTCACCGTCAATGGCGGGCGATCCGTCACGGCGATGTGCGCCGTGCCTTCCCCCGGTTGGCCGTTGACCGTGCCATTCACCGTCACCGTGCCACTGGTCGCCATCGTGCCGGCCCATGTCACCTGGTCCTCGCCCGAGCTTCGAGAAAACGGCCGGAGACGGGCATCGTCGGGAGCGAAGCGCCACCCCTGCACGACTAAAGTAGCGCTCGACGGATCAGCCGACGCCGTACATCTCGCGGATTGACCGCGCTGGACCTGTTCAGGTGTGCATTCCAGACGCAGCGTCGCCGCCCCACCTCCGCCCGAGCCAGACACGCGACGTTCCGCCGCCCTCGGCGTGTCATGCACGAGTGCCGTCGCAACGAACGTGCCCTCGGATACGGCAATGGTCGCGTGACAGGTGATTTCGCCATCGCAGGAAGACAGCGACGTCCAGGTAGCCGCAGCCGCGGCGATGCGCGGCGCGGCAATGGGAGCGGCGGGCTTCTCGCGGCTGCCACCTACGATGCGGATTCGAGGTTCGCCCGCCGCCTGGCTGGAGACGCGCGCGGCCGCGACCACCGGCGGTTCCCCGCCATCAATCACCCCGCCGCCGTCCGGCACGAAGTACCAGCGCACGTCCGCGGCAGGCGATCCGTCCGTCGTTTCAACCTCCAGATCCGCTGTGCCACCCGCGGACCCGAGTGACTGCGCCGTGACGTTCAGAACGAGATGTGCGGACTCGTCCCCGCTGTCCGCGTGCACCGTGTAGGTATAGCTACCGCCGAACGTGAAGCACGGACCGCTGCCGAAGTCCCAGCTGAACTCGCAGAAGAACTGCGAGCGGCCCACCCAGAGCTCAGACCCACTCAGACCGGTGAGGATCGCGCCCGACTCCGGCGCGCGCTGACTCTCGCCGCCGTCCCAGGAGGCGAACGCAACGGCCGCATCGATCACCGGTACGCCGGACGGAGGCACCGGATCCTCGCCCAGGTAGAACGCGAAATCGGCACACAGGTCCACGAAAAACGAGCAGAAAAACTTGAGGCCGTCGGTTTGCGTGCGCGTGATTTGCCCGGTCACTGTCACCTTCACAGGAATGCCGGGTGGGAGCGTGAGACCTGAGGCTTGCAGCGGGACGTCGGGCAAGACGCTCCCGGACGCCGTGATGGTTACTGAGCCGCCGATGCCCATCGGCGGAGCGTCGGGGTCAGGGTCGACGTCGGCGACGGACGAGAAAAGGGGAGTGTTGGGGATGGCGTTCGATCGCTGCGGGTCGGTTGCGTCGCTGCACGCACCGAGTCCTAGCACAACCGTGAGCGACCCGGTTACCCACAGGTCACGGATTCGCATGGACCCCCCCCAGAGCCACCGGTCGGATTTGAACCGACGACCGCTCGATTACGAATCGAGAGCTCTACCACTGAGCTACGGTGGCGATGTGTTGCCGTAACGAGTTACTGCATCGGTCGAGAGGTCTACGCCGTGGTGCCAAAACCGAGTCCACGGAGCGCCTCCAACCGAGTCCCTAACTTAGCAACGTGTTGTTCGACACGGTACTCCACTACTTCGGAGCGATGCCGGACCTGCCCCAGGTGTCCGTAAACCTTACGCACCATCGCCTCCCCGCCGTGCCCCATTTCCCGCGACCGTGTACGTACTGACCGGCGCCCCAGCATCGAGCGTCTGTAGCCGAGTGGCGCAGTAGGTGTGAAACATCTTGGAGCGGATGTTTCCTTCCTCCCAGCCTGCTCGGCGGACGCTCGGCCAGGTAACGCTGCAGAGCGTCACGGAGCTGAGGTCACTCCGCACGCGCTCGCTGCTGTTGCACGACGGCCGGGCGACGACCATCGCCGCGGCGATCAAGCTCCACGCCGGGCAAGGGGCGGCAGCGCGCAATCGTTTCTTGCGACTGGGGCTGTTCGACCGCTTCGCGTTGCTCGCGTTCCTCCGCAGCTTGTAACGTTCTCGTCGGCGCGGCGGGTCCGGGGTAGTGTCCCCGGGCCCGCCGCTCGTATCTTCCGAGCGGGTCGTGGCTCCTCACTCGAGCACGCGGAGGCCGTATGGTGCAACGCCGATCGTTTCTCACCGCGCTGGCGTCTCTTTCGGGCGTGGCGATGACGCGCCCCGCGTTTGCCCTGCCGGTGTCGGACACGTGGGATCTTACGTGGCTGGACCACCTCAAAGGTCGTCACAAACAGGTATTTGCCGTCGGCGTCCTGCGCGATCACTTGCCGCTGCTCGTCGTCGTCAACTATCTCGACGCGCATCGCG
>WNGL01007537.1_pt1 | contig 12774 bp, 12 predicted proteins | sample 5400591 | NCBI WGS metagenome assembly WNGL01 (sample SAMN13153377, study PRJNA577476) | soil metagenome | isolation source: 80 cm soil or saprolite under Garry oak tree replicate 1 | place: USA:California | collected 2016-06-15
ACGCCGCCCCTCCTGCCGGTCCCGGACAATCGCGCCCTGGCGAAGTGGGTGGACGGTTTCCTCCTCGTGGTGGCCGCCCACAGGACACCGCGGCATCTCCTGGAGGAGGGGCTGCGTGTCCTGGAGCACGCCCGCGTCGCCGGCATCGTGTTCAACGGCGACGACCGGCCGTCCTCGGCGTACTACGGTTCCTACTACGGCCACGGCCGCGACCAGGGAGACGGGGGCGCGGCTCGCCGGGAACGCCCGGTGTGGAAGAAGGTGGGAGCGCCGTGGCGCTGATCCTGGCCCTGGTCGAATGCGGCCTGATCGGCGCGGCGGCCTGCGCGGCGCTGCAGCTCATTCCGGGACCCCACGCCGGCGGAGCCGAGCGCCTCGCGGGTTTTCTGCAGCCCGGTCTGACGCTCTCGCTGTCCTGCGTCATCGCGTTCTACTGCCAGCAGCTCTATGACCTGCCCGCCGTCCGGACCTTCAGGGAGTTTCTCGCCCGGCTGCCCGGTTCCGCGGGTCTGGCACTCGTCCTGACGCTCGCGTTCTGGAGACTGGTCCCGCCGGCGGAGACCCGGCCTCATCTCCCGATCGCCATGCTTCCCGGGCTCATCGCGATCATCCTGCCTCTGCGGGCGCTCCTCTACGGGATCGCCACCCTCCCGGCGTTCGTGAGGCGGAACCTCATCCTGGGGAGCGGCCCGCTCGCCGGACAAATCATCCAGGAGTTCGAGGGGCGCCCCGGCTCGTGCGAGGCCATCGTCGGGGTGGTCGGGGAGATCCCCGGCGTGCTGCTCCCGGCGACCGCGACTCCGGTGCTCGGCTCCCTCGACGACTTGGACGCCGTCGTGTCGCGCACCGCCCCCGGGCGGATCGTGGTCGCCCTCGGCGATCGGCGCGGCCGCCTGCCGGTGCGGCGTCTGCTCGAGGCCAGGGTGCGCGGGATCGCCGTCGAGGACGGGGTCGACGTGCTGGAGCGACTCACCGGCAAGATCGCCATCGAGTCGGTCTCGCCGGGCGCCCTGGCCTTTTCCAGGGATTTCAGCTCCCCCCGGGCCCATGCGTTCCTGGCGCGCGTCCTCAGCGTGCTGGTCGCCGCGGCGGGCCTGGTCGTCTGCGCGCCGTTCATGATCCTCATCGCTCTGGCGATCAAGCTCGATTCGCGCGGCCCCGTGCTGTTCGTGCAGGAACGGGCCGGTCTGGCGGGAAGACGCTTCCGGCTGCTGAAGTTCCGCACCATGCAGCCGGCGGCCGGCCGCACGTCGGAATGGGCCCGGGACAACGAGGCGCGCATCACCCGCGCCGGCAGTTGGCTGCGCAAGTTTCGACTCGACGAGCTCCCGCAGTTCGTGAACATGCTGCTGGGGGACATGAACCTCATCGGCCCCCGGCCGCACCCGCTGTCGAATTTCGATCTGTTCGGCCGGACGGTCCCCTATTACGGGCTGCGCTCGCTGGTGCGGCCGGGAGTGACCGGGTGGGCCCAGGTCCGTTACGGGTACGCGAACAACCTTGCAGAGGAGACCGAGAAGATGCGCTACGACCTCTATTACATCAAGCACCGCTCGGTCGCCCTCGACGTCCGCATTCTCCTGGAGACGGTCAAGGTGGTCCTCCTGGGCCGCGGCACCGTGACCGCGGAGCCGGCGCAGACCGGAGCCCCGGCCCGCGCGGGGAGCGCCGCCTTCCTGCCGAAGATGCACCTGCGACACGACGTGGGCCGGGCGCTGGCGGGGCGCCGCGGCCGGGCACCGTTCGGGCTGGCCGGAGATCTCGACCGTCACGCCGGCCCGCGCGGCCCTGAACCGTGACCACAACCCGGAGGAGAATCTTCATGTCGAACAAACCGAAGCACGGCGCAGTCCGGATCGCGTCCTTCCTGCTCGTTCTGGCGGGCATCGCCGGGCCGGCGGTCCTGCGAGAGGCGCGGGCGATCGATCTGCTCCCCACGGGCCTGCCGACGATCGACCTATCGGCCCCCCGCTCGTTCTCGCCGGGAGACGTGCTGGTCTCCTTGCGCACCGGCGAGGTGCAATGGTGGACCGGCAGCGGTGTCCTGGTCGGCGTGCTGGTCAACACGATCCCCGGGAAGGCGGAGGGAATGGGATTCGACGCCGCCGGCAACCTGTACGTGTCGCACTACTGCGCCGACGCGTCGGCCTGCCTGGCGGGGAACACGGTGGAGAGATTCAGCCCGCAGGGGATCTCGCTCGGCGCGTTCGGGAGCGGCTACGACTGCAACCCTTACTCGTTCGCCTTCGATCGGGTGGGAGACGTCTATGTGGGGCAGGCCGACTGCACGGGCAATATCCTCCTGCTCGACGGTTCCGGCGCCCAGATGACCGCGTTCGACGTGGCCCCCGACAACCGGGGCTCGGCCCGCATCGACCTCGCGGGCGACGGCTGCACGATGTTCTACACGTCGCAGGGCCCAAACGTGAAGCGTTTCGATGTCTGCTCCAACCTGCAGCTGTCGAATTTCAATGCCGCCCCGATCGCGAGCGGCTACACGGGAAGCCTGCGCGTCCTGCCCGACGGCGGCGTGCTGGTGGCGACCGCGAACGACATCACGCGTCTGGACTCCGGCGGGCGCCTGGTCCAGACCTACGACCTGCCGGACGAGCCGGACCTGTTCATCGGACTGGACCTGGTCGGGGACGGCACGTTCTGGGCCTCCAACTACGGCTCGTCCGATGTCTGCCGGTTCGATCTGGCGAGCGGCGCGCTGCTGGCGCGCTTCAACACCGGCACACCCACGACGACCATCAAGGATGTCCTGGTCAAGCACTGAGGCGGCCGCGCGTCCCGCCGCCGGCAGGCCGGTCTCGGAGGTTTTGCGCTCGCCGTCCCGGGAATTTCTCCCGTGGGATTTGAGGAATTGACCAGATGGTCCGGCACGCCGCATCGCCGTAGTGTTTCCGACCGGTGAGCGTTCCGGAATCAAGGCGTGAGGCGGAAAGGAGGGAGTTCAAGCGGTTCAGACGATCAGTCGAAGAAGGCGTTCCATCGCATCAAGAAACCATGGAGGTCAGAATGAGTCAGACAATCAGACACCTTCGCAGCATGGCGGCGTCCGGCCTGGTGGCCGCGGGCCTGCTGGCGTGGCCGGCGATCGCGTCGGCCCAGACCGTCAGCGGGGCCGCGAGCGCGGTCCAGGCGAACGTTCTCGGCATGACGACGGTCCTCGCCGGCACCGGTCCCCTGGCGGACGCTTCGGACCTTCGGGACGCGTCCCAGGACACGGGCTCCATCCTGTCCCTGGGTGGCGCCGACGTCCTGCACGCCGTCACGGGCAGCTCCATCTCCACGTGGGATCCGTCGGATTACGTCGCTTCCGAAGCGTCGCTGGCGGACATGGGCGTGACGGTCGCGGGCAACTCCATTTCCGCCGCGTTCGTCATGGCCCGGGCCCTGGCCCCGGTCAGCGGCTCGCCGACCGGCACGTCCGAGATCGACGGTCTGACGATCAACGGCGTGCCGGTGGACGTGACCGGCCAGCCCAACCAGATCGTGTGGCTCCTGGGAGGGCGCGTGATCGTCAACGAGCAGTCGCCCTCCTCCACCGGCACCACCGTCAACGCGCTGCACGTCGTCCTGGACGGCGTCGCGGATCTCGTGTTCGCGTCCGCCAGCGCCGGCGTCGACTCCGGCGGCTCGACGAGCCCGCTGCCGCCCCTGCCCTCGCTTTTCTAGCGGATGGAGACTGAAACGATGACTCACATGAGGACGACAATGCGGAAGATCATCCTTCTTTCTTGCTTGGTCGCCAGCCTGGCGCTGCTCGGCCCCGGCCCGCTGTTCGGCTGGGGGGGGCAGACTCCCAGCGATTTCGTGACCGGCGGGGGCTGGATCGTCGGGACCCCGTCCGGCGCCAAGGGCAACTTCGGCGTGGGCGGGGGCGTGAAGAACGGCGCCTTCTGGGGGCACCTCAATTACCTCGATCACGGATCCGGCCTGCACGTGCAGGCAACCAGCATCACCGGGTACCGGATCTTCGAGGATGGTTCGACGCCTTCCAGGACCCGCGACATCTGCGGGACGTACAAGACCAACACCGGCGCGAGCGGCAACTTCCTCGTCCGTGTGACCGACAACGGGGAGCCCGGTCGCGACGATTTCTTCGGAATCGAGCTGGATAACGGTTACGTGGCGTATGGGGACCTGGGCGGTTCCAGCCCCGGCGGCGGCAACATCCAGCTGCACAAGGGGAACGCGTCCAACACGCCGCCCGCGACCCCCTCTTCCTGTGCCTTCTAGGGTCGAGAGAGCCGGCCATCCGGCCCGCTCGAGTCGGCGGCTGTCCCCGGACACCTCCGCATCACACCCCCCGGGGGCAGCCGTCCGAGCCGGCTCCGGCGACACGGGTCCCGGGCACCGCACGAGGAGAACTGATGACGACGATGAAGAGGCCCCTCCTTGGAGTCCTGCTGTCCGCCCTGGCCCTCGGAGTCGGCGACCTGATCCTGGACCGCGTGGCGATCCTCCCGGCCCTCGCCGACGAGGGCCCCTCGACGCCGGTCCTGCGCTTCGAGCAGGGCGATCCCGCCGTGAGCTACAGCGGCGCCTGGTCCGCGAGCAGCCACTCACAATCCTTCAGCGGCGGCGACGCCGTGCTTTCCATGGACACTGGCGCCCGGGCGACGTTACACGCTGACGATCGAAGTCACGGGTAACCACAGTCTGCTGTCGCTCGGCTCCTGGATCTGGATCGATGCCTTCGACCTGGAGCCGGACGGCCCCGGGCCGACGCCGGCACCCACGCTCACCTCCTGACACATGCGGGACCCCCCCTGGAAAGCGGACGCGGCCCGACAGGCGTGCTATCGGGATTTTTCCGGCGCCGGATTGGGAGTTTCCCTGATTGGCGGCGGCCGGCCGGCGTCGTAACGTCGAAGGCGCGGGCCGCACCATCGGCGAGAGGAGAGGAATGGACGGACAGGATCCGCAGGCTTCAGGGATCCACCACGCGCTGGAGGTGTGGGGGCGGAGGCGCCGGCTCGGCGCCCTGGTCTTGCTCGGCGCCCTGGTCCCCGCGCTCACGTTCGTTGCGTCCCTGCCGGACATCTACCGGGCCAGCACCACGGTCCTGGTGGATCGGCAGCAGGTGCCCGAGACGGTCATACGCTCCGCGGTGACCGACGAGCTGGAGACGAGACTCCACGCCATCAGCGAAGAGGTCCTGAGCCGCTCGAAGCTGGGCGATCTCGTGGCGCGTTTCGATCTCTACCCGGTGCTGCGGGGCAAGGTCTCCTCCGAGGTCCTGATCGAAAGGATGCGACGCGACATCGGTCTCGATCTCAAGGGGGTCGAGCGCTCCTGGGAGCGCGGCGCCACGGTGGCGTTCGCGCTGAGCTACCGCGGCCGCGATCCGCAGAAGGTGGCCCAGGTCACCAATGCCCTGGCGGCGCTCTACGTCGAGCAGAACGAGCAGGCCCGCGAGCAGCAGGCGGCGCGCGCGGCGGACTTCCTGAAGACCCAGCTGGACCAGATGAAGATGAAGCTCGAGGAGCAGGAGACCCGGATCGGCGACTTCAAGAAGCGCCACGTCGGCGAGCTGCCGCAGCAGGTGGAGGCGAACATCGCGGTCCTCGAGCGCCTGAACGCGCAGCTCCAGCTCAACAGCGAAAGACAGATCCGGGCCATGGAGCGACGCGACAGGCTGGCGGGCCAGATCGGAGACAGCGGCTCGCCCCCGGCGTCGGGCGATCCGGAAGACACGCAGGCGAGGATCGACCGGCTGAACCGCGAGCTGGCCGACCTGCACCGGCAGTATACGGACAACTACCCGGATGTCGTCCGTGTCGAGCAGGAGATCGCCGATCTCGAGCGGCGGCTCGCGGAGGGCCGCGCCGGCCCGGCGCCCCCGGGCGGCACGCCCGCCGCCGGCGCCGCGGGTCCGAAGTCCGCCGGAGGACCGCTGCGCCAGGCGGAGTCGGAGATCGCCACGCTGAAGCACGAGGAAGACCGTCTGCGCCAGAGCATTGCCGGGTACGAGAAGAGGATCGACAACGCGCCGCAGAGGCAGCAGGAGTTCCAGGAGCTGTCACGGGACTACGAGACCACCCGGGAGCTCTACGACTCGCTGCTGAAACGCTATCAGGAGTCCCTGGTGGCCCAGAACCTGGAGCACGGGCAGGCGACCGAGCAGTTCCGGATTCTCGATCCCGCCGTCCAGCCACGCGAGCCGGCGGCTCCGAACCGGCTCTGGCTGTCGCTGATGGGGCTGATCGTCTCGGTCGGCATGGCGGTGACGGCGATGGCGCTGGCCGAGCAGCTCGACACGTCGTTCCACAGCGTCGATGCCCTGCGCGCCTTCACCAGGGTGCCGGTCCTGGCCAGGATCCCGCGCATCGTCACGCGGGGCGACATGTTCAGGATGGCGGTCAGGGCCGGCGTCGCGGCCATCGTGCTGGCGGCAGGGCTGGCGGCGGCCGCGGGGGCGTCCTACTACGTCGCGCACGGGTACGAGCAGATGGTCTTCATCCTGAGCGGCGGGCGGCTGTGACGGCGGCGGGTGGAGGGATGGGCGAGTGCACTGACATCGAGACCGATCGCACGGCGCGTTGGATCGCCGGCCCGAGGGCGGCGTCCCCGGCCGGCGGCGTGCAGGGGCTGGACCCGCGCCTGGTGAGCCTGGTCGCTCCCGCTTCGTTCGAGGCGGAGCATTACCGGTCGCTGCGCGCCCGGCTCGAATCGCGGCAGGAGGGGAAGGCCCCGCAGATCCTCGCCGTGACCAGCGCCGCGATCGGCGACGGCAAGACCACCACGGCGATCAATCTGGCGGGCGCCCTGGCCCAGGCGCGCGACGCCCGGGTCCTCCTGGTGGATGCCGATCTCCGCCGGCCGTCGGTCGGGCTTCAGCTCGGCCTAACGGAGGCACTGAGCGCCGGCCTGTCGGACGCCATCCTGGATGCCGGCCGCTCCCTGCAGAGCGTGGTCCGCCGGCGCCCGCCTCTGAGCCTGGGGATCCTGACCGCGGGCAGCACGCCGCCGGCGCCCTACGAGGTCCTCAAGGCGCCCCGGCTGGGAGCGCTGTTCGACGAGGCGCGCCGGCTGTTCGATTACATCGTGGTCGACACGCCCCCCTTGATCCCGGTCCCCGATTGCCGGCTGATCGCCCGATGGGTCGACGGCCTCCTGATGGTGGTGGCGGCGCACCGGACTCCCCGCAAGCTGGTCGAGGAGGGCCTGAACCTCATCGAGCCTTCCAAAATCGTGGGCCTGGTCTTCAACGGTGACCGGCGCACGCCCTCCGGCTATTACGGCTACTACCACGCCTACGGTCGCCGGCCGGGACGCCCCCGCCGGGGGGCGCCGGCCGCCGCGCCCGAACCTCCCGGCTGACGTCCTCTCCCCATCGGGGAATTCCCCGACGGACTTTGGGGGATCCCCCGATTGATGAGGCGGAGGGCGCGGCGTACAAAGAACGCCGAACATCAGGACAATGCGCGGTTTCACCGGGACGAGAGGCTGAAACCGAAGGGGGCGAAGCCTTGGCTGAAACGGGCAATGCGAGCGGCGCATGCTGAGGGCGCAGGTCGAGGAGCAGCTCGAGCCATGCGACCGGGTGCCGGTGCCCACGGCCGGCCGCCCTCTCCCGCGAGTGGTCGCCCTGGGAGGCGGGACTGGCCTGCCGATCGCGCTGCGCGGCTTGAAGGATCTCCTGTTCCCCCAGGGGACAACGTGGATCGCCGCCAGGGACCGCGATCGCCTCACCGGCATCGTCAGCGTGGCGGACGACGGAGGGAGCTCGGGAAGACTGCGGCGCTCCTACGGCGTTCTGGCCCCCGGCGACGCCCGCAACTGTCTGCTGGCCCTCGCGAGCGGCGACCCGATGCTCTCGGCGGTCTTCGATTACCGGTTCGACGGCGACGGCGGCCTCGGAGGCCACAGCCTGGGCAATCTCATCCTGACCGCCCTGTCCCGGCTGGAGGCGAACTTCGCCAGGGCCGTGGACCGCGCCGGCGGAGTGCTGGCCGTGCGCGGGCGGGTCCTGCCGTCCACCCTCGACGGCGTGTCGCTGGTCGCCGAGCTCGCCGACGGTCGCCGCGTTGCCGGCGAGTCGTGCATCGCCTCGGCGGGAGGTCCGATATGCCGGGTGACCCTGCGGCCGCCGACGGCGCGGGCGCTGCCTGAGGCCAGGAAGGCGATCGAGCGCGCCGATCTCGTCACCATCGGGCCGGGGAGCCTGTACACCAGTCTGATCCCGGTCCTGCTGGTGAAAGACCTCGCCGGTTCGATCGCCCGGTCCAGGGCCCGTGTCGTCCTGATCATGAACCTGATGACCGAGCCGGGTGAGACGGATGCGTACGGCGCCACCGACGTCCTCCTCGCTTTGCGTCGCCACGCCCCCCGGCTGAGGATCCATGACGTGCTCTTCAACGGCGCGGCGATCCCCGGGCGTCTGGCGGAGCGCTATGCGGCCGGGTCGGCCTTTCCGATCGCCACAGAGCCGGCGGCGATGCGGGCCCTCGGCTGCCGGGTGGCGACGCGCGACCTTCTCGGGACGGGTCCGAAGGTGCGGCACGATCCCGGCAAGCTGGCGCGCGCCCTGTTCGAGCTGCTGTCGTGGAGAAGCGCATGAGCGCGGCCGCACGCGCCGAGTGGTGGAGGGCGGAGATCGTCCCGGCCGGGGCGGCCCTGCCGCGGCAGATGGCCCCGGGCGCGCGGCCGAAGGCCGCGGGGAGCGCCGTCCCGTTCTGGGCCCTGATGACCTTCACCTTCGTCCTCCTCCTGGCGCCCCAGGCGTTCGTCCCGGCGCTCGCCCCGCTGCGTCTCGGCCTGCTGACGGCGGCGCTGGCGATCACGACCTGGCTCATCGATCGGTTTTCGTGCGGGCAGCCGATCATGAGGATCGCTCCGGAGCCGGTCGCGGCCGCGTGCCTGGTGGCGTGGGCCCTGCTGACCGTTCCCTGGTCCTACTGGCCCGGGGGCAGCCTGGCGTTTCTCCTGGACGTGTATCTCAAGACGCTGGCGATCTTCTGGCTGCTGGGCCAGGTCGTGAACACCCGGCCGCGGCTGAGGCTCGTGGCCTGGGGCCTGGCCCTGATGGCGCTGCCGCTGGCGGTCTACGGCATCCACGAATATCTAGCCGGGCGCTTCATCGACGGCGGCCCGGTGAAGCGCATCCTGAGCTACGACGCGCCGCTCACGCAGAACCCGAACGATCTCGCCCTGATGCTCAACCTGATCCTGCCGCCGACCCTGGCGCTGGCCCTGCTCCAGGGCGCGCCGCTCCCGCGTCTCCTCCTGCTGGGGTGCGCCGCCCTGGACGCCGTGGCGGTGATCCTGACGTTCTCGCGCGCCGGCTTCATCTGCCTGGCCCTGACCGGCGTGATCCATTTCGTCAGGCTGGTGAGGAGGCCCGGTCGCGTCTGGGCGATCGCCGCGCTCCTGCTGGCCCTGGCGTGCGCGCCGCTCCTGCCGTCCGGGTATCTGGACCGGCTGGCCACCATCACGGACATCGGGTCCGATCCGACCGGTTCGGCGCAGGAGCGCTGGGGCGACACGCTGGCGGCGGTCCGCCTGGTCTCCGGCAGCCCGATCATCGGCGCCGGCGCCGGCATGAACATCCTGGCGCTCAACGAGGCGCGCGGGGCGATCTGGAAGAAAGTCCACAACGTCTACCTGGAGTACGCGGTGGACCTCGGCCTCCCGGGGCTGCTCCTGTTCCTGGCGATCCTGGCCGGCAGCTTCCGCGCCACCGCGCTCGTCATGAAACGGACCGCGGGCCGGCCGGCGTGGCGGGATCTGTTCCTGCTGGCGGAAGGCATCCAGGCGAGCCTGGCGGTCTTCGCGGTCGCGGCGATGTTCCATCCGGTGGCGTATCACTTCTACTTTTATTACATGGCCGGGCTCGCGCTGGCGGCGCGGGCCGTGTGTGAAGCCGAAGCGCAGGGGTGAACCGATGCAGACCGCAAGAGTGGGTCCCAGCGACTGGCTCTGGAAGGAAGGCGGCGGCTATTACACCGACAGGTCGGAGGACCTGGCGGTGCGGCCCCTGTTGCCGGACGTCCGGCGGCCGCGCGACTGGCGGATCTTCGATCTGTTCGACAGGCACGGCGGCCTGGTCCCCGGGTCGCGCGTCCTCGAGGTCGGCTGCGGGCGCTCGCCGTGGCTGCCCTTTCTCGCCAGGCATCTCGGCTGTCGCGTCGTCGGGATCGACATCGAGCCCCACGCCGCCGGGCTGGCGAGCGCGAACCTGCGGGGCGCCGGCGCCCGGGGAGAGGTCGTGTGCGGCAACGCCTTCGAGCTGTCCGGTCGCGCCGGGCTGCGCGGCCGCTTCGACCTCGTCTATTCGATGGGCCTCATGGAGCATTACGCCGACGTGGTCGAGCGGCTGTCGATCCTCGCGGGTTACGTCCGGCCTGGAGGCCGCATCCTGACCACGGTCCCCAACCTGCAGGGCGTCAACTGGCTGATGCAGCGTCTGGGCGATCGGCGCACGCTCCGAGCGCACGTCGTCTATGACACGCGGGGGCTCGCCCGGGTCCACGAGCAGGCCGGGTACGCGACGATCGCCTCCGGATACGTCGGCTTCTTCGACGGTCATCTCACGTCGTCGGCGGGCACCACCAGCCGTGTGAGGCGCGGCGTCCACCGGCGGGCCTGCCGGGCCCTCGGCCGGTGCTCCGAGGCCTGGCTGCGCCTGGGGGGCGGGCGCGGCACCCCGGAGACGCCCTGGACCGCGCCGCACGTGTTTTGCGTCGGCCGGTTCGACCCGGCCGCGGCCCGCCGGGCGGAGGCGGCGCGATGACCGGCGCCCCCGGGACCGCGGCAGGGGCCACGCGCGAGGGAGACCGGACTAGGCTGCTGATGTTCGTCAACGGCTTCGCGATGGGCGGCACGGAGCGGCACGTGGTGAACCTGGGCCGGGCCCTCGACCGATCGAAGTTCGACATCCACCTGGCCTGCTTCAGACGCTGGGGGCACTTCCTGGACGAGATCCAGACCAGCCGCCTGCCGATCTGGGAGTACGGGATCGACAGTCTTCATAATCGCCGGACGCTGCGGGAGCAGCTGCGCTTCGTCCGGGACCTCCGGCGCCATCGTATCCAGATCGTCCACACCTACAATTTCTACCCCAACGTCTTCGCACTGCCCGCGGCCCGGCTGGCGCGGGCGCCGCGCGTCGTGGCCTCCATCCGGGACACGGGGGTGTACCAGACGCCGATGCAGAAGCGCGTGCAGAGACTGGCCTGCCGGCTGGCGGACTGCATCGTGGTCAACGCCGAGGCGGTCAGGCGGTGGCTGGTCGAGGAAGGGTACCCGCGCGCGAAGATCGCCGTCATCAGGAACGGCGTCGATCTGTCGCGGTTCAAGGGACAGGACGACGGCGGGCGCCTGCGGCGGGAGCTCGGAGTGCCGCCGCACGCGCCGATCGTGGCGGTCGTGTCGCGGCTGCACGAGCTCAAGGGGCTGGACGACTTCCTCGAGGCGGTCGCCGCGCTGGCCGCCCGCCACCGGGACGTCCGCTTCCTGATCGTCGGCGACCGCCTGGCCGTGAAGGACGGGGCCGTGGTGACGGACGACGCCTACAGGGCCGGGCTGGAAGGGCTGGCGCAGCGCCTGGGCATCGCCGATCGCGTGGTGTTCACCGGCTTCCGGCCGGACGTCCCCGAGCTGCTGCATGAAGTGGCCGTGTCGGTCCTGCCGTCGCTCAGCGAGGGGCTGTCGAACTTCCTGCTCGAATCGATGGCCGCGGGCGTCCCGGTCGTCGCCACCCGGGTCGGCGGCAGCCCGGAAGCGGTCGAGGACGGCGAGACGGGAATCCTGGTGCCGGCGCGCGACGCGGCGAGGCTCGCCCGATCCATCGACGCGCTCCTCTCCGACGCCGACCTGGCGCGGCGCATGGGACAGGCGGGGAAGCGGCGGATGGCGGAGCACTTCAGCCTGGAAGGCATGGCCCGCGCCACCGAGCGGCTGTACCGATCGCTCATGAACGGGCGGCGATTCGAGGCGGAGACCGATCCCGGCGCGGCCCTCAGTCGCGAGGCGGTCTAGGAGCCCGGAGCGACTATGTTCGACCCGCGCATCGAGGTATTTTCCACCTGCCCGCCGTCGAGCGGCTACGACACACGGACTTATCTCCAGGAAGTCGTCCGGGTGGCGCGCTGGAGCGAGGGGGCCGGCTGCAAGGGGATCCTGGTCTATTCCGACAACTCGCTGGTCGACCCGTGGCTGGTGGCCCAGGCGATCATCGAGAGCACCAGGTCCTTGTGCCCTCTCGTGGCGGTGCAGCCCGTCTACATGCATCCTTACTCCGTCGCCCGGATGGTCGCCACGGTCGGCTACCTGCACGGCCGGCGGATCTACCTGAACATGGTCGCGGGAGGCTTCAAGAACGATCTGACCGCGCTCAACGATGCCACCCCCCACGACCGGCGCTACCACAGGCTGATCGAGTACACGACCGTCATTCGGAGTCTTCTCTCCGGGCCGGTGCCGGTCGACTTCGAGGGTGAGTTCTACCGGACCAGCAAGCTGAAGCTGTCGCCGGCCCTGCCACCCGACCTGACGCCCGGGATCTTCATCTCGGGCTCCTCGGAGGCCGGGATCGCCGCCGCCCGGGCGATCGGCGCGACCGCCATCGAATATCCGAAGCCGGCGGAGGAGTGCGGCGATGGTCCGGCGGTGGACGGCGTGCCGCACGGCATCCGGGTCGGCATCATCGCGAGGGCCGCCGATCAGGACGCGTGGGACGCGGCCCGCGCGCGCTTCCCGGAGGATCGCAAGGGACAGCTGGCGCACCAGCTCGCGATGAAGGTGTCGGACTCCGTCTGGCAC
>WNGL01007539.1_pt1 | contig 12773 bp, 12 predicted proteins | sample 5400591 | NCBI WGS metagenome assembly WNGL01 (sample SAMN13153377, study PRJNA577476) | soil metagenome | isolation source: 80 cm soil or saprolite under Garry oak tree replicate 1 | place: USA:California | collected 2016-06-15
AGCCTGTGCGATGGCGGCCAGGTTTTCGCTCGGAGTAGCGATGCCTGCCTGGTGCGCCTGGAAGGTCTCGTGGAAGGCAGGCAGATGCCTGGCCATCAGCGCGAAGAAGATCTCCTCTTTATGATCGAAATGCCGATAGAGCGCGCCTTCTGAGAGGCCGGTCTCGCGCGCAATCTCCCTGGTCGTCACGCGTGCCAATCCCTTCAAGAGAAGCAGCTTTTCCGCCGCATCCAGGATCTTCTGTCGCGTTGCTCCCGCCATGTGCTCTCCTCTCCATGTATGTGAATACTCACTCACACTGAGAAGTATAGGCGGAAGAATGGTCTCTGTCAACTGGACTTTCGGACAGGATAGGGCCAGAATTTGGGGAGGAATGGGATATGCTATGGAAGAACGACTGGTGCGCAATGCCCGTGCCCCTACTACTGATCGACCCACCATCAAGCAGATCGCGCGTCCCAGAAGCCTTCGCTACTTTCCTCGGCCTGCTGACGGCGTGAGACTTTGGCCGCCTCAAGATACCCTCTGCTCGGACAGGTCACCATTGCGACTGATCTTGCGAGGGTCAGTATTGGCTACGTCGGGACGACTCTCGGCGAGCCCAACCGGTCGACGAGGAAATCCTCCCAGGTCCGGGTACCGTCGGCGTGGTCGGGAGTCAGGTTGGCGCCGGCCCGAAGTGCGCGGGCGGCCTGACCCGGCAGCCAGACCGGCATGATCAGCCGACGCCGGTGATTGGCGTGCAGGTACCCGCGCAGCAGATCGGCCGCGGTGTACGCCCGCGGCCCACCGATGTCGGGCACCTGGCCGGCGGGCTCGCCTAGAGTGAGCTGCACAAGCCGGGCCGCCACGTCGTCGGGGTCGACGGGTTGGAACCGGAAGCCCGCCGGAACCGGCACGACGGGTAGCTTCGCCATGGCCCGTGCGACCGTGAGGAACAAGTCGTGGAACTGGGTGGCCCGCAGGGTCGTCCAGGGCAGGCCGGAGTCGACCACGACGCGCTCGGTCTCCAGTTTGGACCCGAAGTATCCGAACATGGTGCGGTCGACACGGCTGACGATCGGGATGCGGTCGGCACCGACGACGGAGATGTACACCAGGTGCGGCGACCCGGCTCGCGACAATGCCGCCTGGACGAGGTTGCGGGTCGCGGCGGCGTCGCCCTTATAGCTGCCCGCGCAGTGCACGATGGCTGCGACCCCGTCCACCGCCGGTGCGATCCCTTCGCCGGTGGCCAGATCGCCGATCAGGTACCGGATGCCGTCTTCGGCCTGGTGGGGGCGCCGGCTTAACACTCGGACGTCGCAACCGGCGTTCCGTAGTCGGGGGACGACGTGGCGGCCGAGCGTACCGGTGCCGCCTGTGACCAGGATGGGCGTGTTCATTCCTGCTCCTCATGCATTGGTGAGTCTCCGGCAGTGGCTTCCATTCCCGGGCAACCGACCCGCCGGGCTTGCGGATAGCGGGCCGGGGTCATAGCGGGTCGGCAGCGTGGACGTCGAAAGCGACCTGGTAGACGGCCGACACGTTCGCGTTCGGTGTAGAAAGGTGCCTCGCGCCAGGCATTGAGCTCGTAGAGACGCTGCTCACTCTCGCCCAGAGCGCGGGCATCCTTGCTGTGCATATCGAGACAGTAGGCGCAGCCATTGATCTGCGAGGCACGCATCTTGACCAGCTCTAGGAGCAAAGGTTCCAGGCCGCAGTCATAGACATTGGTTTGGAGTGCCGCCATGGCCCTATGGGCAGGAGCGGCTTTGGCATTGTTCAGACGTTCTTCCATTGAATGAAACTCCTTCTTCCTTTTACGTGTTCCGAGCGCGTCTATCCACACTCGTTGTGTTCCTTTCGCCATCCGTACCGGAGACGAATCAGCCGGAGAGAATGTGACAAAGATGTTTCCCGGCTCTTGCGAACGCTCTCATCTGCAGCTACAATATCGTAATGGAAGAATAAAAGGATGCCAGCATGACACTAACCGGCACAATCATCACTGATGAATTTGAAGGCTACCGCCCGTACCTCTTCTCGATTGCCTATCGCATGATGGGGAGCGCGAGCGAAGCCGAGGATATCGTTCAGGACACCTACCTGCGCTATCTCCAGGCACCGAGCAGCGAAATCCGTTCGCCTAAATCGTACCTGGCAACGCTCGTCACGCGCCTGTGCATCGATCATCTCAGGTCGGCGCGTATTCAGCGCGAAGAATACATTGGCCCCTGGCTGCCAGAGCCATTACTCACCTCCGACCAGGAAGCGATGCCGTTTGAGACCGCCGCGCAGCACGAATCCATCTCCCTAGCTTTCCTCGTCCTGTTGGAGACGCTCTCGCCCCCGGAACGAGCCGTCTTTCTCCTGCACGACATCTTCGCTTTCGATTACCAGGAAATCGCGGGAATGATCGGCAGGAGTCCAACCAGTTGTCGCCAGCTCGGCCATCGCGCAAGGGCTTCCATCGCTTCCCGCAAACACCGTTACGAGCCGTCGCGAGAAACGCACCTGCGTCTTCTCAACCGCTTTCTCCTGGCCTGCCAGGAGGGCGATGTCGAGGGATTGAAAGAGATTCTGGCGCAAGATGTGGTCAATTATGGCGATGGCGGCGGGAAAGTCCTGGCTGCTCTCCGTCCTGTTGTTGGGATCGACGCGGTGATGCGCCTCTGGCTGTCCCTCACGCACAAAGCGCTCGCCGATCTCTCGATCACCTTTGAGGAGGTGAATGGACAGCCCGCCGTTATTTCGTGGAGAGGGGAGAGAGTCTATGACGTGGTTAGCTTCGAGGTGGTCGATGCACGCATCCAGGCCATTCGTGGGATCTTAAATCCCGACAAGCTCACCTATATCGCGCGCCAGCTGCAAGCACATACACACGAAGAGCGTTAATGACGTTCACACGAGGACAAGCACAAGGCCCCCGCAACCGCCCCTCACCGCCCCTTGTCCCTACGCAGGTGGCCACCTGATGCGCTTCATCTCGTTCTGATGGAGAGACCGAGTTTAGGCTCCATGCGTAGTTGGGATGCTCTGGGCGAAACGGAAAAGGTTACCCGGATCATACATCGACTTAACGCTCTGTAGCCTTGACAGGTTAGCGCCGTAATACGCGTGCTGCCAATCGGCCAGGTTTGGATCGATGTAATTCTGGTAAGCAGCGCCGCTGGCGTAGGGGCGCACCGCCTGCCACGTGTCGGCTAGCCAGGCGAAGTTCGCAGAGACGATGGCATTAGAGGCGCTGTCATTCCAGGGCGCCAGATATTGGGCGGAGAACAGTGCATCGCGGTGCGCAAAAGCCGTCGCGTCCGGGGCCACGCGATTGATGGCGCCGCCGGACGCATCAAGCAGGATGCCGCCCCCAAAAAGTAGAGGGGATGCCTGGCGCCGGTTGATCCCATTCAATAGGGTATCGATGCCCTGGCGCGGCAGCAGGCTGGTGAAGAAGTCCGACTTGGCGCTGTAGGTTGACCGACCCTCCTGGCCCTGCGGATTCTGGCTGGGCAGGTGGCATTCGCCCACCGTCTTGCCATAGCAGCCCGCCTCGATCAACATGGTATCAAGGATGCTCTCTTCTGACGCAAAGCGGCTGTAAGGAGCAACGCTCACGCGGCTGGTCAACTGCTGGAGCAGTGAGTTCAGCGACGCGACATGCCCCACATAGACGCCGTTCACTCGCGCGGTCGGACTGGAAGACTTGTCGCCGGTGCCCAGGAGCAGACAGTTAGACCACAATTCGTCCGGTGCCTGCGGCGCCCAGTTTTGCCAGGCATCGACCATATCGGCGGCGCTGCTCCACGGCCAGTTCAGCGTAAATATCGACAGCGTAGAGACCGGGTGCGCCTGGAAAGTGAAAGAGGTAACGACTCCGAAGTTGCCTCCACCCCCACCACGCAGTGCCCAGAACAGGTCAGGATCATGAGTCGCGTCACAGGTGAGCACGCGACCATCGGCCACAACAACCTGCGCCGCGAGCAGGTTGTCGCAGGTCAGGCCGAACTTGCGGTCGAGCACGCCAATACCTCCGCCCATCGTCAGGCCGGCGATGCCCACCGTCGGGCACGACCCGGCGGGGAGTACCATACTGTACGGCGCGAGCGCCGCGTAGACATCGATCAGTCGCGCCCCCGCTCCCACCGTAGCTATTCCGGCGCCCGCGTCTACCTTCACCGTATTCATACGGGTGACATCTAGCACCAGGCCGGGGGTCGTCGAGTATCCGGCATAGGAGTGACCACCGCCACGTGGCGCGAGCGGCAGGCCGAAGCGGTTCACGAAGGCGAGGCACGTCTGCACGTCCGCGGGCGAGGCGCAGTAGGCGACCGCCGCTGGTCTAATATAGTCGAAGCGCGGATCGTAGAGTTGGTGCGCGATCGGGTATTGTGGGTTATCTGGCCGCACCAGCGTCCCCTGCAGGTTCCTGGCAAGGGCCGCCCAATCTGCGTCGCTTAGGGGAGGCGGTTTGGTAGGACTCGGCGTCGCATGAACAGGACTCGGCGTCGCGGTGACGGAACTCGGCGAGTCACTCACGCACGCGCTCAGGATGCACGGCACCGCTCCCAGGGCGCTAAGCGCGAGAAACTCGCGCCGGTTCATCTTCTCCCATGGAACAGCTTTTTCGGTTGTCATGACTCCCCTTTTCTTATGCGCAAGGGCTGCGTTATCTGGCTATCATTGCTTCAGTCTCAAAAAACGTTGCGATGTGAGAGTTTTTTCGAAACATGAAGTTTACAGTTGCAGGCTCAAGCGCCAGAAATCTGCTGTGGGCACCTCAGGCCCATTCTTGGCACCGACTACCACATAGACATTGCCCGCACCATCATAGGCGGCGGTTCCTAAGCGAGTACCTCCGGGTATCGATGCAAGTTGTGTCGCATGCAGTGTGTTCAGGTCAATAAACCAGGCGGTATCCAGGACGATGTTATTGGTTGGATCGTACCCGCCCACCACCACGACCCTGCCGTTTCCGAGGTCGCAACTTGCCGAACCATTAATATTTGGTGGTGCCGTCATTTGCTCTGTTGTCCAGCTATTGGATGCCATACTATAGCGATAGATGGCGGTGCTTCCGTTTTTCTGTTCCGTATCCGTCACCCCACCCAGCAGGACAAGACCCCCGTGGCCATCAGGAGCAAGCATGGTGTACCCTACTCCGACAGGCAATGGCGCGAGCGTTGCCCATTGATTTTGCGCGATGTCGTATCGATACCAACCCGTACCCGCCGACGTATGGGTGCCGAACCCGTGCATGAAGCCTTGTGTGAGAAACAGATGGCCTTGCTGGTCGGCGATCATGGAACCGCCATATCCAAAGGTGATGGAAGCAGGAGGCGTAATCGTTTGTACGTTCCCCGTAGCGGGCTGGTACTTGTATAAGAGCGTAGCGATTGCCTGGTTATCAGGAGAGTATCCTCCGGTAAAAAAGAGGGTGTTGTGCTCGTCCTGGACGACGGAGTTGTTGAACATGCCAGGAAACGTACTCATGGCGATTTCCCATTGCATCGCCGCGGTATCATAGCGGTAGAGTGCATCGTCGTTGGGTGGGGTAAAGGTGCTTCCACGATTGCCGCCGGTCATATAGATGTAATCGTGTTGCTGCAGGCGGATATGAATCGCCACATTATCCGCTTCTGGGGCAAGCAGCGAGGGCAGGGAAGACCATGTGCCGCTAAATGGCGCCACGGTCGGAGTGGGAGTGCTGGCCGCTCCTGTAGGTGAGGGTTTAACCGTAGTGGGACTGCCGGGTACTGGCGTGGTAACTGTTCCACCACTAGCGCCGAGGTGGTTTGCGAGCGCGAAACCGGCAGCTGTTCCACCTACCACGACCAGCCCTGCCAGGCCTATCAACATAGCCCGCCGTGAGACGGTGCGCCTGTCTTGAGAAGGTGGAGTGATGCTGGTGGAAGATGAAACTGGCCGGGGAGTACTCGGGTCTTGAAAGATAGGTGTATTGATAGCATTGTACTCTCCTTCAAATGCCTGGATCGTCGGGCCAGTTGTCATCGGTGCTTCAAGCACAGGTGGCGGTGGCACAAATCCTATGGGCGCTGGTGGCATACTTGCAGGGGCAGCGGAAGAAGATGGTTGTGTCTTACAGGCCTGCTCGAGAGCATTGGCAAAGGCTGTAATACTGCCAAAGCGCTGGTGCAGGTCCTTGGCAAGCGCGATCATGATCACCTGCTCGATCTGCTGCGGAATCCCTGGAACTTTCTCACGCAGAGGCTGAGGAGGAGCAACTACCTGCTGAATAGCTACCTCGGTAAAAGACCCATTAAAAGGACGCTCACCAGAGAGCCACTCGTAGACAACGATGCCCAGACCGTATTGATCGCTGGCTGGATGCGGCTTGCCCTGTATCTGCTCAGGCGCCATGTAGGCCACGGTGCCGACGATTTCCTGCGTGTGCTGGTAACGAGAACTCTGGGTTGCCGTAGCGATGCCGAAGTCACTCAGCAAGACCTCGTCGTTGCGCCCAAGCAACATATTTTCAGGCTTGATATCGCGATGGATCACCTTTTGACTATGCGCATATTGTAAGGCCTCGGCCACCTGCTTGACGTAGGAGACGATGTTCGCTACCGGCACACGCGCGCCTTTCGGGTGACGCGAGCGCAGGGTGCCATTTGGAGCGTAATCCATCACCAGAAAGGGTGTACCCTCTGCAACATCGTAATCAAAGACCCGAATGATGTGCGGGTGGAGCAACCGGGCGATGGTATGTGCCTCGCGTTGGAAGCTTTCTGCATCGCTGCCCCCCAGTTGCATATTCAGTACTTTAACGGCAGCATAACTGTTGAGCCGGACATGCTCCCCCAGGTAGACCTCCGCAAAGCCGCCGTGCCCTAATAGACGGATAAGTCGATAGCTGCCAAGTTGTTGTCCTGTACGGTCAACCATCTTTGCACCTCTGCTAGTAAAGAAATTTCAAACAAAAGAACCAATTGATTCATAACAGGTTTAAGTCACTATAGTATTGCTCTTATTCTAGAAGTTAAGCCAGAAAATGTTGCTAAAAGTAACAGAACCTACTATACCTTACGATTTGAAAAACTTCAATCTTTCATCCTGATCTATTTTCTATGAAAAAGAGCAGAGACCGGGTGAATGAGAAGGTGGGTTTGTATGTATAGACGAAAGGAGGAAGCGTTTTTGGAAAAACTCTCTCTCAAAAGGAATGGCCTACTCTGTCGAAATCAAAGCGAGGACTGCCTTCTTCCTCTCTTGGATGCGGCAGCCTCGCTACTTCAGATTACTCGCGTTTCTTATAGTCTCTTATGACTCTCACGACCAGACGGTCTGATTTATGAAACGTGAGAGAGTGGGCCAGCGTTGTTAGGGAAATTCGAGGTGTTGAGGACCTGAACACCCGCGTTTTGTGTTCCGTTGAATGGAGTGATGATCGGGCTGGTTGCGCCGGGTTCGCAGCCGAGGTTGAATGGAACTTTCGGGTTGTTGAACCAGAGGCCCAGGTGGAACTGGTGGGTTGCACCAAAGGTTACTGTGGGGCCGCCTGGAGAGATGGAGAACGTTTCTTTGTTGAAGATGCCGCGTACGCTCACAGTCCCTGCGCCAGTGCTATCTGTTTGCAGGTCACTCTGATACCACGAGACACCGAACGGCTTGTTAGGGAGTTGGATCACGAAGAGGTCGTAGCCGGTGCTGGGAGCCAGTCCGCTTACACTGACTTTCATCAGGTCATTCAGTGAGCCAGGGGTGATAGTGACGGTACCCGTTGCTTTTGGTAGGCAGGCCTTGATGTTGGGGGACGGTACCATGCTAAAGGTGAATGGGGAGCTGAGTTGGGGGCCCGCGTTGGCGTTCGCCTGGGCGAGCGAGCCGGAGAGGCTTGAGGCTCCTGCGGCGCGTGCGCCCAGGAGTACCAGTCCGCTGAGTGCGAGCATCATGAGCGCCAGCAGGCTCAGACCTTTGAACAAGCGTGAGAATGAGATTGGCATGTGTTACGGTTCCTTTCCTTTTCCTGTGTAAAAACTACTCATCCTGTATTCTGGACAACAGCCAGCAGCTATTGGAGGCGAGCGTTTGATGCCAGGAGCGAGTGAAGTTTATTGTTTGCTCGCTTGCGATTGGCTGCTGCCCTTGTCCTGTAAGGAGATTACTTGAGAAAGGGGAATGGATTTATGCGTAAGATTACCCAATTATGCACCTGGCGGCGGCGAAGAAAAAGATCGCACAAAAAGCTCCAGGCGCCGCGTCGCTCCAGAACAATCCGCGCATCGTTGCCCTGTTCGGGGGACAAATCCCGGCTTTTATGGCTACCGCGCGCACAGCACCATTCCTGGCCGGGGCCGCAAAGAGCAGCACGCTTTTCGTCCCGGCTTCGCGAAAGAGGGATACAATCCGAAAGGACGCGACCTGTTCAATCATATTTCACCCCGGGAGTTGAGCGAAACCATTGCACAGCTTCTCGGAGATTGAGCAGCGCTGGCACTTTTTCTTCCTGCCTCCCAGGCGCGTCTTAGCTCATCTTTGGGAGGCTCTTATGCCTTCTTAAAGACGCATTGCACTCTGCCGAAATAGAGCGTCTCTCCATCATTCACAGGGATAGGCTGGTGCGGTTCCAGCCGTCGCCCGCTCACGACCGTCCCGTTACTACTCCGCAAGTCCGTTACGGTAAAGGCATTCCCGTAATTCTCGAGTGCTGCATGCATATGTGACACAGAAACTGCTTCTGGTTGTGAGGACAAATTGATCTCAGGATTTGTGACCCCTGGCTCGTATTTTACCCTTCCCACGACTATTCTTTTGCCCATCAGCTCGACCTGTTTGCCGTCGCTGAATACCAGATAACCCCAGGTTGTCGCCTGTGTGGCTACATTTGGTGGTGGAGGCGCAATCACTGGCGGCTGAAGGCCAGCAACCGTTGGTGCATAGACTTGATGGGGCGTCTCGGGGGACTGCTGGTGATACTGTGAATAAGATGAAGCTGATGGCGGAGTCGCGGCAACCTGGGGTTTTCTGATCCTTGCTATTGCTCCTCCAATACCCATTGCAACGAAAGCCTGTAATAATGCTATTAAAACTGCTCCATTGTTGATTTGCACCTGCAATAGGAAATCGATGAAAAGACTAACAATGACCACACCGATAGAGACGTAATGTAAGGTGCTTCCACATGATGGCTCTATCAACTGAAATTCCAGACAAGTAGAAGCTCGCGATGAGAATTATTGTGCCAACAACAAGTAACCATACTATGGTTGTATCGATACTTGCTCCGTTCGAGCCTAAGACAAGGCCGATAATAAGACCCATCACATTGGCAACCAACTGAATAATTCCGATATGTATCAGCACTTTCCCAAAGTTGACACGTTTCATAGACCGGGGTGTACTGATTACGGTTCCCCTTACTGGAGTGGGAGGTTGTGAAGTGCGGGCTACGGTTTGCATTACTGAGGCAGTTCTGGTTGAACCAGATCCGCTGGTGAGCTTATGGTTAAGCACGATGCCAACAAGAGAGAAAGTGCCCGCAATAAGGGCTGATATAATTGCTGGAGTCGCATCCATATTCACCTCCTGCCGGTGATTACCCACAGGCCTGAGCAATAGCGGACAGAGTGCCATATTCAGGTTCAGCATACACTGGCAACATGAATTGATACTGTGAAAATGTTGAGATGAAACTGAGAAAAAGAGAACTGAGGTTTGCAAAAACGCACCAGTATCTTGATCGTCCTGGAAGCGGAGCGTTCATGCCCAATCACTTTGTAGAACTGGAACTCGATGACCCATCCTGGTTTCGAGATGGCACTATCTGGCACGAGCTTACGCCTCTCGACAACGAAATCGTCATCTACAAGCCATCCTGCGGCGCTTTCTACGATATACCACTCGAGACCATCCTCAAAAACCTCGCAAAGGACACGGTAATCATCTGCTGCGGCACAACCGCCTGACAGGCCTATGAACGAGGCTTCAAAGTCATCTTCGGCAGTGATAACACTTCGACGGATGATCCCAGCATGCAAGAACCGGAATTGCGGGTGTTACGAAAGGGGTTTGCTAAGGTGCTTTCTCTCGACGCGATTCTTGAGGAGTTAGGATGGGGAGATACAAGTGCCGAGTAGTACCATTTGGGGCCGAGCCTGTGATGGTCTGCTTGGAAGGCAGGTACTCACAGAAACGCGGGTCGCCCGCTTTGAACGCGCTTGAGAAGTCAGTTCACATAATCACTCGATAAGGTACACTCGAAAGAGGCAGGTACTCATAGGTTTGACAACGAAATTGAACATCCAACGAGGCAGGTAGTTATTACCTATAGCAAAATTATATCACATGAATTTGTATCATGCTAGTAAAGTAAGTACATATTTTCTATAGTCTTGCAGATAGCCTCAAAATTGTTGACACCAACATTATACTGATAGCAAATTGCTGAAAGTACAATTGTTATGGGTTTTATTCTAATATGCCTATTCAGATTACTTCCAAATTCGTTGCTGTCGGTAAAGCGCTGATAAACGATGAATGGTTGCCTGTTACAATTACAGGCAATCGAACAAAATTTGGTCCGGACCCAGTCAAATGTTCAATCTTATTAGACCTGTCCCAAAAAGAGTCATGGCTGAATAAGCTCAATGGTCTTTCTTCACGTCTAATACGATTCCAAGGTCAAACAGTAGACGGATATAATGTTTGGGCGACCGACTTTGAACAAGAAATTGTTACAGCATACAGTACTCTGATAAAGTGGGAGGGTACAGCAAAACGATTTATTGAAAGTAATACAGAAGATCTTAACGTTATTAACGATGAAGTAACCTACTCTATTTTCTTACCCCCCATACCACTTACATCGGTTGACCCTAATCATAATTCAAGCTCAAATTCACTAGAAGGTAACGATGAGTACGAATTCATTTCTTGGAATACAGAAACCGATAAAGCACATCTAATTTATAGTAACCTTTATCTTGAAGAGACAATTGGAATAGATAAAGCAATTGTAAAAGTACAGAAATATGAAATTAAGTTCAAAAGGAGAATTTCAAAAATTAATTCAATCGCGGTTTTATTTGACAATCTAGAAGAAGAGATCAATGACGCGATAACACTGATCTCCTTTATATGCAGAAAATATGTTGAATGGTATGCCGCCCAAGTAAATTATATAATAAATACTTCTTCTAGAGATCATGCCATGGCAGAGGCAATTTTATATCGCTTAACGACTTCAGCATATAGAGCTAATGAAGTAATTCGCCACACTTGGGATGCAGAAACAATTATACAAAAAGAAAAATTATCTAGGGGACTTTTTCAAATTATATTAAAGAATTACTCAGAATCTAAACACAAACGTATGATTTACCAAGCTATTTTATATCTTTTGAAATCTTATGAAGATAACTACCTTGAAGTGCGTTTGGCTACTATATACTCCGCACTTGAAACCTTGGTTGATGGCCTTAGCAAAGAAAACGATTTTAGAGAATAGAGACTTCAGTAAACTTTCAAAGAAGCTTCGTCAAGTGATTAGAGAAGAACTAGAAGGGGATCAACAAACTGCTGAAGATGTCATTAAAAAGCTCTCGGAGTTGCAGAGACGCAGTTTTATAGACCGATGGATAGATTTATTAAGAATATATGAAGTTGACTCAAGCCTCAATTGGTTGTTAGAACATTCCTTTGCTTCTGCTCCCAAAACCTACGAAACATCCGATGACACATTATCATTCCTTAGCACAGTTTTGAAAAGGCGAAACAATTATATTCATCAAGGTATACTCGATAATGAACACACCATCGCTGATCTACGTCTAATCCAGACTCTTATAGAGCTATGGGTTTTAAAGCTTCTCAATTGTCCCGATGACGCTATAGAAATTAAAGCCTTTAAAAGTTTTTCATACGGTCCCTCGATAAGTTGAAAAAGTAGATTTAACCCCATTAGGTCAAATAGCTTACCTGCTTCCAATTTACAACCACAAAGCTAACGCCGCCTCTGGGTCACATCGATAATCTCCCCTTGTTGCTGCCAACGCCTGTTCCAACGTAAACATATGAACCCGTATCTCTTCCCCATCTTCCATCTCTAACGAGTCCCACTCCAAATCATAAGCAACCAGCAAATGAACCTTATGAGCAACGTACCCAGGATTGCTAGTCTAGCAGTTTCTCAAATCTACCAGCAAAGAAACCAGTCTCTTCCCTCAGCTCGTTTTGCGCTTGGTGCCATTTTCTATCAGGTAAAGAGTCGATCACTTTTCCCTTTGGTAACGTCAATTGCCAAGTACCCGCCCCTGGTATTCCTGCATCCCTGCTACTGGTTTTCTATATCTTCCGCAGGCCGAATCCGCAATAAATCCTCAACTTCCGCCCGTTTATAGAACACTTCACGTCCGATCCTGCGCCGATACTTTTTCAAAAGGTCATCTCTCACATAACGCTCAAGTGTTCGAGGAGAAACGCCTAGACGTTTACAAGCCTCCCCGGAAGTCATGAAATCCTCATCACCTGGTGTTGTCACTAATAGCCACCTCAAAAATATTATTGGATAGAAAATACTATAGGGGTAATGACGCAAAATGTCAAGTCCTCTGTGATTTCTACGCATTTGTGTCGCATATTGACATCACTATAGAAACATGCTAATATTTTTTGTCATATAAAGACGTATATCCTGCATATATTGGCGTAGTACGTCGCATATTACGATTTGTCAACTTCTTAAGTAATAACAAGCGATCAAAAAGGAGAGGCAAATGGGACTGCTTGGAAAAGGAAGGTCTGACTCGAATAAAAAAGGGCAAATCAGTGAGGCCGCT
>WNGL01009883.1_pt1 | contig 12773 bp, 13 predicted proteins | sample 5400591 | NCBI WGS metagenome assembly WNGL01 (sample SAMN13153377, study PRJNA577476) | soil metagenome | isolation source: 80 cm soil or saprolite under Garry oak tree replicate 1 | place: USA:California | collected 2016-06-15
ACAGCCTCCGAAACCTTCCGCGGCTCGTTACACCTGTGGGTGACAGCGGCGGCGTGCGTCAGCCTGCCGGTGGCCAGCATGGTGATCGGCTGGCAGCACCGCCGCGATCCCGACTGGCGCCGCCTGGCGTGGACGACGCAGGGCCTGGCGCTGATCTCGGTGCCGTGTTTCCTGCCGTTCGTGGTCTCGTTCTTCATCATCCGGCTGACACATTCCGCCGGCCTGCACGTGCCGACCGGCCTGGTGGAGCGTGTGATGGGGGGCTTGGACATCGCGCTGATCGTGGTACTGGCCGTGTGGGCCCACCGCGCCGCGCGCACCCGACGACTGGTCACGGCATGACCGACGACGACGTTGTCGAGTTGGCTACCAAGCTGTTCGGCCTGGCCAGGTCCGGCGAGACGGCGACGCTGATCGCGTACCTGGACGCCGGCATTCCACCCAACCTCACCAACGACAGCGGCGACACCCTGGTCATGCTGGCCGCCTACCACGGCCACGCCGAGACGGTGCGCACGCTGCTGGCGGCTGGCGCCGATCCCAACCGCGCCAACGACCGCGGCCAGACGCCGATCGCCGGCGCGGTCTTCAAGGGCGAAACCGAGGTGGTGCAGGCGCTGCTGGTCGGTGGCGCCGACCCCACCGCCGGCCAGCCATCCGCCATCGCGACCGCCGAGATGTTCGGCCAAACGGAACTGTTGGCCCTGTTCAGGTAGCAACTGTTGGTCCTGTTCGGGGCGCGTATCCGCGGTCTGCGCCGACAATCCGCGATTTCGGGCCACCCGCGATCCCGCGCGGTGCGGCCGCCATGAGCCCGGTGATGGATTCGGGACAGGTGCCGTCGTTGGCTCGGGAGGCGCCGTCGCGGTGCGGGCGGCGATCTCGGCCGACCCAGCCACGGGCATTGCGAATCCGGCGGGCGTTGCGAGTTCGGGAGAGCTGCGATTGGGCGGGGCGTGCAGTTTGACGTGGGCTAGCTGCGGTGATCGCGCCAGTGCCGGATCCGGCGGTCCGTCTCCGCCGCGCGGGCGGCGGACGGGAAACGCCAGCGGAACACCAGCGACCAAACCAGACCTTCCAGGCGTCGCCCGTCCAGAAACCACGTCGACGCGGGCCGAATCCGGTCCGCGTCCGTGCCTGGCTCCGGCCCACGTGGGGCTCCCGGACAGCGCGCGACGCTGGGATAGCGGCGGATGGCGCTTGGCCTCGGGTAGCCGGCCACGGCGGCGCGTCCGTCCAGCCGGCCGGTCAGTTCGAGGCACGCCAGATCCCAGTCAATCGGGCCGCGCCAGGCATCCTCGAAGTCCGTCCATATCGGGCCGGTCGGGGTGGACAGGAGGTTTCCCGGGTGTGCGTCTCCGTGTAGCGGTACTGCCTGCGAGTTCTCGTGTGCTTGGACAGCCCGAGGTGTCGCATGATCCGCGCGAGCCATTCCGCCGTTTTTCGGCTCAACGAACGGGAAGGCCGATTTTCTCCCGGTTTTCCGATTGATCACCGGATCGAGTGATCGTTGCGTCTCGGTACCGAGTGATCGTTGAGTCTCGGTACCGGTTGGTTCGGTACCGGTTGGTTCTGCGCTGCTGCCGGTCAACTCGGCTCTGATGACGGCGGCGTCGGCTACCAGGTTCGTCACGTCCGCTTCGGTCAGCGGGGCGAGTGCGTCGACCTTGCGTAGGTCGCCGGGAAACCCGCGCAGCGCCGCGTGTAGATCCGCCAGCAGGGGGCCGACTTCGTCGGCCTGCCAGACATGGCCGGGGTCATGCGGCACATATGTCCAGAACGTGACGGTGTGACCGTCCGGGCTGTGCGGTCCTGCGGGCAGTTCGCGACTAGAGCGTCGGTCGAGTAGTACTCAGGCGGCCTGCTGATCGAGCAGGCGTCCGCTGACGCAACACCGCGCGCCCCTCAGCGGTCTTCTGGCGTGCTCGCAGTTCGACCAATAGTTGCTCGTCGGGATGAATGCTCACGCTGCGACCGGATGAGCTGGTCGTGCACTGCTCCCGCAGTGGGCAAGCTGCGCACATCGATGCGGGAAACCGCACCGTCTTGCCCACCCGCAGCGGAATCGTCACGTTGTTCGGGCAGGTCAGCCACCCACCAGCGAAATCGAGCCCGAACGCGGTCTTGGCGTAACGACCGGTCGTGTTGCCCACCCGCGGTGCTTCCCCAGAAATCGTCGTGTTGCTGCGCTTCGTGTTGCACTTCGTCGACACTCGTAGGAGTCGCCACGCGCGGCGACTCCTACGAGTACCATCGGTAGCGCCGCTACTTAAGGCAGAAAAGGCCCTGCTTGTCGAAGGACTGGCATTTCCACCCGAACGCCCAGTAGCAAGCCCTTCCTTCGATCCCGAAGCACATTTTGTCGCCGTAAATACCGATCTTCAGATCGGCCTTTACCAGGAGTGCGCTGGGGTGGATCTCGATGAAGGACTGGGCGCGGGAGACCTGGGCTTCGGATGAACCAACGCCTTTGCCGAAGATGGTCGGCGTAACTACGACCTTGCCGTACCAGTTGGCAGCCATCCGGATGCCGACATCGACCCGGACAGCGAGGACGCCGGGGACTACGGTGATCGAGTAGGATTTGTTGATGTCGTCGGAACGTGCTTTTTCGCCGTCGAGCGTACTTGTGATCGGGCGAGACTTGATTTCGAATAGTTCGATACGCGTCGGCTTCTTGATGAACTTGTCCAGCTCTTTGGCGTATTTATCTTTGATGTCGGGCATCTGGAGCGCATCTTCGAGAACATTCCAGTCCGAATCGTCAGGAAGGCACAGCAGCAAATCGTTGACGGTCGGCGCATCAACGTCGAGTATCATGTCAGTCATCAGAACACACCTCCATATAATGGACGAGAACAAACTCCATACTGAGTCGATCACATAACAGTCGGGAAGCCCCTGGCCGTGGGAAAGCTGCACGTTCGAGTGAGTGCGCACGTGACGGATCCCATAAGCCTTGTATTTCATGTTCTTGGCGCGTTGATCTTGCGCTGTACAACGCAGGGCCTCATCGACTTCGCGGTCGCCCAGTCCTATATGGACACCGCCGCCAAAGGGGGCCGAGACAAACTCGATGTCCTCCGCGCACTCTTCACCACCGGCCCCTAGCTACCACCCGCCCTCACACCAGCTGAATAGCTACGAATCCGCCACGAAGGGGACCAAGCGTTCAGCCGACATAATTGAGGTACCGATCAACCGCCGCGAGTTGAGCAGTGCCGCATTACCTGGCCAACGTCGTTGACTTCGGCGTCGCTGCTGCCGAGCCGCCCGACTCGTCCGTTGCTTCGCGGTCCATTCGAACGGTGTTATGAACTTAGAACCCGCGTCAAGTTGCAAGTCCCAAGTTTGATGCCAGCCACCTACTCCTCATCTTCTGAGCCTCCGAGGGCAGCGGTAACGCCGACCTGGTTGTTGTCGAGTTCAGATATGAGGCTGCTGATCGAGCCAGCTTCGTTGGCCTCGGCGATGACGGTGCCACCGTTGCCCGCGCCGTTGATGGGGAGCGGGACCGGAGCGTCGTCGGACGGTGTTTCAGGCATTATCCGCCTCCTTGTGGAGCGAGAATGGTGCATCCCTACTATGGCTCGATGTCTGCGTCGGCATCAATGCCGTTCGATGGTGCGTACCCAGTTGTGAGCCGATACAGCCCTGACGTGTGGATGTCGCTACGGACAGTTACACGTGATCCAATAACACCGTGACACAGGAAGCGGGACTTCCGCGCCGGTTGGTTGTGCCGGTGCCGCTAGTTTGGGGGAGTTGTTCGTGTCGTGGATTGATCGTCTTGGGTTGAGATGCTGGGTAGTCCTGCGGAGACGGCAGCGGCGCTTGTTAACCGTAAGTGACTGCCACACGGTTAGCGGTCCCGCAGAAGGCCGAACCCTATGGTTTGATCTTGCAGTCCTTGCGCTGCCGCGGTTCAGTTGCGCTGCAATGTTCTGCCAACCACTACTTGCTGCGTAGGAGTAGAGCGATGACCAGGTCAACACCTGCCAGTGGAAGCTCCGACATCTCCGTCGAAGTCCAAGACGACAGCGTCGGCACTCCGGTCGGCGAAATTGATATACCGCCGGTAGAAAGCGACGGCGCCGGGGCCAACGACGATCGATAGGTGAAACCCCTTCTCCTGCCGGATCAGCGACCCGGCGGCGGACCAGACGCACCGTAGACCCGGCCGGGGTCGATGTCGACCTCGGCCGGCCGCTGCTACTTAACCCTGGATGGAAGTGGTCTAACGGAGGTAGACCGATTCTTGTCGATCTCCTTGCGGAGGTTGGTGTTCTCGATGGTGAGCACGTTCATGGCTCGCGCGAATGTTTCGCTTGCGATCCGATACTCGTCGCGTTCTTCCCGCAGGTTCTTGATCTTTTCCTTCAGCGTTGCGATCTCCTCCCGCAGCGTGATTTCACTCTCCGCGACGCCATCACGGGCCTTGCGTTCGGCATAGAAGAGGTCTTTGAGGTCGGCGTGCTTGTGCGTCAGCTTGTTTCGTTTCACCCCTGCTTCCTCGGCGAGGGTCACGATGTCCAGGGCGCCGGAGGATTGCAGGGGCTTGCCGGCCAACAGTCGCTCGATGGCCGCAGTGATCGCCTGTCGCTCTTGCTCGTCAGTCATCGGCGGTTCCTCGCTGCACGATGCGGGACCGAACGTGACGGTCGACGATCGCCTGGAGGGTGGGGATCCGTTGCCGGTGGCGGCGCTGGATGGGGATGGGTGTCAGCGGGCTCGCGGCCTCCTCGGCAAGTCTGGTGATCTCCAGACGGAGACGGGTGATGTGCTGGTCGGTGCGAGAGATATTCGAGCAAGCGGGGTCGCAGCGGTCAGTGGCCGGCGGCCGGTCGCGTTGGCCTCCCAGAGCGCGGTCGGGGTGGCACAGCGCTTTCGACGGGTCGTTGTTGCAGGTGAGGAACGCGGCGGGATTGTCATAGACCTGGAACTCCGGCTCGCGCAGGACCGCCTCGGTCTGCTTGGGGGTCAGGAACATTCCCTCGAAGCGTGTCTTCGCGTCGGCTGCAGCTTTGATCATGCGCCGGGCGGCGGGGCCGGACACGCCCTCACCGTGCTCGATGCGGTCGGACAGGTCGCTGAGGTAGTCAGCCATCGACCGGGCAGTCTCGATGTCCAGGACCCGGCCAAGGCCCTGGCGGGCTCGGCCGCTGTACCCCTGTCCCGTGGTGGTGCGCAAGTGCCCGTATTGAATGGCCAGCGCGATCCGCCCGCCGGGCAGGCGCGCAATATGCCAGGCTACCGTTCTGCGGAATCGCCCGATGGTGATGTTGCCGTCCGGATCATCAGGGATCCGCTCGCTGTGCAGGCCCTGTTCGGCCACGAAGGCATTGACCCAGGCGATGAACTCGCGGACGCGGTAGCTGGCACCTGGCGTACTCATCGCCTCGCCAGTGCGGATCGTGTTCCTCGTGCTCTCCGGCGTCCACGGCTCGTGCGCCGGGAACAGGAAGCGGCTCGCGGCGATGCGTTCGAGCACCCTGACCGCCTGGGCCACCGGGAGGATCGTCGTCCACGGGTCGTTGCGTGGCAGTCCTTCTGGGACGAGTTTGCCGTCCTCGTCGTACGCGCCCTTGAGGAAGTTGCCCCGCAGCTCGTAGCGAAGGGTTCCGGTGCCGTCGTCTTCGGGTTCAGGACAACAGCCGACCTGCAACTCCAGGGCCTCCCCGCCTCTCAAGCCGCTGAGATAGGACACCGCGACCAGGCAGGCTGTGGACAGTCGTCGCATGAGTACGGGCGCGTCGTGGAAGTTGATGTGCGTCTTCCATGGACGGCCGTGGAGCTGGCCTCGAATGGGGATCTCCAACGGTGTCTCGGTACTGATCGCGAGCGCTGGTTTGCACAGCTTTCGCAGACGACAGCGGTATCGCGACAGAAGGTTCTGCACCTGCTTCACGTTGGTCTGATAGACGGCGGCCAGATACATCTCCGCGACCCCCAGCGTGCCCTTGGGGGCAGCGCCAGGCAGCGGGATGCCTTCCGCCGCACAGTGTTCGAGGAACATCCTCAGTGTGGCGGAAGCGCCGGGGCTCGCGGTGTCCTGGATGCGTGCGGTGAGTCGCTGGTACTCCGTCCACGCGGCGATCACGTCGTCGCTGAATTCGTCGATGAACCGCAAGGCCCAGATCAGCAGCGGTGACATGACGGCCGGATGGATCGGCCAGGTTCTGTTCTCGTTGCTCCGGCCGCCGGTGGGCAGGTAGTCCTTGATCGCTTCGGCCTCCCACGGCGGCATAGGAATGCGGTCCTGGACAAGCAGATGCGGAGCGAATCCCCACAGGATGCTGACCGCGTAGAGGTGCCCGACCGTGGCCGTGGTCGATCGCCCCTGGCCCTTGGCGTGGCGCGCGTAGTCGACGAGGATGTCCTCCTCGACGTCACGCAGGTCGGCTATCCCGCGCTGGACCAGCCACCGAGCGAACTGACGCCACTTGCCGACAACACCTTGCACCGTTCCCGGTGCCGGCCATTTCGCGCGGGCGGTCGATGCCCGCTCCAGCAGTTCTTCCGGAGTCGGCAAGTTGGTCAGCGCCCACCCCGCCCGGCGAAACGACTCCCGGAACACGGCCGGAAACGCATCCCAGGCGACCGAGCGGCCTTCCTCGTGGGCGCGCAGGTTGAGAGCATTGAGAATCCACCGATCGGCGCCATAGCGGGACACACTGTCGGGATCCAGGCCCTCCGACAGACGCGCGCCGCTCACGAACGGGTCGTCGTCGCGGACGTGCCATCCGGCCGGATCGTCCGGGCCGTGCCGCAGTGGGACGGTCATGCGTCGAACCCCCGGTGGAGTAGTCGGTCGATGAGATCTCGATCGGAGCCGCTGATCGTGCGCAAGGCTTCCTGCTGCTGGGGGCCGGTCGTGTGCCGTGTCAGCAGCGAGGACAGCCGAAGATGGTGCTCGCGCCAATCCAACTCCCACACCTTGGCGGCCACCGTCGCGCGCAGCGACTCCAAACATTGGTGCAGGTAGACCAGCCTGGGTAGGTGCCGCCGTGTCGCGATCGCGTTCTTACAGGCCAGACACCACAGGAACGACGCGGTGCAGGGGCCAGGACCGGTGATGGGACTGTTGTCGAAGTCGGTGCACGCAGCGGTGGCGGTGTCGTGCTTGCCTTCCAGGACAGCCTGCGCGAGCTCAGGGTGATCGGACAGCTCGATCAGCACATCAGTGTCCTCTCCCAGCAGCACCTTCATCGCGGTGATCGTCCGGGCGTGTTCCAGCGCGTCGCCCAGGCCCTCGGCGATGGTGTGCTTGGCCTGCTCGCGGGTCGCTGGGTCGGGCAGCATGTAGACGGTGTCGTGGGTCTCCTGGCTGTTGTGTGCGGGCTCCTTGCGGATCAGGACCTGGACGGTGCGGCGAATGCGTCGCAGGCTCACGCTCATCGCGCTGCCGTCAGGGTTGTAGAGATTCGCTTGCGCGGCGAACTGCTGCATGGTGTCGTTGTCCGGCGGGATGCCCAGGCGAACGAGTTGATCCTTCCGCCGTGGATTCCGCAGGCGGCAGACCAGCAGCCGATCCGTTGGCGTGCCTCGCAGTTGGAGGTACTGGCGGGCCACCTCTGTTGCTTCGATGGCGCGGCTCATCAACCGTCCAGGGCTGTCGGGTCCGGCGTCAACGAGGTTGTTGGTGGTGTAGCGCAGGTGGACGGGGCGGCGAACTTTGTGGACCTCCACGAGGTGGATGTCGACGTCGTCAGCCACCGCGGGGTTGTGTCCGGGTATCCGCATCTTGTGGAGCACCGATTTGTTCCAGCTCTCGCTGGCGACCAGCAGCACCGACAGGGCGCAGGCTTCTTCGGGGGTGAGGAACAGGCGACCCCAGGTGCGTTCCGGTTCGTTGCCGCCCAGCAGCCGCGCAGTGGCGTCCGACACGCGGCGCCGGGGCCTGTGGCTTGGGGTCAGGGGCACGTCGCCGGTGCGCAGCAGGCAGTCCAGCGCGCTGCCGATCCGATAGTCGTCCGTGCCGTCGGGGATCTGCCCGGCGTACCAGCGCCGCAGATGCTCGCGGTTGGTCCTGATCCGGATCAAGGCGGTGTTGAACATCGTGGCCGCCGCGCCCTTGATGCGATCAAGGTCCTGGCGCGGGTAGGCGACCTCTTTGGTCGGCTCGTGGTGTGTGCCGACGCGCCGGTCCACGGCGTGCAGGGTCTCCTCGGGAATCCCAACGACCTCGGGCAGGAGCCGCTTGAGGTAGAGGATCATGGCGATGCCGTGGCGGGTGTCGGGACACGAGAGCTTCCAGGACGCCCAGACAGCCGGGGTGATCTCGGCCGCCGACCGAGGTGGCCGCTCCAGATCCGCGAGGTGACGCGCGAACCGGCGGATCGCGTGGTAGCCGTTGTCGCAGGTGTCCCAGGCGCGCCAGCGGGCGGACGGTCCCGCCAATCGGGCGAACCCGGCCGCGAGTGTCCGCTTCAGCGCCAGGCTTCCCGCGAGCCGGGAGAAATCCCACGCGCCCTCCACTCCTCCGCTCTCACCGAACAGGGTGAACACCAGGCCGGTCTCATCCACCACGTCAGGGCGGACATAGGCTGCGGTAGGTAACGTCGCCTTCCGCCGGTTCCGGCCGGAACTCACGCGTCCTCCGCTGTGGGGTTGACATCCATGACGAGACGGCTGGAGTGCGCGACCCGAGTCAAGATCGCGTCGAGATCCTCGCCCTGGTTGCCGTCCAGGATCGAGCGCAGCCGCAAGCCGTTGACGGGCGCGAGGTAGATCGTGCGCGTGGTCTCCTCGCTACTGTGCCCGAGTAGGTCCTTGACCAGCGCGAAGGCATCACCGTAGACCTTGCGGGCGTGATCACGTTCGGACCGGTCCAGCCCGAAGCGCTGGTCCAGCGCACGGTCCAGGGTGACCAGCATCTTCAGCGCGAACGAGTGCCGGCAGGCGTGTGGAGTCAGATAGATCGGCTTGCCGAGCCGTTCGCACCGATCGTTGGCCGCTGAGAACACCTTCTCCCAGGACTGGTAGCTCATCGGCATGCCACCCTCGGTCAGCCACAATTGCAGCGGTTCCAGCCCTCCGTCGGCTTCGACGAACAACCGTCGTCGTTCTCCGGCGTCGATGGCGTTGATCGGGGCATCGGCCGTGGTCCCCAGGGCGTCCCGCCAGAACACGCGGCGTTGCCGGCCCTGGGAGATCTTGGTGACGATCTGCTTGCCGCGCAGCCGGTCGTAGCGGCCCGTGCGCTGTGCCTGCCGGATCGCGGCTCTGCGTGTGGTGGCCAGGTAGGTTTCGATGCCGCTCAGCGCGTCCGCGTTGAGGTAGAACATCCGCTCGCTGCGTTTGGCGATCGCCGCGGCCACGGTGCCCTCGTAGTAGGCGTAGCCGTGGATCGCGTGCGGCACTTCGAGGGTGAGCAGGCAGCCGCCCTCGCGGAGCCGCAACCCGCTCTCGAATAGCAGGTCCGCGAACGCGGTGTTGCGACCGTCGTTGCTGCCTCGCCAGCCCTGCTCAGGTAGCCCCCGCGCGGTGTAGCCGCACAGGCCGATGTTTCGCCACAGCCGGTAGGTGCGCGGGGTGACCCACTTGACGTTGGAGGCCCGGACGTCTTTCGGCTGGTTGGTGGCCATTTCGGCGGTCGTGCCGTCCCTGCGCCGCACGGTGTGCGTGGACACGGGGCTGCGTTCGACATGGGCGAGGGCGACGGCCCAGTCGTACAGGAGCTTGAACGCGGCCAATTCCCGAGCCCACTTGGCCCCGCCGATCCGACTCGGATTGTCCGGCGACCGCCGCCGCCACGTCTCGTAGTCATCGACGTCGTCGTGGTCTGCCTCATCCCAGTACCTGCCGCGCTTCCAGAGGAAGGTGAAGAACAGCCGGTAGTCCGTCACGTACGACCGCTGTGACCCTTCGGCGAGAAACGCGAACCGCGACCGGGTGAAGAACCGGGCGAGCCGCGGGTCCACCCTGTTCTGTGGGTCGATCAGGATCGGCGTACCGCTCTCGATGTCGAGCGCACGCTCCCGCGCGTCGATGTCGGACCACTCATCAAGCAACACCATCCGACCGAGCGGGACCTCAGCGTCTCGGGTCGTCCAGTACAACAACCACTCATCATTGCCACCGACGGCAGGATGGTCGGGTACATCATCAAGAGGGGGCACCGGCGGACCGTACCGACCTGCTCAACAACACGCTCAGACCTTCCAGGGAACCATGCCTTGCAGAAGATCTCCAACTCCTCACCGCGGTCACGGACCATCCTTGAGGACAGATAAGCCCGATCGATGTGTAACTCGATCAGCCGCGCTTCCTGGCTGGCCAGGTCAGCGGCGATATCGTCGGTTACCTGCGCCTCGGGCACGTTGGCCGGGGTCAACCCGACCGCGACCACCAGATCAGTGTCCATATCGGACAGAATGTGCCGTTTGTAGCCATCCACCAGCAGAGAGCGGGACTTGCGGCCATGCCGCATGTCCGCATCCTCCACACTGATCCGCCGATCCCGGGCCACACCCTGGCGTAACCGGGGTGCGCTCGCGCTCACGTCGACGTCCTGGTCGCGGACCTGCTCGGCCACCCGCACCGCTTCTCTGGCCGGCTCGGCGTCGGTCTGGGTGGCCACGAACCCGGCGACGTCCCGCGACGCGGCCAGCACGATGGCCACCGCCCGCTCCCGGGCGGTGGGATCGTCCCAGTCCAGGTCCAACGCCGCTTTCAGACTGGACGCGGCCAGGATCGGTGTCCCAACCTGCTCGGCGACATCGGTCAGCCCCCACCCCTGCTGACACGCGATCACACCCAAAGCCTTGCGCAGGGCGTGTCCCATGAGGTTGTAGGTGTCCTCCACCCGCCCAGCACCCCACAACGGGCTGGAATCCAACGCCGCCCGCAACGCACGCGGACCGAAACCCTTACTCACCTGGGCGATCTGGATAGTGCGCTCAATCAGCCGGCGGTCCAGATCCGCCGCGATCAGCCGGGACCGAAACCCGACCAGAGTGCCCTTGGCGAACGGGGCCGTCTGCTCATCCAGGCAGTCCAGCACCAACTGCCAGCGCCGGTCCATCACCGTCGCCTCTATCACCTCGTCATCCGAGACACCGGTATAGGCCTGCAGGATCACCGCCAAGGCCAGTTGCGCGGGCGGTACCGGTGGCTGGCCCTTCGGGCTGTCCCGGTAGAGCTGGGCCAGCTCAGCCTGGAAGTCCTCGTCGAACACCTCGTGACGGTGCGCACGCAGGAACACAAACAACTTCGCCCGCCGAACAGCCTTGATCACCACCAACTCCGCCGCCGACGGCTCCACCGGCGGAGACCACCGCGCAGGACGCATCCACATCACCCACCATCAGACCAGGCAGGCGATATCAGCCCACCGATCCGTCCGGGGTAGCGCACCACACCGGTTAATGATCGACGCCACGCCGTAAACGACTACCTGACCGACGCTCTAGGCCCTACTACCGGCGCACCCAACTCGGTCAGATATCCCGCGATGGCAAGATCTTTGGCGAACGTTTCCACCACGTTGGGCCGGATGAGTGCCGTCAGCGTGGCTACTCGCGCCACCACCGGCGCCGGTGTGAGGTGCAGCATCAGGTTCGACCCGTTGGACAACACGACCGGTGCGCTGGACCGCACGCCGAGCCGTGCCGCCAGTGTCGTCGCCGCGCGCACCGCCCGACCCTGGTCCAGCAAGTCGATCATCGCAGCAGCATGCCAGCACAGGCGGCACCCACGCGATCCAATTCCGAGCCGACGGCACGGCCGAGCCGACAGCACGGCATCGGATCCGACGGCATGGCATCAGCCGAAACCCCATGACGGCATCAGCCGAAACCCATGGCAGCAATCCCAAGGCCGCCGACCACAACACGATCGGCCGAGCCGACGGGCTCAGCCGGTGATCGCGGCCAGTTTGGTCAGTTCCGTCTTCAGCTCCGTCGCCCACTGCTGCGCCAACTGCTTGGCCGCCGGATTGCTCCCCTTCGACGCCTCGGTCGTCGCGGCCTGCTGTGCCGCGGTCAGGTTGCCGTGGATGGCCTGCAACCACTGCATGTCGAACGGTGTTCCGGTCGCCGACTCGATCTGCTGAACCTGCGCGTCCGTCAGCAAACCGGGCACCTGGCCGGGCACCGACGACGGCGCGGGCTGACCCCACTGCGTGAGCCATCCGGTCATCGTGTCCACCGGCGGCACGGTGTCCCCGGCGAGTTCGGTGGCCAGTGTCCTGATCGTCGAATTGGTGCTGGTCGTGCTGGCCTTGGTGGCCAGGGTGATCACCTGCTGGCGAAGCCGCACCGCCTGATCCAGGAACGCGATGTCGTCCGAGTTGTGCTGCGTGCCGGCCTGTGTCGGTGCGCCGCCGCCCGTCGGCGACTGGGCGGCCGACGTGGCAGGCGCGGAAGGCGGCGGACCGTAGGACTGGCTCGCACCCGCGCCGGCCGGCGCGGCCTGCTCGGCGTTCACGCAGCCGGCCAGCCCGAGGACGGCGGCACTGAGCAGCACGGCGGCCGCCGTGCCACGGATGGCGGTTGTTCGCACTTCTGCTCTCTTCCTCGCGACCTGGATGCGACCAGGATGACCCAGGCCTGGATGACCTAGACCTGAATGACCTAAGACCTGTGACCCCGCCAGAGCCTAAGACGTGGCACCGCCGCGGCACCGGGCGCCCATGCGTGGGTGTCCATCCTGTTATTCACGCTGGTGACACACATCACCCCGGCCTGGGCGGTTCGTGGCCCCGCAGGGCCGCCGTACTCCGCGCGGTCTACCATCCGGGGCAAGCTTTGCGGTGTACGGGCACGCCCGCG
>WNGL01024193.1_pt1 | contig 12773 bp, 9 predicted proteins | sample 5400591 | NCBI WGS metagenome assembly WNGL01 (sample SAMN13153377, study PRJNA577476) | soil metagenome | isolation source: 80 cm soil or saprolite under Garry oak tree replicate 1 | place: USA:California | collected 2016-06-15
CCCGGACATTAATGTCGTGGAGCAGCAGCACACCTCTGTCGCTCATCTTAGGCAACCACATCTCAAAATCATGCTTTACAGTCTGATAAGAGTGGTAACCATCTATATGTAGTAAATCGATCGTGCCGTTTTCGAAGTGAGAAAGCGCATCATCAAAGGTGTCCTGAATCAATCGGGAAAAACAGCCGTATAAAGAATCGTGATGCTGCCTTAGGTCCGCGAGTACCTCAGGTCCATAGAGACCGGACTGAGGGTCGCCCTGCCATGTGTCCACGGCATAGCACAGAGTTTGAGTCTTGAGTTCTTTCACCGCCTGGCAGAATGCACAATACGAGACGCCGTTGTGGGTTCCCAGTTCGACTACTACGCGAGGGCGTAAAACGTCTATCATGTACATTGCAAATGGTACATGGCCTATCCAGCCTGACGGGGCAAGCCGCAGCGGATAGGCATAGCAAATCGGATGGTCAAGGGGGTTAAAGTTCGTCACGATCATTCCCAAGAGTATTACTAGGAAGAAGATTTGCTTATACTTGATCCAATCGTGACGAGTCAATGATCGTCCCCCGGGGCGCCAGGATGTGATGAAGCAAGATAGCCAAATGAATCAACGGTTAGACCCAACTGCCAGGACGCAGAACGAGGCTCGTGAAAAATTGAAACTCTACTCGTCTCAATTGAGTCAACAGGCGAAGAGAATGTTAGAAATGCAGGCTCAGATGTCTGAGCTTGAAGGACAGTTGACTTGTCACGCACAAGCGATGGAGAAACTGCGAGCGCAATCGTCAGGCGTCCCTGTCGGCAAGTCAACTACCGGCGCACGAGCTGATATCTCGATTGTTGCTGACGGAGATCTTTTTGATCCAAACGGCGGCGCCAGACTCATGGCGTTGCCGACGCAAGTTCCCGTTTCCAGAACTCTTGGCTTCACTGAAATCAGCTGGGATACAGGAGACGGCTTGGAAGGGCAGGTATATATTTCCGTGGATGGTCAACCGGAAGCTCTCTTTGCCAGCGGCTCGCGCGGTTCAAAGCGAGCCTCGTGGATTGTTGCCGGTCAATCTTATGAATTCCGGCTCTATGCAGGAACAAAGCACGACCACTTGCTCAAGGTGGTCCGCGTCGTTGGAGCGAAAATTCAGCCTCCTGAAAGCGGCGAAGTTTTGCGCGGCTTTCTTGATACACCGGTGGGAGATTTGCGCGCCGGACATTACCTCGATGTCAGCGGCTGGGCATATTCAAAAGTGGCCCCGATCACTTGGGTCGAAGCGTTTTTGAATAATGTTCCGCTCGGACTTATGACATATGGAGAACCCAGGTCTGACGTAGCGACAGATCCCTTTTCTTCGGCTTCAGCGGCATGCGGTTTTTCAGGGAGCTTCTTGCTGGATGAAGGTTTGATTCGCCCGGCCATTTTGCGGATTCGTGTGGCGGATGATCTGGGGAATGTACAAGACCTTCACACGGTCATAACTGGGCGGCCGACAACTGAATCGATCGGCGCAGTCTCTGCTGGTGCGGCGGCGCTCCGGTTCCGCGATGCTTTGTCAGCCTCAAAGAATGCCCTGGTCTCGCTCACTCGGATTTCTCTGGATAGCTTTCTGGCTTCTAACTCGACCATTGAGTTTCCCGCAAATGAGACGCCGGACGTCAGTATCGTCGTGGTGCTTTACAACCGGGCGGAGCTCACGCTGGAATGTCTTTACTCAATCTTAAGAAGCGGCTGTGATTCTTATGAAGTAGTAATCGTTGACAATGCCTCAACGGACAAAACTCCCAGTCTTTTAAAGCAAATTACAGGCCTGCAGATTATTCAAAATGAAACCAATTTTCATTTTCTACGCGGCTGTAATCAAGCCGTCAAACGAGCTAAGGGCAAGTATGTTCTGCTGTTGAATAACGACGCCCAATTGGTCGCCGGAAGCATTTCTTCCGCGCTCAGCACGCTAAAATCTTCGGATGACATTGGCGCCGTCGGCGGAAAGATTGTTTTGCCGGACGGGAGCTTGCAAGAAGCTGGCAGCATTATTTGGCAGGATGGCACCTGTGTCGGGTATGGTCGTGGTGATTGTCCGTCGGCTCCCGCATATATGTACCGGCGGGATGTTGATTATTGTTCGGGGGCTTTCCTTTTAACGAAGCGCGACCTGTTCCTCGAGAACGGTGGCTTCGACGAGGACTATTCACCAGCGTACTACGAGGAGACCGATTATTGCGTGAGGCTTTGGGAGAAAGGGAAGCGTGTCGTCTATGACCCGCACGCGATTATCTTCCACTATGAGTTCGCGAGTTCGAGTTCTCAAAGCAGTGCGATTGATTTGCAAGTCTCACACCGAAAGATTTTCGCCAACAAACATAGAACATGGCTACAATCTCAGCCGGCCACAGAGAACATATTGGTCGCCCGCAGCCATGGGAGAAAAGGTCAACGACGAATCTTATTTTTGGATGATCAAGTACCACATCTGACACTGGGCGCAGGATTCCCTAGAAGTAATCGCATCTTAGCGGAACTGGTGAATCAAGGACACGCCGTAACCTTCTATCCGATCTTATGGCCCCAGGAGGACTGGGGCGAGGTATATCAAGATATTCCGGCTGAAGTGGAGGTCATGCTGGACCATGGTCTGGCGAAGTTAGGAGAATTTCTGAGCGAGAGGCGTGATTATTATGATGTGATTATCGTCAGCCGCCCGCATAACATGGCTTCATTCAAAACTGTGTTATCGGAAGATCCTAATATCTGTGGGCGAGCCAAAGTCATCTACGATGCCGAAGCGCTTCACAGTAACCGCGAGATTGAGCAAAGACGTGTGGAAGGCCAAGAACTTTCCGCAGATGAACAGGCAGAGCTCATCCGGGAGGAGATAAGTTTGGCGGAGAAATGCGATGGCATCGTTTCCGTTTCGGACCGGGAAAGTCGTGAATTCTTTGACCATGGCTTCGAGCACGTTTATACATTGGGGCATGCTATCGAGGCGGCCCCGACCAAAAACAGTTTCGAGGAGCGCAAGGATTTTCTATTCGTCGGCGCGATTAACTCTCCTAGCTCTCCGAATGGTGATTCTATCGTCTGGTTTAGCCAGGATGTACTGCCACTGGTTCAAGAAAGTTTGGGAAAAGAAATCAAGCTAATAATGGCGGGTCTAACCTGTCATGGCTTTCGAACGCGAATTAATCACGACTCGATACAGTTTCTCGGTAAAGTAGATGACTTAACTCCGCTATACAACCGGGCGCGCCTTTTCATTGCGCCTACGCGCTTTGCCGCCGGTATTTCCCTCAAGGTGTGTGACGCAGCGGCTAACGGATTGCCCGTAGTTGCAACATCGTTGGTCGGACGTCAACTAGGATGGAAAAATGAGCGGGAGTTGTTGTTAGCTGACGATCCGCAGAGTTTCGCCGACGCCTGTATCAGACTTTACAACGACCGCTCAGTCTGGTATCAGTTGCGAGAGAATATGATCAAACGGGTCGGCGAGGACTTCTCACCTGAGAAATTTTCAGAGCAGCTAAAACGAATTATTGAATAACTCCTGCGTTGTCTACTAACATACCGCCAAGACACCATATAGTTATTTCTGGTACCGGTCGCGCCGGCACGACATTTTTGGTCCAATTATTAACAGCCTTGGGACTGGACACGGGATTCACCGATATTGATTCAGGGATCGATTCGAATTCAAACGCCGGCATGGAATGGGACCTTCGTCGCCCCGATGCTCCTTACATAGTAAAGAGTCCCTGGCTATGCGATTATTTGGATGAAGCGTTGGACAGCGGGCAATACATAATTGACCACGCCATTATTCCGATGCGCGATCTCTATTCAGCCGCTGAAAGCCGCAGAGATGTAGCTCGCCGAGCCGGAGCCGATCTTGCTCAAGAAGAGATTCGTGGAGGTCTCTGGCATACGGAGCTTCCGGAGCAGCAGGAAATGGTCTTGGCGAATCAATTTTATAAAGTAGTCTATACGATATCGAAGCGAGACATTCCGATGACCCTGTTACTCTTTCCGAGATTCGTTTGCGACTCCGAGTATCTCTATAGAAAGCTCGAATTCATGTTAAGTGGCATTGGGTATCAAGCGTTTCTACAGATATTCAAACAAATATCGCGGCCCGAGGCAATACATGATTTCATTCAACGTTCGGCGATCGCAGAATAACGGGTCCGTGCCGTGCCGGCCAGCCGACGCACCATCATTCACAAAATTCAGATCAAGATGGCTGTTGCTACCTTTCAGCAACCAAGGGAATGAATCCGCCGTTATTGTCCAGCTTCAGTTGCCGAGACCTCCGTTTACAGAATGAAGCCTTCTGTGGTTAGGCGGCCTAATATTATTTGGGCATTTTCTTCTGCTTCATGGGCCACGGTATCAAGAGTAAGCTTTGGATTTAGCGGTGATTCATAAGGATCATCGATGCCCGTGAAGCCTAGAATCTCGCCGCGGCGAGCTTTGGCGTACATTCCTTTGATATCTCGTTGTTCACAGACTTCGAGAGGCGTATCGACGAACACCTCAATAAAGCGCTCGACTCCGACCACATTCCGCACATCGTTTCGCGTGGCACGATATGGACTGACTGCGGCGCAAATTGCCACGCCGCCGTGCCGCACAATCTCGGCTGCGACAAAGCCGATCCGCCGGATGTTTGTATCGCGAGCTTCCTTGCTGAAACCGAGACCCTTCGAAAGATGTGTGCGGATTACGTCGCCGTCAAGCAACGTCACTCGACGGCCATGCTCAAGCAGCAGTTCGGTTAGGATTTCTGCGGTCGTTGATTTTCCTGATCCGCTCAATCCGGTGAACCAGACGCAAAAGCCCTGTTTGTGCGTTGGTGGATAGGACTCAGAGAGAATCTGAGCTACCTCAGGACGCGTGAACCACGCAGGCAGTTGCTGTCCGCGATTAAGATATTCCCGAACTTGGGCTCCGGAGATCGATTTGCCGTTTGCTCCGGAGTTTTCTTCATAGCGATCGCTTTCCGAGTTGTAGACCAATTCTTGAAACGGTATGAGGCGGACGCCTATCTCCTTGCTGTATTGCTCAACCAACTCCTGCGCATCGTACGGCCCGTAAAAAGGACGATTCCGCGAGTCGGCGCCTGGGCTAGCGGGGTCTCTGCCTAAAATGAAATAGTTGGCTCCATAGTTGCGCCGTATCAAAGCGTGCCACAGGGCGGCCTTCGGCCCGGCCAGACGCATAGCCAGCGGCAAGAGCGCGAGTAAGATTCGGTCTTGATCGTAGTACCGCTCGGCCAGGACTCTATACGTGCGCACTCGCGTGCGATGGTCAATATCGCCAGGCTTCGTCATGCCAACCACGGGATGAAGCAGCAGTACGCCATCCACTTGGGCCAGCGCCCGCTTAGTCAATTCCTCGTGCGCGCGGTGCAAAGGGTTTCGGGTTTGAAACGCAACTACGTTTGGACGGCCCAAGGCCTCTAGTTTTGCTCTTACCTCTAAGGGCTTAAGCCGCAAATCCTGGAAATCGTAATAGCGTGGCAGTTGCAGGACACGCACACGTCCGCCGACATTAAGCTTGCCCCAATGCTGCATCTCGGCAACCACAGGGTGCTTCGAGTCCTGTGTGCCAAAGACTTTTTGCGCGACCTCGGTTTTATCCCACTCGTAGATCTCTTCAACCGTTAGGATCGCGAGCAGTTCGTTCTTCACACTGCGTAGGGCAAGCTCACTGTCCAAATGAAGCTCCGGAGAGGGATTCACCGGAAGCGGCACGGGAATAGGGAATATATGTCCGCTGCGCAAACGCATTTCATTGAGAATGCGCTGATGCTCCTCTTTGCCAACAAAACGATCGAGCGGAGAAAAGGCGCCGCAAGCCAACAGTTCAAGATCGCACACGGAGCGCTCAGAGATCTGAAGCGAAGGGAGCCGACTCGCATATGATCTGAGTTCGTCCAGTTCCTCGGCTGGGACTAACAGATCTACCAAGTTGCCGCCGTAAGGGGTGATAAGAAGGGAGTGGTTCATAGCGTGTTTTGCAATCATATTGGGATTCTGACGCAGAAGCTCACTTGAAAGTCGATAGTTTTTGGACTACGTGGCCGAGTTCCAACGTTGAAAGATGACTGCCCATTGGCAAGCTTAGGACTTCGTCCGCCAGCTTCTCCGAAATTGGAAAGTGTCCACTCTCATAATCAAGTTCAGCATATGCTGCCTGCAAATGTGGAGGCAAAGGATAATGAATCAACGTGCCAACACCGTTCTGGTTCAAATATTCTTGAAGCAAGTCGCGCTTAGGGTGGCGCACGACGAACAGGTGCCAGACAGGGAATGTAGGGAAGAGTTAGATCGCATAATCCCTCGAGCATTTTTAAGTATTCCTTAGCGATCCTCTTGCGCCTTTCATTCCACTCGTCGAGTTTTGCCAGCTTGATCCGCAAGACGGCCGCTTGGAGTTCATCAAGGCGAGAATTGAAGCCTTTCCGTTCATTGTAGTACTTAACTTGCGAACCATAGTTACTCAGAACCCGAACCCGTTGAGCTAACCTTTCGTCGTTGGTCACGACCGCGCCGGCGTCACCCCAGGCCCCGAGATTTTTCCCGGGATAAAAGCTAAAGCCTGCGACATCTCCGAGCGCGCCGACGCGTTTTTCTTTGTAATGCGCGCCATGTGCCTGGGCCGCATCTTCAATCACCTTGAGGCCATACTGGGAGGCTATTTCATTGATTGGGTCCATGTCGGCGGGCTGGCCGTACAAATGAACGGCGATAATCGCGCGCGTGCGCTTTGTGATTGCCGCTTCAATGCGGCTGGAATCGATATTGTAAGTTCTCTCATTAGGTTCGATGGGAACTGGAGTAGCTCCAGCATACGAAACCGCCAACCAGGTCGCTATGTAAGTGTTGGCCGGCACCAGCACTTCATCGCCCGGCCCGATGTCTAACGCCCGGACGATCAAGTGCAGCGCATCCAATCCGTTCCCTACGCCGACGCAGTGTCTGACGCCGCAGTAAGCGGCGAACTCAGACTCGAAGCTCTCGACCTCTGGACCCAGGATGAAACGTCCTGACTCGGCCACGCGATGATAAGCCGCTTCAAATTGATCTTTGAGTTCGAGATATTGCGGTTTTAGATCCAGAAATTGGACGTTCATCAAACTATGGGAGCCGTCGCGTCACGACGGCTTCGGTTGCCCTTTCATCAACTCGATCATCCGTTCGAGTGTACGGCCAAAGTCGCAACGTCCTGTAGAGCGGCAAGAGATTATGATATTTAAACGAACCATAGCGCCTCAGCATCCGCCAGCCAATAGAATGGGTTATGCGTTCAAGTTCCGCAGACTTTGCCGACAATTGGGACGACAGGATGCCATTGCTCGTTACCATCTCGGCGGTCTCATCCTGGAGTAATGTGATTGCCTCGTTGCGCTCCTGAATAAGCCTCTCACGCTCCTCAACTTTCGTCCTCAGCGATTGGCTCAGCTCTGCTAGTTCAATCTGGAGCTGGGCTATTATGGCTCGCTGAGATTCACTAAGAGCCTTACTCTCTTCGCGTGAAGCTGACAACTCGTCCTGGAGTCTAACGATTGCTGATTGCAGCGATCGTTTCAAATCTTCTCCTTGTCGGGATTGTTCCCGCAAAGTTGATAATTCGCTTTCCAGCATGGCTATTGATTCATCCCGCGCGCGGATGATTAGGTCTCTTTCGTCTAATTGCCCTGGCACGTAAGCTTCTTCCCGCACAGACGCGCGATAAATCGGGCCGGCCTTCTCACACAACTCGAGATAGCACCTGAGAATGTCAGGCGGAGCCTCGGATGATAGATCTTCGGTTCGGGCGGTTTGGTGTCGTAACGAGGTTGACACCGTCGCGCAAGCCCGATCGACAACTCTTTCTGAAGCGGCAATATTCAACAGATCCAGAACTCGCCGCAATTCTGCTCGTGGTGCATAGAAATAAGAATCATAATGCGTAACAACAATGTCTCCATTCCTCACGGCAGCGAGGATGCGCTGATTATGGACGAACCAAAGCTTCAGTCCGAAGGCAATCGAAGAAAAATTGCGCATGTGTAATGATTGAGCAGCCTCAATAGGATTTCGGAGAACTATTAATACCTTCAGGTTGGGGATGAGATGCGTCCAGAAAGGAAGGGTTAGCGAATTGCGAGGATCTTTCCAGCCCCACGGCTCGTGCGCATTGAAACGCTCAATCAGCTCCGCCGATTCTTCTCGCAACGTGGAGGTCTCCGGGCCCAGCTCCCATCCTTGGCTTACGCCGGGCGCCAAATCCCATCCGGCATCAAGATGCGCTAAGAGCCTGTCGTTTATTTCAACGAAATGGATGTTCTCCCAATAACCTTCAGGATTATCTGGCTGAGGAGGCAAGAGCTCACTCTCTGGGCCAAGATAGAGACCACACAAATTGAGCAGTCTCGATACCATCGAGGTACCGGAACGATGCATACCGGCAATGCAAATCGGCAAATTGAGTCTTCCTCCGCTTAGGTTCTTAAAGCTTCAAAAATGTTACGCATTTTGCTGCAGCGATCTCAGGCCTGGCTTGACGGTCTCGTCAGAAGATCTTTTCAATACCATCGAGACGCTGACCGTTTGACGTACTGTTCAACTCTTAGTTGTGCTCTGACAAGATAACATTATCAGAGCCAGCCACATACCATAGAGTAATACAATTTCCGGACGCCAAAAATCAAAACTGAAGGAAAAAACTACTGCGGGTCGTAGTCACAGGCGTCAAACCGTTCGCCATGAACGTAGAGGGTGATGTCCTCATGGCGCAACGGTAGTGAAGAACGAAATGATAGGAGCCATCGGGGCCGGTCACCCCGTCGCCGGCGCCGGGCCACTCGGTGGAGTCAATGCTCACGTCAACCCTGGTTGGGCTCACGACCCCGCTGGGTCTCGCTATCCATCTTTATTTTCCGGCTTGATCGCCGCGCGGCTCAGCTGTTTTTACACAAATAAGCAATGGCTATGCCTGATCCGCCCGCAGCGACTGAGCAATCGCCAGCCCCGCGAATTGGTCATCCCCTCGAACCGAGATGTCAGCGACCGCAGTCGCCGTCGCGGTCCGATTTCTCCCACAAGCGACGTCAAAAAAGCAATGGCCGGTGCGCGGGTTTGACACATCAAGTTGATCGTCCGAGACATACGTGTTCATCTCAGCCTGAGACGGCAGCTTGATCATGTGCGGCCTTAATGTAGGGCGCCAGTCGTGCCACCCTTTTTGCACTTCCGCTAGATCATAATGCTTGAGTGCGTACTTGCGGACGGCGTGCGGCACGCTCAGAAAATGGTAGTGCCGCATGGGGAACGTTTGGGTATACAAGTGCTGTCCCGGAAAACTCACCAGGTGCCCCCCCGACCAAGCAAGCTCTACCGGCACCGGCTGTCGCTTCCAGGCCCGAATCAAGTGTGGGAAGGTCGGCATAAACGGATAATACCACCGCATAGTCTCGAGGAACTGTGGATGGTCATGCTCGGGTGCCTCAATAGTAGGGATGAAAGTGCACTGCACAAAGTTCACAGCGTTATAACCCTGCCTCTCGACTTCCGCGAGAATTTCGGCAAGGGTGGTTCCGGGTCGCGGCGACGGATAAACCTCGTCGGCGTCGACGTGCATGAACCAATCGGCTTCGATGGTGGCGGCGAGCTGCTCTTTCCGCCTAAGGATTGATGCCCACCTGTATACCCCGTCGCGAGGAAAGTTCTCGACGCCGAGCAGGCCCCGGCCGAGGTAGCGCCGCGCGATGGCGACCGTCTGATCCCTGGAGTCGTTGTCAATCAGGTATGCCTGGATGCCTTGGCGGAAGAGGTTTTCCAGACAAGGGGCGATGAACCGCTCCTCGTTGTAAGTCGCCAAAATTGCTACCACGCGCATATTCGTGCCGTGCGGGAGAGTCTGGACCCTCCCGAGCCCTCAGCCCTCAAGAATGTAGAATCGTCTCGAACATATTACGGTAGTTCGCAGCTTGACGCCTCCAATCCCAGGCCTGAATTGAGGCGAGCATTTTTCGGCTTAATTCAGCCCGCAAGGGAGGGTGGTCGCGCAGTTGAGTGATCTTGGCTGCGATGTCGGCAACATTCCGCTCGACGAACAGACCGTTAACGCCGTGCCGCACTAACTCGGGCATATTACCGACGCGCGTCGTCACGACGGGTACGCCGCAGGCGGCGGCCTCCAGGCAAGGATTCGGCGTCCCCTCACTGCGGCTGGCGCAGAGGTAGATGTCTATTGAGCGATAGAATTCGAGCATCTCATCAGGGCTACGCCATTTCTTCTCACGTGCCGCCACGACTAGTCGGGCTGCCCCGACAGAGCGTACCGCAGGTACAATCAAATCATGAAAGCCACGCTGCTCAGGGCCTTGGTTGGACAGACTGCCTGCCCATCCGATCCGCACCTCGAGTCTCCCGGCCCTCTCGCCTGCGCCGATTTCCGACAAATTTTTGACGAGGCTACTAACCGAACTCAGCGGTGCCTTCAACTTTGCTTGAAAACCATTCCGTTGTTCACGACGGAAAGTCTTGGGCTGAGCTGAAGGATGTGTTTCGCGCCGGGGTCGGTAGAAGTCTGTGTCAACTCCATTCGGTGTGTAGAAAACCGGCACATCCAGAAGCGGCTGAAGTTCATGATAGAGGAGCAAATTGTTGGCGAATACACCGCGAGCCAGCTGAAGTAACGTAGCCAATGCCGGATCGCGCCGCTCACCTTCAAGCTCGAAATGCGAGCAGACGCCGACCAGCAATTTGCGGCGGTTGCGCAGGAAAGCAGCTTCGAGGTGCTTCAGGCGGCCGAATTGCAGCCAGAAGTAGACCAGTATCAAATCAGAGCTATCGAGGTCAGCTTCAGTGAGATCAGAGTGAAATCGTTTAAGGATTTGATATTCGTCGCCCAACGTACGCTGAACGCTGCGCGTTTTGTAATCGTGCGACCAATTCGGCGCGCTCACAACAACAAGCACCTTAGGGCTTGGAGATTTCGCCATCTGATTGATAATAACAAACAGCCCCTCCCTTCAGAAGTGGGCCGTGGGCTTGCGCCAAAGAGATCAGAGTAAGGCGTTGGCCATCGGGGCGGTCCTGCGAATCCGATCGTCTGGTTTTTGGTTTGCCCCGGTACCCGCTGTGATGCAGTATCCGACGGAAGATCACAGAGAGAGATGTTTCGTCGCCTACGAAACCGTCCAGTGAGCGCCTGTCTCTGTACGCTCGCCATTCATGCGCCGTATCGCCGAAGGGCACGACTCCTTTGTGCCGCCTCGCCAACCGTCCCGTGGGTGGTCTTGACAGACGAGCCGGACGACTTTGCGGATCTTCCCATTCGCGAAGAGAAAATGCTCAATTCTTTATACCGTCAGCCACGAGCAAAAAGGCGCAAGAAGCCGAAAACGATTGCTCGTTTTGGTCTTGCGCCCTTTCCGGGTTGTGTCCTGGGACCTATCTTGTTCGCCGGCGCGAAGTCGCCTGCAATTTACGGATTTGTCCTTTGAGTTCTGCGATCTCTTTCTGTTGCTCCTTGATCGCATTGAGCATGGTCCAGAGGATTGGATCGCCGTTGACCATCAGGTAGCCCTGGCTGTTCTTAGTGACGGCTTCCGGAATGATCTTCTGCACTGCTTGAGCTCCAAAGCCAATGTGTTCTCCATCCGACTTAAGGCCGAGGGCATTGTTCTTTAAGTACTCGTACCGGATCGGCTGTAGCTGCATAACGGCTTTGAGTCCGCTGTTGAAGTTGCCTTTGATGTTCTTCAAGCGTTCGTCCGAAAAGGCTAGCCAGGTATTACCACCGGTTTTGTCGGCGTCTCCGTTGACCGACAGCTTCTGATCGGGCGAAACCGTCCCGATGCCGACGTTGCCGCTGTTCGGATTGAGAGACAGGTTTTTGAAACCCACGCCGGTCTGCACCGATTGGATCACACCAATATCCTCACCCGTTTCGTCATATCCGATGGTGATCCTCTTACCGCTCACGTTACCAAACCCGGCAGCGTAAGTGGTGTTATTCGTAAAATCGGTGGTCGTGTTGTCCACCTTTGCGTCAAGACGCAACTCCGGGCTGGCCGTACCAAAGCCGACGTTGCCGCTCGCGTTGATGTCGATCGAACTCGTTGGAGCGCCGGGCCGGATGCGGAAGGGCAAGCGGGAGCCGCCGGTGACATCGCGGACAAAGAAATTGGCTTCGTTACCGGCAATGTCCCATGTCTGGGCCGTGAAGCCGCCGCCATTATTTTGCTCAAGTCGAATTGCGGGAGTATTACTAGTGTTAGCGTGCACATCCAATACCGGCGTGGCTGTCCTGAGTCCGAGCCTGCCTGAGCTATCAACTTTGACCGAGTTGGCCGGCGCACCGGCAGCGACTGAAAACACAATCGTTCCCGTCTCCGAAGTGCCGGTGGCGCCTTGATCTACGAACCCCAAAAAACTGGCGCCACCACTAGGTGAATCGTTCGCCCTTATCTGCCAGTTATTGGTTGGGAAACCGGCCGAAGTGCTGGTGTCGTTGAACTGGAGGCGGGTGTTGTTCTCCTTCAACCTGATCGTGTCAAAGCCGAAGACCTCGTTGTTAACGCAGTCAAGCCCGACACAAAGGCTGCCCTGAATATCCTCGTCGTCCGGAGTCACGACGTCGGGGGCTGAGAAAAGTGATAGACGATGGTTGCGCAGTCTAGTCACCGTGTTGCCCGACACGACGCCGAGAGAACGTTGCTGCGGGTCTTTGTTGATATTCTTTGCCGACGTATCTCGGCGGGCGGTCGGCTCTGTTTCGTTTCCAACGTATA
>WNGL01008905.1_pt1 | contig 12772 bp, 6 predicted proteins | sample 5400591 | NCBI WGS metagenome assembly WNGL01 (sample SAMN13153377, study PRJNA577476) | soil metagenome | isolation source: 80 cm soil or saprolite under Garry oak tree replicate 1 | place: USA:California | collected 2016-06-15
CCCTCTCCCGTTGGGAGAGGGCTGGGGAGAGGGCCTGACGTGCGCTAGACCCTTCCCCTTAGTTCCCTTCCCAAAGGGAAGGGGAAAAGAAAACCAAATGCCTTGGCACGAATGGTGAACTCGAAATCCCACCATGCTGCTCAACAATTCGGTTGCACTTCCAGCTTGAATCCATCAATCGTAAATGGCGTTCGCCTTCGGGCGTTACCATGCCGTCCTCGTCCGTTACCTTTCGCCGGCGGTTGATCGTACCCAGTCGACCAACAGGTCCTGCTTCCAATGACGCTTGTCCTTCACGTGCTGGACGTGGCAGGAAATACAATTGGGCACACCCGCGACCAGGGTCCTTCCTGAAGGATCGGTCAACCCGCTGTGGCATTCACTACACGTCTCGCGTGGAAACTGTCGATCGATCGGCTTGTACGTGTGATGGCAGCTCAAACACGAGACCACCTTCGGGGCATCGGGGCCCGCGCCCACCTGCTCGATTCCGATCATTCCGCTGGTGGCCCGCACCCGGTGAATGTGCAGCGCATGAAACTGCATACTGCGCCATTGTCTTTCGGTATCGGTAGGCTGACGCACGGCCACAAGGTTTGGTTTCTCGGCCAACTCATCCGCGTCCAGCCCTTTCCACTTCCACATATCGTTGACCATTGGATAACCCAACGTTCCGCCATGCGGCGTGGCGACGGTTTTGCCGTTGTAAGTCTTTTTGTTCTTGTCGGTGTGACACTTGGTACACGAATTCAGCGCCGCTTGCACCGGCTGGAAATCTTTTCCCTTATGCTCCGAATGGCAGTCAATGCATCCGATGCCCGCATCGGCGTGCGCTTTCGTGACGGTTCCGACGAAAGCTGAAGTAGTGTGACAAGACGTGCAGCGTCCTTCCATGCCGCCAGTCAGCGAATGGCAGGTCGTGCACGATCCCGCGTTTGGTTGTTTGGCCACTGCCGGTGTCAAACTAAGACTCGTGCGGGTGTGCGCGTTTGAGATGGGAGCAGGGGAGAAGGCGGACGTGTACCAAAACGCCGCGGCGATCGATGAGGCTCCCAACACCAATGCCGACCAAAGAAAGAGGGCAAACGGCCACGGGCGTACCAAGTTTTCCCAGCCGCGGCGGGCGACGAGGATGAAGCGGCGACGCGCGAACGGCCTTCTCTCTGGTGCGCTTGCCCCAGAAGAGATCGAGCGCTCGAGCCACCTCCTTTGGCGCCGGGGTTGCCGCTTTTCTGGCGACGGACCGCGCAGGCAGCGTTTCCCCTCTGGCTTCAGCCTCCCCAATGCGCAGACCGAATTGCAGCGTAACCGTGATCTGCAGCGCGTCAGCCTTGCGCTCCACAGCCAGAAAAAACGGCCCGATTCGAATTTCATCGCCACTGGCCAGCGCGTCAGCTTCTTCCAGGGCCACCACTCGGCCATTGAGCGTGGTCGAATTCGACGAACTGAGATTGAAGAGATAAAAGCGTCCTTCGATCTCTTTAATACCGGCATGGAGGCGCGAGACGTCCGGGTGATTCAGTAAGAGATCGCGGCCAGAAGCGCGCCCGATCTTTAATCCTTGGGCCACCAGAGTTGTCGGATCGAGACCGCGATCTTCACGTACAATAATAAAAGTGCTGAGCTGCTCTTTCATTTCACGGCTAGCGAGTTGCGAAAAACACTACCTGGATGATATGCACGACCAGGAGCACCAACATAAGCGCTGATGTAACCACGTGCGGAGCGAGCCACAGCTTCAGCAGTTGATGCAGATAAATAAGCGCATCGACGCGCCGCAATGTAGCGCTTGTTTCCACGGCTTCGATCAACTTGCGACGAGCATCCGGATCACTCAAAGGAGCGGCCGCAATTTCAAACTCCTCGCGCGCCTCGGCCAGCAACGCGGATAGCGGCTCGCGCCGCAGGTATTGCCGCAACAGATATGATAACGACAGAAATCGCCGGCGCACCTTGTTTTGGATCAACTGACGCAGTTGATTGTCGCTGATATCTATCAGCGCGAGTGTCTCGCGCAATTCTTCGCGACGCGTCTTTAGATCTTCAAACAATAGCGGGTCGCCTTCGATGCTCGTCATGATGCGAGGCACTATCAGGTAGCAGGCAATCCCGAACAGTCCCGAAAGAATCACCAGATCAAACGAAACCATCAACGTCGACGTGAGCACCCCACCCGAGCTGCGGCCGCCGTGCAAAAGTAGCAATACGCCTGCGATAACCCCCAGGTAGACGTGCACCAGCAACCAGTAACGAAGGGGGCCGGCGCGCCGGCGGTACACTTGCTTCCGCCCCGGGTAGGTCATCACGGCCGCAATACCCACGAGACCAACTATTCCCGTAATCCAGCGGACCGTTAACCACGTGCCGTCCAGTCGCCCGTCGAGCGTATATTTTCGCGCTGCCCACACCGTGGCAATCGTGAACGCAAGAAGTCCAATTATTCCGGCAACGTGGCAGAGCCTGGCGAGCGGATCGCTCTTGTGAATGTCTCGCCCGATCGCGTGTGTCTGATCTCGATAGATAAATCCAACAGCACTCCTTGCTTCCTCAAAATACTCCTTGGGATTGACGCGAACCAGCGCGCCGGTCGGACAGTTTTCTTCGCACGAAAAGGCCTTGCTCCTGGCGCCCACCGGATTAAGTGGTGTGTTGTCGCATAGATTGCATTTGACCGCGAGCAGGTCTTCGGTCTCAGTGACGGCGGTCGGCGCCACTGGCGGTGCAAGCGTGAACCAATTCTTGAGACGAGTGCCGAACGTCTGCGTGGGCGGGGCTTGTGGTTTGCGCGGGACCATGGAGATTGCGTTGTACGGACATTGCGTGGCGCAATCACCGCAGCCGATGCAGGTCTTCGGTTCGATGTCGATCTGCCCACCGGGAAAACGACCGATCGCTCCGGTAGGGCAACCAGTGAGGCATTCCGGATCCTGGCAATGCAGGCAGACCTGCGGCGACAGCACGTGCTGAATTGATTTGCTTTGTGGCTTGATGGGCCGCTCGATGTGTATGCCGCGTCTTAACAAACGAGATTGGCCGTGAACCTTGTGACAGGCCATCGAGCAGTTGCCGCAGCGGATGCACAAATCCATATCCATCACGAGCAGATTTGTGCCGTCGACGATTCCGGTACTTATCTCATCGCTGATTGCGGCGACCACCGGCTTATTGCAAAGCGCCTCCAATCGCGCGTCGTCATCCACGCTGGAGAAGGCTGAAAACGTTCCATGCAGAGTCTCGCAAAGCTTGGGATCGGCGCACAGCCGCGAAACCGGAATTTCCAATACCTCTGTACGTGCAAGCACCGTCGCCGTGTAACGCCATTTTTGCTCGCCGCGCAGCCCTTCAAGTCCGAGACAGTTGCCTGCGCCCAAAAAATCGACGCTAATACGTTCGTCGACCTCCATCATCATGTCAGTCATAAAAGGCACGGAACCTGCTCCGCGAGTTCGTTTGACCCAGCCGTTCTTGATGAAAATGACATGATCAATTGGTCCGTCTTCGCGGGACAGTATGTGCTGCTTGCCAAAGACTCTGAACTTCGCGATCCCCTCGAGCTTTTGCAACACCTCCGCACTGAAAGCGCCGTGGCTTTTTTGCTTAAGGTCTTCCAGTGTTCGTTTCAGACCATATTCCCGATAAGTAGCTTCAAGCGCGCCACCGAACTTCGGGAGTTTTCTTAGCAACCTGAGCGCGGGCCGCTCGATCTCAAGCACCTTCGCCTGACAGTTCGGCGGGACGACGATGGTCGCGTTGCGCGGCAATCCGGCCAGGACTGACATCTCGCCGAAACTTCGACCCTGTTGCACCTCATTTACCTTTTTCAGTTCTTGCTTTTCACCCTCGCGCTCGTCCTCAAGGATGTAAACGTCCAGCTTTCCCTCAACCAGGATATAGAAACTGTTCCCGCCCCAATCACCCTCGCTGATGATTTTCTCGCCTGGCCCATAGGCGAAAAGGCGCAGATACGGCCCCACCTTTTTGCCGGTGTAGTTGCGCCCGTAAGCGATTACTTCCAAGTCAAGCTCGTAAGTGAAATGTCCGTTGTGTTTTTCGACTAGTTCGTCGACGAGGCTGACGCTGCGGATCGCCTCGAGAACGCTGGTGTGGTTGGTGATTTGTTCAGGCATACTGAATTTGAGTCCACTGAGAAATGAACACAACGCAAGGGCCAATCCGCACGGGCCATTGAGTCAACCTTGCCTAGACGCAGGCATTTATACACTATTGAATGGAAAGATAAAACTATTTGCAATTATGTGATATTCTCCCGGCTCGCCCGAACGTGTAGACAATCATCGTCAATGCGGTCCGACCGCGCAGCAACTCGTTCCTGGCCGCTACGGTTTCCATCTCGGGATACTGAAGTCAGTCAACATTGGGCACGGTCACCCGGACCGAAGATCATTGTGTTTCGGTTTGATAAATATTTTGGCCCGGAGCCGCTCGGCCAAGAGCGGCGCACGTAAACCCCGGCGACCAGGAGGTCAAGCAATGGAAGCGACTACCGCTCTACAACCGCCGGCTCAAGTTGATTCGCTGAGCGTCAACACCATCCGCACACTGGCGATGGACGCAGTTCAGGCCGCCAACTCCGGCCATCCCGGGACGCCGATGGCAATGGCGCCGGTAGCCTATACACTCTGGAATGATTTTCTTCGTTTTGACCCCGAGGATCCCATCTGGCCGAACCGAGATCGCTTTGTGCTCTCCATGGGCCATGCGTCGACGCTGCTTTACAGCATGCTGCACTTGACCGGCGTCAAAGCGGTCAATGCCCAGTACGAAAAGACGGGCCAGCCCAGTGTCACTCTTGAAGACATCAAGAGCTTCCGCCAACTCGACAGTCGTTGCCCGGGGCATCCGGAGTACCGCTGGACGTCGGGCGTTGAAACAACGACCGGGCCGTTGGGGCAGGGAATTGCCACCAGTGTCGGCATGGCGATCGCATCGCGGTGGCAGGCGGCTTACTTTAATCGGCCCGGCTTCGATATGTTCGATTACCGCACCTACGCGCTCTGCGGCGATGGTTGCATGATGGAAGGCATTTCACACGAAGCCGCGTCGCTCGCCGGTCATCTCCGACTCTCGAATCTCTGCTGGATATACGACAACAACAAGATCACAATCGAAGGCAACACGTCATGGGCTTTTACTGAAGACGTCGCGACTCGCTTTATCGGTTATGGCTGGAACGTCACACGGGTTGGCGACGCAAATGATCTGGAGATGTTAAAGCGCGCCCTCCAGGTTGCGCACAAAGAAGACGAACGACCGACACTCATCATTGTCGATTCTCACATCGCCTGGGGCGCGCCGAATAAACAGGACACGCACGCGGCCCATGGCGAACCGCTCGGCGAGGAAGAGATCAGACTCACGAAACGAAACTACGGTTGGCCGGAAGATGCGAAGTTTCTCGTTCCCGATGAGGTGCGAGAAAATTTCCGGCGCGGCATTGGCGAGCGCGGCAAGACGCTGCGCGATGGTTGGTTCGCAAAGTTGGAAGAATACAAGAGAGCTTATCCCGAGTTGGCGGATCATCTTGTGCGCATGCAAAAACGGGAATTGCCTGACGGTTGGGACAAAGACATTCCAAAGTTTGAGGCTGACGCGAAGGGGCTCGCCGGTCGTGACGCCTCGGCCAAGGTTCTCAATGCGATAGCGAAGAACCTGCCATGGCTGATTGGCGGCGCAGCTGATCTGGCGCCTTCGACAAAGACGCGTTTGACGATTGACGGCGCCGGCGACTTTCTCGCCGAAACACCAGCGGGAAGAAACTTTCATTTCGGCGTGCGCGAGCACGCGATGTCGTCAATCGTGAACGGCCTGGCGCTTTCGAAGGTTCGTCCTTACGGTTCGGGCTTTTTGATCTTCTCCGATTACGCGCGCGGGTCCATTCGGCTAAGCGCCATCATGGAGATTCCGACGATTCACATTTTCACGCATGACTCGATCGGTGTCGGCGAAGATGGCCCAACGCACCAGCCGGTCGAGCAACTGGCAAGCCTGCGGGCCATTCCGAATCTGATCGTTTTCCGGCCGGGTGATGCGAATGAAGTTGCCGAAGCCTGGCGCACCATCATGCCGCTCCAGCACGAGCCCGTTTGCCTGATTCTCAGTCGCCAGGCGTTGCCGACGTTGGATCGAACGAAATATGCGAGCGCTGATAACACGAGGTTTGGCGGCTATATTCTCGCGGATGCCACCGGGCCCGATGGGAAACTTGACGTGATTCTGCTGGGCACGGGTTCTGAACTTTCGCTGTGTGTCGGCGCTTACGAAAAACTTGTGGCTGAAGGCGTTAAGGCGCGCGTGGTGAGTCTTCCCTCGTGGGAGCTTTTCGAGCACCAGTCTCAGGAATATAAAGACAACGTGATCCCGCCGACGGTGAAAGCCCGTGTAGCCGTCGAGCAAGCCGGAAGGTTCGGCTGGCAACGATATGCCAGCAGCACTGACGCGATTATCGGTATGCGAACATTCGGAGCCAGCGCGCCGCTGAAAGAGCTGACAAAGAAGTTTGGCTTCACGGTCGAGGCCGTGGTGGCAGCCGCCAGGAAAGAGATTGAGCGAGTACAGGAATAAAAAAGGCAGAAGCCCGCGCGTAAGCAAGGGCTCCTAAGCCAGGTGACAAGCCCTCCCTAACGGTCGGGCTTCTGCCAGAGGAGCAAACGTATGAGCAATCCACTTGTTGAAGTAATGAAGCTGGGCCAGTCAATCTGGTACGACAATATTCGCCGCGCCATGCTTGTCAGCGGTGATCTGCAAAAGAAGATCGATGAGGATGACCTGCGAGGCGTTACTTCTAATCCCACTATCTTTGAAAAAGCCATAACCGGCTCCACGGACTACGACGAACAAATGCGATTGCTGATTACCGCCGGCAAGAGCGTCAAGGAAATTTACGAAGCCCTGGTCATCGACGACATCGGTCGCGCGGCTGACATTCTGAAGCCAGTTTACGACCAGACGGACGGTATCGACGGCTACATCAGTCTCGAAGTGAACCCGCGGCTCGCCTATGACACCGCCGGCACAATCGAGGAGGCTGATCGTCTGTTCAAGACGCTGGGCCGGAAGAATGTGATGATCAAAATTCCGGCGGCTCAGGAAGGCCTGCCCGCAATTGAAGAAGCGATCTATCGCGGCATCAATGTTAACGTCACGATGATCTTCTCGATTGAAAACTACGAGCAGGTAGCCGAAGCTTTTATCAAGGGACTGGAAAGACGCGCGGCGGAAAGCAAGCCGGTCGATCACATAGCCTCGGTCGCCAGCTTCTTTGTCTCTCGAGTAGACACGATGATCGATACCGATCTCGACTTTCGCGCGCGGCATAGTTCGGGCGAAGAGAAAGCGACGCTGGAAAATCTCTGCGGCAAGGCAGCGCTCGCCAATGCCAAGCTCGCTTACGCGCGCTTTAAAGAGATCTTCTATGGTGAAAGGTTTGCGACGCTGAAAGCTAAAGGCGCACAGGTGCAGCGTCAGCTCTGGGCCTCGACGGGAACCAAGAATCCAAAGTATTCCGACATTCTGTACCTGGACAACTTGATCGGGCCGGACACGGTCAACACAGTTCCCCCCGCCACCTACACTGCGTTTCGCGATCATGGAAAAGTGGCGCTCACGCTTGAACAAGGCCTCGATGAAGGCCGCGAAGTCATCGCGAAACTGGCCACACTGGGAATTGATCTAAAGGAAGTCACGGCAAAACTACAGGCTGACGGGCTTAGTTCTTTCGTCGGCTCATTCGACACCCTGGTCGAGTCAATCGAATCGAAGCGTGACGCTCTTGTTTCGGGCATCCATCAGCGACTGACTGCCTCGCTGGGGAAATACGGCGATGCGGTGAGCGCGGCCATCAAGGAAGCCGATAAGGGCGATGTGATGCGACGCATCTGGCGGAAGGACGCCGCGCTTTGGAAGGACGATGCGGCGCATCAAAAAATAATCAAGAACGCGCTCGGCTGGCTCGCCGTTCCGGACATGATGATTGGCGTCGAGGAAGATCTCATCCGCTTTTCGGATCGGACTCGAGGCCTGCGCCAGTTCAAGCATGTCATGCTCTGTGGCATGGGCGGCTCATCGCTCTGCCCGGAGGTCTTACGGCAGACGTTTGGTCCGCAAGAAGGGTATCCCAAGCTGCTGGTGCTTGACTCGACTGACCCGGACGCGTTCTGCGACATCGCAGATCAGATCGACATCACGAAATGTCTCTTCATCATCTCGTCGAAATCAGGCACGACGACCGAGCCGCTCGTTTTCTACAAGTACTGGTACGACCAGGTTGGCAAGCGCAAAGAGAATCCCGGTGAATGCTTTGTCGCGATCACTGATCCGGGAACGCTGATGGAGCAGATGGCGACGGCAGACAAATTCCGCCGCATCTTTCTAAACCCTGCAGACATCGGCGGACGCTACTCCGCACTGTCTTACTTCGGCATGGTGCCGGCCGCCCTGATGGGGCTCGATGTGAAGAAGCTTCTGGATCGCGCGGAAAGAATCGTTCATTCCTGCGCTTCTGTCGTGCCGGCGGCCGATAATCCTGGCGCGCGGCTGGGCGCGATCATGGGCGAGTGCGCGAAGGCGGGACGCGATAAGCTGACCATCGTCGCCGACCCAAAGATTTCATCGTTGGGCCTCTGGGTTGAGCAGTTGCTTGCCGAAAGCACGGGCAAGGAAGGCAAGGGAATTATTCCCGTCGCCGGTGAAACTCTGGGCTCGCCGTCGGTCTATGGCGATGATCGCTTGTTTGTCTCGATCTCAGTCGGCAAGCTGGACAGCGAAACTGAGTTGAAGCTCAAGGCGCTCGAAGCCGCAGGCCACCCCGTGGTCTACCGCACGCTCACAGACCGCTACGATCTCGGTGAAGAATTTTTCCTCTGGGAGATCGCAACTGCGTTTGCCGGGTGGCGCCTCGGTATCAATCCCTTCGATCAACCGAACGTGCAGGAGTCCAAGGACGCAACGAAAGAACTGCTGGAGAAGTTTGCCAGCGAGGGCAAGCTTAACGAGCAGCCGGTGTTGGTCACCGACGGCATGCTGACTGTTCACGCTGATGAAAGGACCGTTGCGGCTCTTCCGTCTTCGTCTGTTCTGGATGCGTTGCATGGGCACCTCGCTCGAGCCGGCGCGGGTGACTATATTGCGCTCCTTGATTACATCGAAGAGACGCCCGAGAACGAATCGATCATTCAGCAGATGCGCACCCATTTGAGAGATGCGACCCGGTGCGCCACAACCACGGGCTACGGACCAAGATTTTTGCATTCAACCGGACAACTACACAAAGGTGGGCCGGCTACTGGAGTCTTTATCCAGGTAACCGCGCCTGACAGAACCGATCTTCCCATACCTAATCAACCCTATACCTTCAGCATCCTGAAGCAGGCCCAGGCGCTCGGTGATTTCCGTTCATTGTCTTCGCGCGGTAGGCGCGCGATTCGTGTTGACCTGGGAGCGGATACAACCGCGGGCCTGCGCCGGCTGCGCGATCTGATCGCGGAAGCTGTGCCGCGCTCCGAGGGGACCACGACTTAGTCAGAACCGCCTGCGGTAGCGGGCGGTTGTAACTATCGGATTAATATTCCACATTGTTGATATCAACCGCCCCCTACCGCAGGCGGTTCTGACAAGAGGACAAAACAATGGCTACTCCTGAACAAAGCACAAAGACTGCAAAGATCGGCATGATCGGTCTCGCTGTAATGGGCGAGAATCTGGCCATGAACATCGAGCGAAACGGTTTTCCGATTGCCGTTTTCAATCGCGATCCCGCCAAGGTCGATAACTTTGTCGCACGGGCGCAGGGCAAACAAGTGATCCCCACAAAATCTCCCGAAGAGTTCGTACGCTCGCTCGAACGGCCGCGGAAAGCAATCCTGCTCGTCAAAGCCGGCGATCCAGTTGATTGGACCATCGATCAGATAAAGCCGTTCATGGAGCGAGGCGACATCATCATCGACGGCGGCAATTCCTACTTCGTTGATACCGAACGGCGCGAGAAGTCACTGAAGGCGGAAGGCCTGAACTTCATCGGCTCTGGAGTTTCCGGCGGCGAAAAAGGAGCGCTGTGGGGTCCAAGCCTGATGCCCGGCGGCGACCGCGCTGCTTATGAACAGATCCGGCCTATTTGGGAAGCCATCGCAGCGAAAGTCGACGATGGGCCATGCGTCACCTACATCGGCCCGGGCGGCGCCGGGCACTTCGTCAAGATGGTCCATAACGGGATCGAGTATGGCGACATGCAATTGATCGCCGAAGCCTACGACATGATGCGGAATGTGCTCGGCCTGGAAGCGCCTGAAATGGCGGACATTTTTGACGAATGGAATCGCGGCGATCTCGAATCATTCCTGATCGAGATCACGGCTAAGATTCTGCAGGTAAAAGATCCAGAAACAGGAAAACCGCTGGTCGATCTAATTCTCGATAAGGCTGGACAGAAAGGCACGGGAAAGTGGACCAGCGAGGTGGCGCTGGATCTGGGCGTCGTCGTTCCCACGATCGACGCGGCGATCGACACACGGACGCTGTCGTCGCGCAAAGAAGAACGCCTCGAAGCGAGTAAACAGATCAGCGGTCCGCCGCGGGCGCAATTTAGTGGCGACAAACGGGCGATGATCGATGCCATTCATGATGCGCTTTACGCTTCGAAGATCTGCTCGTATGCGCAAGGCATGAGCCTGATTCGTGCCGGCTCGGACAAGTGGAATTGGGACATAAATCTCGGCGAAGTGTCACGCATTTGGAAAGGCGGCTGCATTATCCGGGCGCAGTTTTTGGACAAGATAAAGCAGGCTTACCAGCGCCGTCACGATCTGCCGAATCTGCTTCTCGATCCCGACTTCAGGGCCTGGGTGGAAGAGGCGCAGCCAAACTGGCGGCTTGCGGTAACCACGGCGATGCAGCATGGCGTGCCGGTGCTGGCGATGGCTTGCAGCTTGAACTACTTTGACATGTATCGCACCGCCAACCTGCCGCTGAATCTGACGCAAGCGCAGCGGGACTTTTTCGGTTCGCACACTTACGTGCGGGTGGATAAGCCTGAGCAAGGAGCGATACACACTGAATGGGAAGAGATGCTGGACCAACAGGCTTAGGAGAAGAGATTCATTTTCCATTTGTCATTGGGGGATTCAAGTTGGAAGTGCAACCGAATTGTTGAGCAGCATAGTGAGAATTCGAGTTCACCATTCGGGCAAAGGCATTTAGTTTCTTTTCCCCCTCCCTTTGGGAAGTGGACTAAGGGGAAGGGGCTAGCGGACGTCAGGCCCTCTCCCCAGCCCTCTCCCAACGGGAGAGGGAGACAAGAACTACGTAAGACTCGACGACATCTTTAAGCAAGAGGCGTTGCACATCTAACTTGAATTCGCGATTTGACATTTTTCATTTGCCAATTCCGATTCGCCTGGCGCGGGCAATGACAACTGTGAAATGGAAAATGACAAATCATAAATGGAAAATGGAAGTCTATTTGAACCTTTGTTAACCACACAATGCCAACCTCCACTGTAATGGAAAATCCGCTGCGCCAGGGTATCCGGCTGGAACAGACTGCCGAACCCTGTACCGTGATCATCTTCGGCGCCTCCGGGGATCTGACCAAGCGCAAATTGGTGCCGGCTCTTTACCGTCTGGTTCAGGAGCGGCTTGTGCCCGCTGAGTTTGCGATTGTCGGCTTAGCGAGAACCGAGATGGGCGATGACGACTTTCGCGGCAAAATGAAAGAATCGGTTGCGCAATTCTCTGAGGCGAAAAGCGTCGACGAGGAGGTCTGGCATTCGTTTGCTCAGGGGATTTGCTACCTTACCGCGGACATCGGTAATGCGGACGACTATCAAAAGTTGGGCGCTTTGCTTGACCGCGTCGACGGCGAGCGAGGAACCGCCGGCAATCGTCTTTTTTATCTTTCGGTCGCGCCGCGATTTTACGCTGCGGCAGTTGAGCAGTTGGGTCGCGCCGGTCTCGCGAAAGCGAAAGCCGGCAGTTGGGTGCGCGTCATCATCGAGAAGCCTTTCGGCACGGATCTGGAAAGCGCGCGGCTCTTGAACAAACAGATTCACGAACACCTCGACGAGTCGCAGATCTATCGTATCGATCATTACCTCGGCAAAGAGACGGTGCAGAACCTGCTCGCCTTTCGTTTTGCCAATGGAATTTTTGAACCGCTCTGGAACCGACAGTATATCGACCACGTGCAGATTACGAACGCGGAAGCGGTGGGCGTTGAAGGGCGCGGCGGTTATTACGAAACCGCGGGGGTCGTGCGCGACATGATCCAGAACCATGTGTTCCAGGTCCTGTCGCTGGTCGCGATGGAGCCGCCGGCGCATTTGGGTTCCGAAGCCGTGCGCGACGAAAAGATCAAAGCGATGACCGCGGCGCGAGAGTTTACCCCTGAACGCGTGAGGGCTGAGTGCGGGCGCGGCCAGTATGGACCGGGGTCAATCGCCGGCAAACCCGTTCCCGGTTATCGTCAGGAAGAAGGCGTGGCTCCTGATTCGACCACGGAAACATTCGCGTTGTTGACGATGTACTTTGATAACTGGCGCTGGGCCGGAGTGCCGTTCTACATTCGCTCCGGTAAGCGTCTGCCAAAACGGGTCACGGAAATCGCGATTCAGTTTCAGGCTGCGCCGCATCAGCTCTTCGGCGCGGAAGTGATGGAACAGGTTACGCCCAACCAGTTGATCATTCGCATTCAACCTGACGAAGGAATCACGCTGCGTTTCGCCGCCAAAGTTCCCGGTCAAATCACGCACATTCGCGATGT
>WNGL01017492.1_pt1 | contig 12772 bp, 10 predicted proteins | sample 5400591 | NCBI WGS metagenome assembly WNGL01 (sample SAMN13153377, study PRJNA577476) | soil metagenome | isolation source: 80 cm soil or saprolite under Garry oak tree replicate 1 | place: USA:California | collected 2016-06-15
CACCGAGCGGACGAACGTGGAGTTTCGCGCCGAGTTTTTCAATGTATTCAATCACACGAACTACACTGTGACTGAGACCCAAACCATCACTAGCACAAGCTTCGGACGCGTAACTGATTTCTTTGACCCGCGCGTTATTCAGTTTGCGCTCAAGTTCAACTTCTAGACAGGTAGTTCGCAGGCTAAACCTGAGCCAAAGGTCATCTTGCAATCGGGCGTTGCTTCTTTGAGAGTGACGCCCGATTGTTTTGAGGCCGAGAACGATCTATCTCTACAGGCGCTGTGCTAGAATCTCGCTTTACTAACCCGCTCTGCAACCGGCCGTTATCGCACGTATGTCAGCGCTTGTAGCCAGTCAGTTACCACTTGCTCCTCTGGGCGCAGGCGACTTGATCGACCGCGCGGTCAGGCTCTACCGGCGTCATTTCTTTACGCTGATTCGCATCGCGGCGCCACCGGTGATTGTTTCGGCGGTTGGCTCCGTATTTTTTGTCTTTAGCCGAGGAAGGGCCTTCACGACTTCAAGCGGGTGCTCGCTCGCGCTTTATGTGCTTCTGGGTTTCGCTGGTCTGTGCTTGATGGTCGCCGGCAAGGTGTTCAGCTTGATCGTGATGGGCGGCGCGACGCGGAATCTCGTGTCGCACCTGCTCTCGGACGAACCCGTCTCGGCGCGGGCTACCTATACGGCCGTGCGCTCGCGCTTCTGGGGATTGTTGGCTGCTTCGCTCCTGGTGCTGTTTTGGATTGTGCTTTCAAGCATGGTCGCCATCGTAGCGTGGTTCATGGTGTTCTATGTTGTAGTGTTGGCGGGCGTCGCTTTCGCGCTAGTCGCACCTGCGTGGTTTGCCGTAATTCTTGGCAGCATCGTGTGCATCGCCGCGGCAGTGTTGGCGTTGTGGCTCTTCTTCTTCCTCGCCGGGCGAATGGCGTACGTGCCGCAGGCCATGCTGGTCGAAGGTAAAGGCGTATTGGAAGCAATCAGCCGTAGTTTCTCGCTCGCCAGAGGTAATATTCGCCGCCTGATGGCGATGGCCGTGTTCACGTCGTTCGCCTTTTATTCGGCGCTGATGATTCTGATCATTCCCCTCGGTTGGTACGGATATGCCAGCGGCTTCGATTTGTCTCCTTTTAGTCAGGGCGAGATCCCGGCATGGTACGCGATCGGCTACAACGTGATCTGGGACGCCAGCAACATTGTGCCTGCTCCGGTGTGGATGCTGGGGCTGTCGCTGCTTTACGTAGACGAGCGCGTGCGTCACGAAGGCTATGACATTGAATTGTTGGCGGCGCGTCAACTTCCTGAGATGCCAAAGTTGAATGTGACTTCACCTCTGGCGCCCGCCCTCGCGGAAAAATCCAAAGCGCCGCCGCCACCGCCGCCGATGCCGACCGGGAGTGTGCTCGGCCTGCGTTGAACAGAAGCGTGAGCTGCCTCCTGGACAATTTCGTGCTTAATCGACGCAAATTCCCATCAGGTCATTACGGGCGCCGGCAACAAACGCCGCGCTTGTGCCGGCGATTCATACCTCCACTGTTGCTTATTCTATTTTGCGCGAACGTTTGCTTCGCAACCGCACTTAGCGAATATCACAAGCGTGTTCAAAAAGCCCTCGAGGTTCTTGACCTGCTGACTGAAAAAGAAGAAGGCCAAACCGAATTACAACGAGCTCAGTTTGTCGCCGCCAACGTGCGCGCAGCGCGCGAAGCCCTGCCGCGCACTGAAAAGGTCGAATGGAATGGAACCAGTTACAACGTGGATAATTCGTGGCTCGATGAGGAACTCAAAGAATTTGAGAGACTCAGCGATGTAGATCCTGACCGAGCCCACGTGCTTGATCGGATTCTCGAACGCCTGGACGGAATCGAAGAGCGTTTGCAGGAAATCGACAGGCCCGATTCGGCAGCAGCGGCCGGCGCGACCGAAATGAAGCAGCGCCTCGCCGCTATTCTTCAGCGTTCAGAATATGCCCGCCAGCCGCAAGGCGAGTCCGCGCTCGGACGTCTGGCGCTGCGTTTTCTAAAGTGGCTCAACAGCCTCTTGCCGAAACCTCGGCAGTTGAGCCCTGGTCGTGCCGTCATAATTTCACGCACGGCGCAGGTCATCGTCGTCCTGATTGTGCTTGCTGTCATTGCTTATGTTGTAAGTCTGTTCGCCCCGCGCTTCCTGCGCAATCGCAGACCCAAGAAGAAGGCCAAGCCCGAAGCGCGCGTCGTTCTTGGCGAGCGACTCGAACCGGACCAGTCTGCGGTCGATCTACTGGCTGATGCTGAGGCGCTGGCGCGAGCCGGCGATCTCCGCGGAGCAATTCGCAGAGGTTACATCGCGTTGCTTGTCGAACTCGGTGATCGAAAGATCATCAGTCTTGCGCAACACAAGACCAATCGAGATTACTTGCGCGCGGTGCGTTCGATAGAGCCGCTCCATCGGAACATGGAAAAACTCACGAATAATTTCGAACTGCATTGGTACGGTCTGGCGCCAGCGAGTGAGAACGAGTGGCTGGCCTTTCGCAACGGCTACAAGGAAGCACTGAGTTCAACCTGATGCGTCAACGACTCGCCATTATCGTCACCATCGTGCTTGTGCTGGCCGTGTTGATTGCGCTCAACGCCGCAACGTATGTGGCCCCCGAAGAGAAGGTAGACTCGGAACTGATGCCCAACAGATCGACCTATAACGCCGGCCCCACGGGAACGCGCGCGCTTTACGACCTGCTGAGCGAATCGGGTTACAAAGTCATGCGCTGGCGCGAGACGACCGGCCGCCTGCTCAGTGAAGGGGGAACGAGCGTTACAACATTCGTGATCGTCGGCACGACGCTACTTCCCGTCAACGATGACGAGGCAAAGAGTTTGCTGCTGTGGGTAGAACGCGGCGGCCGTCTGGTGATTGTCGATCGCCATCCTGAAAGTCGGCTGCTGCCTCGGTCCGGCGAGTGGACTGTTTCGACGGTGCTGCTCGAATATCCTTTCCTAAATGTTGATTCGGCAAATCCCGAACAGATGACCAAAGGTGTGAAGGCTGTGCGGCCGGCCCAGCCAACTCAGCTAACGCGCAATGTGCAAGCTGTCAGGCCTTCTCGCTTTGCTTCCGCCATCCAATTCTCTCGCGCAAAGAGTGAGACACCAGCGGCTCGGACGGGATCAAATGAAGTCGGAACCGGTGGCGAGGCGAACAATCCTGTCCCTTCGGAAACGGAAACACCAGGCGCAGCGCCCGCGGCGCCCTCTCCGGATGCTAACCGGAACTCCCTTCTTGTGACCTCGCCAGCTCCCGTCGCCCATCTTAGCAATCCCAAGGGCGCGCTGCTCGTTGACTATCCGCACGGAGAGGGACGCATCATCATTCTGAGCGACCCCTACATGATTTCAAATGGCGGCCTCAGCCTCGAAGACAATTTGCAACTGGCCCTTAACACTATCGTGGGCGTTAACGGTTTGATTGCTTTCGACGAATACCATCAAGGCCGAGGCGCAGCGCATAATGCTCTGGTAGCGTATTTCGCCGGAACGCCTGTCCTGGCAATCGGCGGACAAATCGTCCTGATCATTCTCGTCATATTGTGGACGCGCGGCCGCCGGTTCGGGCGTCCATTGCCGTTGCCCCAGGTTGATCGGCGCTCGAGTCTCGAGTTTGTCGCCTCGATGGCCGAACTACAGCAGCGAGCGCGGGCCCTCGATCTGGCCATCGAAAACATTTACTCGCGGACTCGCCGTGTGCTAACAAGATACGCCGGCATGGACTATCACAGCTCGCGCGCCGAGATTGCGGAGCGCGTGGCGTCACGCTCGTCATTGGATCGTGCACCTCTCGAAGCGCTGATGCGCAGCTGCGAAGAAACAATCAATGGCGGGCCGGTCACCGAAAACCAGTCTGTAGAGTTGGTGCGGCAACTGCGCGAAGTTGAGCGCACGCTCGGCTTGCGCATGCGCTCGCGCGAAATCAAGCAGGCAGCGGAAAAGATTTGACGAAAATCTAAAGCGCAGGCTTAATACGATTTGATCTTATTGATCTTAGAGCTTTGAACTTAGATCTTAGATCTTAGATCTAGACAAACAAGTTCTTGACTCCATGCTTGAATACGTCTCCTCTACTGTCGAACACATCCGTGGCGAACTCCGCAAAGTTATCGTCGGCCAGGAAGAGGCCATCGAACAGATTCTCGTCGCCCTGCTCGCGGAAGGCCACGCGCTAATCGAAGGCGTGCCCGGCACGGCGAAGACGCTGACGGTCAAGACGCTCTCGCGGATCGTCAATGCCAATTTCAACCGCATCCAGTTCACGCCCGACTTGATGCCTTCGGATATCACGGGCACTAACGTCTTCAATATCGCGACGTCCACCTTCAACCTGCGACGCGGCCCGATCTTCACTGACATATTGTTGGCCGATGAGATCAATCGCACGCCACCGAAAACGCAGGCGGCGCTGCTCGAGGCGATGGAGGAGCGCCAGGTAACGATTGACGGCGAGGGCTATCAGCTTTCTCCGATCTTCACGGTTCTGGCAACCGAAAATCCAATCGAGTACGAAGGAACTTACCCGCTGCCCGAAGCTCAGCTTGATCGTTTCCTGTTGAAGATCCTCCTCGGCTATCCCGAAGCCGAACACGAGCAGCAGGTGGTAGCAAACTGGGACGCGGGCTTCAACTCGCGCCGGTTGGATCAGGTTGACATACGACCGCTCGCCGATGCCGATGCGATCTCGCGCTGCCGTTTTGATGTGCATAATGCCCATATGGAACCGGGCGTCCGCGCCTACCTTGTCGATATTGTTCGGCGCACGCGCGCGCATCCGTTCGTCCACTACGGCGCCAGCCCACGCGCGTCCGGATGACGTGCGCGACATGGCTCGGCCGGTGCTTCGTCATCGCTTATTGCTGCGCGCGGAAGCCGAACTCGACGGCGCCACACCTGACGCGGTGATTACGGATATTTTGAAGAGCGCGGAAGTACCGAGATAAGGTGTCGGGTATCAGGTATCAGGTGCCGGAAACAACTACAACAACCGGCATCTGGCACCCGATACCCGGCACCATTCATATATGCGCTTTGTTTTCACACGACTCTTTTGTGCGTTGCTGGCAATCGGCTTCGTTCCTCTTTCGCTTTCCTGGGGACGGCCGTGGCTGCGATGGGTAACGTTCGCCTACGATGTTGCGTTGGTCATCGCGGCCATCGTTGATGCGCGCATGAGTCGCTTGCCCGCGGGTGTGAATGTAACTCGCGAGTTTGGAGGTCGGTTCGCGGTCGGCGCCGAAACTGAAGTGCGCATCGACATTAAGAACCGCACCCCGCGCGTAGTTTCAATAATCGTCAAAGATGAATACCCACCGCAGATGAAATTGTCAGGTCTGCGCGAGGCGCGCGTACGGATTGAGGCGCAGCGATCAGCCGCCCTGATTTACGGACTGACGCCACCCAAGCGGGGCCGATTTGAGTTTGGTCAGATTGCCGTGCGCTTTCTTTCACGCCTCAGGCTGGTCTGGTGCGAAATGAGGATGGCGGACGCGCAGGCGGTAAAAGTCTATCCAAACATGCGCCGTGCACGTGAAGCTGAATTGAAAGCGCTGGGCGCGCGTTCGCTGGTTGCTTCGCATCGCAAGACTTCCTGGCGTGGTGAAGGCCGCGAATTCGAATCACTGCGCGACTACGTTCAGGGAGACGAGCTACGACACATTGCGTGGACCGCGACGGCCAGGCGCGGAAGAATCACCACGCGTCAATATCAAATCGAGCGAGACCAAACGATCCTGATTGCGCTGGATGCCGGACGCTTAATGACGGCGCGCATCGAAACCGAAACGAAGTTAGACTCCGCGGTGCATGCCGCGCTGGCCTTGATGTCGGCGGCCGCCAGGGCAGGCGATAACGCGGGAATCATAGTGTTTGGTCGCCGGATAAAGACTTACCTGCCGCCCGGTCGCGGACGCGATCAGATGGACGCCGCGCTCGAAGCGCTTCATGCGATCGAGCCTGAGATGATCGAACCGTCGTACGCGCGGGCGTTTGAGTTTATAGCGGCTAACAGCAAACGACGCTCTTTGGTCGTGCTGCTGACAGATCTGGTTGACGAAGAAGGCTCGCGCGAGTTGTTGACGTCCCTGCGATTGCTGCGACCGCGCCATCTGCCGCTGGTCGTCACCATCGCCGACCGCGATCTTAAAGCAGTAGTACGCGGCGAGCCGGCAGGCGTGCGAGATCTGTTTACTCAGTCAGTGGCCGAAGAGATTATCTATCATCGTGAAGCTGCTCTTCGTTTAGTGGAATCACAAGGTGGCCTGGCGCTTGATGTCACCGCGGCGGCGCTGGCGCCGGCCTTGCTTGAAAAGTATTTGCAGGTGAAAGAGCGAGGGCTGCTTTAGGAAGTTTTGAGTTTCGAGTTTCGAGTTCAGAGTCTTGTAAAGGGTTTCTCGTTTTAGATCTAAAGAAGCATCATAGTCTCCTATGCTGAGAACTCGAAACTCTAAACCCGAAACTCGAAACTTTATTCGCGTCCCGCCAGCAACAGATACGAATACAGCGCCACGCCCGTAATCGCCGCGATGCTGAACTTGATTGAAGGATTGATCGGCGCGGGTGAGACGAAGGCCTCGATCGTACCGGCGACGCCCAACAAGGGCACGCAACCAACTATTAGACGCACCGCTTCGAGACCGCGGCTTTTCAAGGCATCGCTTCGTGACAGGTCCCCGGGCATCAACATCGTGCTGCCGACCAGCAGCCCGGCCCCTCCGGCGATGAAGATGCACGAAAGTTCGATCGCGCAGTGCCCGGCCATGAACGTAAGCAAGTCCTGGGCATAGCCCGCGCGATGAGTCAGTGCCAGAATCGCGCCGATCAGCGCGCCGTTGAATGCCAGCAAATAAATCGTGCCGACTCCGAGCATCGCTCCCAGCGCGAAGGCATAGAAGGTTACTCTGACATTGTTGGTGACAATCTGGCTCGATCCAATTTGATTGGCCCGATTGAGGTCCTCCCACCAATGAGTCCGGGTTTCTATTACTGTCTCGCGCCAGCCCGCCGGCACGCCGGCCAACTCGGAGAATTCCGGATCGCGGTAAGTCCCGAAATAGAAAAGTCCGCTGAAGACGATGAAGATCGTAAACGCCGCCGCCGTGTACTTCCACCTGCGACGAAATGTTTGCGGGAAGTCATGAGTAAAAAAGCGCAGAACGCGCCGGCTGCCCTGGGCGTCGGCGCGATAGATGCGCCCGTGCGCGCGAATCACCAGGCTGTTGAGATAATTGATCAGGCGCGGATCGCGCGACTCAGCGCGCGCGATCGCCAAATCCGACGCCGTGCGACGATAGATGCGTCCCAGTTCGCGCACCTCTTCGCGCTGGAGTTTTTTGAGCGCCGTGCGGTCGACGATTGAAAGCAGATCTTCAAGGCGCTGCCAGGCGCTCTTGCGGTCGTCGATGAACCGGTCGTTAGCCATTTTAGGTTTTAGATTTTAGATTTGCGATTTTAGATTTAGAATTCGTTGAGGTGCCAATCGAAAATCAAAAATCAAAAATCGACAATCTCGTTGAGTGTGTACCAAACTTCAGCGAAGGGCGCAAGGCCGAAACGGTCAGGCGCCTAAGCGAGGCGATTGAATCAGTCGAATCGGCGGTCGTACTCGACACCCACATGGATGCCGATCACAATCGCTCCGTCATTACGTTCGTGGCTTCGCCGGAGCGGGTTGTTGAGGCTGCGCTGCGCGCGGTCGCGACGGCAACTGAACTAATCGATCTGAGACAACACACGGGAGAGCATCCGCGCATCGGCGCCACTGATGTATTGCCGATTGTGCCCGTTCGCGGGGTCACGCTGAATGACTGCGTCATACTTGCGCATGAAGCGGGCCGGCGGATTGCTGACGAGCTTGAAATCCCAGTTTACTTTTATGAACGCGCCGCGCTCCGTCCGGATCGAGTCAAGCTGGAGAACGTGCGGCGTCGTGGTTTTGAAGAGTTACGCGAGCAGATTGGAATCGATCCGGAACGCGCGCCTGACGTGGGGCCGCCGCGCCTCCACGAAACCGCCGGCGCCATTTTGGTCGGAGCGCGCCCGTTTCTAATTGCCTTCAACATCAATCTCCGTACCGACGACATTTCCGTTGCCCGAAAGATTGCCCGAGCCGTTAGGGCTCGCGATGGCGGTTTGCCTTTTGTGAAGGCGCTGGGCATGGAACTCAAATCGCGAGGTCTGGTTCAGGTCTCGATGAATCTGGTTGACTATGAAACGACGGGCCTCAATCAAGCCTACGACGCAGTCCGCAAACACGCGGAATCGCTTGGGGTGGAAATTGCAGGAGCCGAGCTGGTCGGCCTGGCGCCTCAAGCGGCGCTCGACAAGAACGCTTCTTATTACTTGAAACTCGAGGACTTCGCTAGGGAGGCGATTGTCGAGACGCGCCTGCGGGATTGCTCTACACGCGCTTGACGTTTCCAATCCTCTTCAGCTCGCGGTAAACTTTTACCAAGCCCCCGCCACGGAAAAGCAACCAGCGGAAAAGGAGTTGTGTTATGCCAGCCACCAAGCTAAAGGAGTTCCTGGACAGTCAGAACATCAAGTACGTCACTATCAGCCACTCATCGGCTTTCACCGCGCAGGAGGTTGCCGCGTCGGCGCACATTCCCGGCAAAGCACTGGCGAAAACTGTGATGGTCAAGCTCGACGGCAAACTCGTCATGGCGGTTCTACCCGCTTCCTATAGAGTCGATCTCGAGCTGCTGAAAAAAGCGACCGGAGCGCCACAAGCTGAACTCGCGAGCGAGCAGGATTTTCGCGGCGTATTTCCCGAATGCGAAACCGGCGCCATGCCGCCGTTCGGAAATCTCTATGAGATGGACGTGTTTGTGGATCAGCGCTTGAGAGAAGACGAAGAGATCGCATTCAACGCAGGCTCGCATACGGAGTTGATCAAGATGACTTATGGAGACTTCGAGAGACTGGTCAATCCGATAGCCTTGAGGTTTTCAGCGAGCCCACACGCGGAAGTTAAAGCCTCCGGGGCTTGAGCTACGTGTTCAGAGTTCAAGCTTCGGCTTGTTGCTTTTGGTCGCCATCCAAGCTAAGACTTGAAACTCTGAATTGCGAATTAGGATCCGAGTTTTATTACTGTCTGACGAAGTCGCCGATGCTTTTGCATTAACCTGAGGTAGCGAGCTTCGTCGGCACTTGCCTTGGCGCGAACGATTCGCCTCACGTCTCGCTTCTCTTCAGCGCTCCAGCGGCCGAGATCAGGAATCAACGCCAGGACCAGCGCGAGATCGTTTAATGCCCGCAATTCTGATTGCTTCCAATCAGTCATTAGTATCCCGAGCGCGCGAGTCACGGTCTTGACTGACTCGCTGCGAATCCTTGCTGCGTCGCCGGCAAACTCCTTCGCCATGCGACGCTGAACAGCCAAGCCAAGATTGCGAACCTGAAACCGATCCCAATCACCCGTCTGCGTTTCGGGAAGCTCGAATATCATGTGACCCTCGGCGAGCTGACGGAGCACTCTCGCAGGCGTGCGATACGCGGGGCGGGCGGCAATTCTTCTTTCTTCGTCGAGCGCTAGCTTCAGCAACTTCGGCTTTGTTGGTCTGAAGCCAAACTTGCGATAAAACCAGAAGGCGCCTGATTCGATACCCTCCTCGTTTTCGTAACCGATCTGGTACGGATCGATCGTGAAAACCGTAACGCCAAGGAGATGTCGCAGGATCGCAAGTGTCTTTGCGTAGATCCAAGCTGTTTCGCCTTCGCGAAATGTGTAATAAAAATTAAACCCGCTCTCTAAACGCTCGAAGATTGACAAGCCTTCGAAGTAGCCCACTGCAACGCCATTCTTGAAAATGATCGCCGCATGGTAGGCGCGCAACGGCAAACGCTTATCTGGCGGTATACCCATGAAAAATAGATCCACTCCTCGGCCAATACTTGCCTGCAAGACTCTTGCTGGATCTCCATGAGTGAACCCGTAAAGCTCGCGATAGCGCGTGGTCGAAGTCTCGCGCGTCAGATCGAGAACACGCTCGCCTTCACTGCGGGAGAGTCTCCTTAGCGGTGGCGCTGGGGCTTGCAATTCAGCAACGAGCGAGACGTCTTTGCGGCGAATGAGTGGTCGGCGGTGATAGAAAACGTTTCGTACCGGCAACCGCATGCCTGTGCGTGTCGCCCGGTAAGCTGGCGTCCAGCGCACATAGAGTTTCTGCGACTCGTAAAGCTCCGCCTTCTCTTTTTCTGTAAGCGGCAACGATGCAAATCTTTCGACCAACCACGGGACGGCGCGTGCTTGCCGTCCTTTTGCTGCATTCAGCCACTCTAAATACGGCACGTTCGCTTCGACTGCGGCATCCTCTTCAAGCAAAAGCAAAAACCTGGGCCACGTCGCCGCCAAACGGTTCTCGTCTTCAAACCACTCCCAGTCGAAAGAGACTTGCGTCGGGTGGCGCTGCAATAACCAGCAGACGATGTTGTAAGTGAAGGTGTCGGTGACTGAGGTTCCTGCCATACCGGAAACCTCCGGATCGTCAAATGCCGAGACCTCTGCGTCAATCGAGTGCAAGAATCGGATTCGCTCCGTGAAAGACGAAAGCTGTGATTCCGCGAGCCGGATGATCCTCGCGCTTTGCGGATAAGCGCGAAGAAAAAGAAGAATCTCATGGAAACGAATCAGCGACTCTGCTTCTCTGAACTTCCTCTTCGCGAGAGTGGAAAGTATTCGTTCGCTGTTGACCTTCTCGCGCGGGCCAAAACGGCGCTTTGCTTCATCGAGCTGGTCAAGAAGGCGATTGATTGTAATGCGGGGCATGTGGGACCAGAGTCGAAGCGATTCAATCAGCCTGCGAAGCAGGCGGCCATATCAGTGAAGGTTCGGCTCATATTATGTCGCCCCTCCGGGGCTGGGAGTCTCTCTGGATCTTCTAACCCACAGCTTGCGCTGTGGGCTACGGATATGGTGGCCTGCTTCGCAGGCTGGTTAGGTTCAGCCGGCGCTGCACACGCAAAGCGCTTCTTCACAGATGCTTTCTAAAAAACGTCGCAACCTTCCAGGCATCCAGAGCTTTCCACGGCATCTCGCCCGTGGTGTAGTGACCGCAGGGCAACCAAACGACGTCGAGGTCCAGACCAAGCGCCTTCACATGAGCAATCACTTCACGCGACAGCTCAACCGGAAAAGTCAGATCGTAACGTGCGGCAATGAAGCGCATCGGCCGTCGCTTCATCTCGAGCAAGCGAGGGATAAATGGCGCCGGACTGATTGGCTTCCAGAACTCGCGCAACTCTTCAAGCGTCAAATGATTTTCAATACCCGCCCGCACGTGTTGCGTCGAGATTCCCTGCCAGACAACATCCGCGACATAGCCAGATACATGATTGAAGACTCCTACCTTGATTTCAGGGTCGTGAGAAAACGCGAGAAAGGCAATGCACGACCCGATGCTCGTGCCCATAATGCCTACGCGTTCGTACCCGTTGTGCTTCAACCAGCTAACGGCTGCGCGTGTATCAAGCACAGCCTGCCGCATAGATTGAATCGTGCGACCAATGTTCGGACTGACGAGGTGATCCGCGCGTTCCAGCTCCGGCGGCCGGCGTGCTTCGTGATACGGCAACGTCAAACGCAAAGCTGAGATGCCGATCAGGTTGAAGATCTTGCACGCCTCGACGTGACTCTCCGGCTGCGCATTCCATTGCGGCAAAACGACAATCGCTGAACGCGGGCGCGCGCCGCGTTTCGGTTTGGCGGGAAAGTAACTAGCGCGCGCAACGTTGTTTTCCGGCGATTGAGTATGAACGGCGCTGGTCCACCTCAGGTATTCGCCGGCAAGATGAAAATCCCCAATCTCCGGAAGCGCATAGAATTCTTCGCTCCGCCGCATTGTTGTTTCAGTATGCTGCTGAAAAACGCGGCGAGGGTCGTCACCGTTCACGTGATCCAGGATGTAGGACGAGCCCCATTCAAAGGGGCGCACGAGCCGGTTTGTGTCGCGCTGCGCATGCCAGCGTTCGCGCGCGTGCATCCATCGTCTGAGCAAGATTACTTTGCCGCCTTCTCCGAGAATTCCCCAAAAGGTTCGAGTGAGTAATCCTAGAGGCGACCGGCCCGGAAGGCAAGCGGCCGATGAAGCCAGCCCCAAAAGAAAAAACGAAACCACCAGCCAGGGATTCGCTGGGCCCAATGGTTTCGTTCTTATGTCGTATCTTCCGAGGTTTTCAATACCCCTCGAGAGATAAACTCAAGCCAAACAATCAGTAGCTCTTCGCGCAATAGCCACCCAAGGCGTTGACCCAGTTTTGCTGAATCAGGTAGTTCCGGCTGCCCAAGGTCATGTTATACGCCGCGCCGTTGCCGGCGGTCGAAGTAGAGCCAAACGTCCAGGCGCACTTGTCCGCGTTCTCCTGATACCTGCCCTGGTACCAGGCGTTTAGATTGGGATCTGTGACAGCTTCCTCAAGCTCGTGGGCAATAATTGATGCCATGCCATCGGCCCCGGCATTGCCATTCGGACCGGTCGTCTGAGCTTCGCAACCCGAGGGGCACCGGTCAGGATTGCCGACAAACGAGTACTTGATATTGCTACCGGCGATAGTTCCATAAGTGTGCCAGCCACAATAAGAAGTACAGAAGCCGGAGGATTCGTTTACGTCCGCCGACGTGAGCACGAAGTAGACGCCGCTGGTATTGTTTGGTAAACGGCCACTGGTGATCGCGTCGCTAACAATACCCTGGACGCCAGAGTCGCTCAGCGACGTTCCGCGTGAATAGTTGTCCGTTGTGCTCCCACCATAA
>WNGL01007544.1_pt1 | contig 12770 bp, 14 predicted proteins | sample 5400591 | NCBI WGS metagenome assembly WNGL01 (sample SAMN13153377, study PRJNA577476) | soil metagenome | isolation source: 80 cm soil or saprolite under Garry oak tree replicate 1 | place: USA:California | collected 2016-06-15
TCTGAAAAGTTCTCTAACAAAAGAGACCGGGCACCAGAGTCCTCGTGGATACTCGTGTCCCGGCAGTTTGTTTTATAGCCGTGCGTGGTTCACGAGGAAGCTCTTGGCGCCCCTGCCAGCGCCCGGCTCGACATATTCCACTCCGATTTCCCGGAGAGCTTTTGTCGTCTTATGCTCGGGGTCGCGAAGCGTTTCTCGCGGCTTCTTTACTGCGCAGGTTCGCGTCGGATCAACGAGATAGGTGTCTCGCCGGTCAGTCGGTTGTCCATGAGGGTGATGAGGGCCTCGTGTACCGTCCCCCTTTCGATCCTTTCGCACCCTTGGACCATCCAAGTCGAACTTCCAATCCACCACGTTGAAAATTGTACGCCGATTGACACAGATTGCGGCGCAATCGATGCCGCGGTGCTCAAATCTCCCGCTATCATAAAGGTAGCGCAGGACGCAGGTGTCAACCGGACCATCCTTTACCGAGCGTTTCGCTGTCAGAGCGGTCCGACATTAAGCACAATGATCAAAGTTTTGCGCGTACTTGGATTTCAGCTAGTTGTTCAAGCCGATCGTCAACGAGCGATCAAGCCAGCAACTGGTAGACCCACGCGCGTCCGCCCTGTTTACGAGCGCAGTTCGGATACGAAAGCCGCTGCGCGGTTGCTGACGGTAGCCTTTGGAAGTTGTCGCTACCGCGTTAGATTGCCATACGCTTTAGTAGACGCGGCGATGCCGCCGATAACCCGCGCGGGGCTCTTCCACGCCAGCAAAATATGGATTGATGACGCATTGGGCGGCGCGGCCCGATGCCGACGCGTTGCACTGAGGCAGCGACGTGTAGCTGCATTCGTACCAGTTGGCCCCCCGCGGCCCGTAAACATGCAGGCATACTGGATAAGCCGGATCGTACGTCTGAGCCCGAACGGGTGCCGCCGTCAAAACCGTCGCAATCGTCAAAATCGCCAAAGCCGGAATGCGCATCGGAGCCTCCTTCGAGATATAGGTGCTGAAAGCCTCACGAAGCGGGCTGCCATACCCCATCAAAGCGCACCCCGCGCCGGCAGGCAATCATTCCATAGGTGGGGCTGGGAAGATGCAACGCTGGCGCTGTAAAAATGTCGCAGGAGCGAGCGCGAAAAATCCCGGTTAATTGTTCGGGTCGCCGTACCTCCAGTCCGGTGGCCCGCACGGCCCCGTCGTCACGTGTTTCCCCAAAACCCAACGCGCCGTGCCCCATTGGCCGGTCGGCTCACTCTAAACGTGTCGACGCATAGTTTCGGTCGCCGTGATGTGCCGCACGTGCATCGGCACCGCCTCGGGGCCGTGCATGTCGAACGCCTCACCGCAGGGACACCTCATGAAACGATGCGCAGGCTTGCACTGTCCATAGCTGGGCGGCTCAGGTCGTCTTTGGATGTCACGGTGCTCTGCCGGGAGCCGCCGCGACCGGATACTGCCGCCAGATTCTGAGCGCTACATCGGCGGGATCACGCCGTCCTTGCCGAAAAGAACCGCACCGGCGTGCAAGGCGCCATCCGACTGACGTTCCGCTGGTACGAACACGATGGCACCGGGCGCAATGTCGTCCTTGCTTGCCGGAACAAGAGCAACGACCGGCACATTGGCGGGGATATCAATTTTCTTTTCGCCACCTTTATAGGTCACCGTCACTGTTTGACCGTCAACGGCCTTAACAGCATTAGCCACCGTCGCATTTGTCATCATACTTGATGAGCCGAGGTCCCAAGGGTAGTGGCCTTCGGCGGTCCCGCGCAAATTATCAGGGAACACCACGACTTCCACTGACCGCAAGGTTGTATCGGGTTGTGTCACGGTCGCGGTGCCAATGAACGTGCCTTCTTTGATATCTGCCATCGAAGACTTCACGACGGCCAGCGCAGCAAAATTGTCCGCCAAGCTGACGGAGACATCTTTGCCGTCCTTGGCGCGAACAATGAGTTTGGATCCGTCAAGGCTCACAACGGAGCCACGCACGCGGACGGGGGTGCCATCCGCATAGGCTGGCGGCCCGACTAGCGCCATCGGAATGAGAAGCGCGCTGAAAGCGAGCGCAAAGCGAGCGCAAATATGGGTAATCCTGATCATCGAATACTCCTCGTCCGCGAAATGCGCGTGCTGGAGCCCCGTTTGCTATGGTATCACGGGTTTCGCCGTCTCGAAACGGGATACTGCGGTTAAATGAAAATGCCCGGCACAGAACTGGCGTCGATACAGGGCAGTTGAGCGGTCTGCCTGCAAATCCAGCGAAGCAAGCGGCGAGCCTGATATCAATGAGGACACGGATCTGGAACTTAATGCGGCGTTGAAATGTCCGTCACGCAAGAAAGGGCGATACGCGCTGCAAGGGCACATGACGAAGCTGACGGCGCAGCGCGAGATCATGCCCTGGCATCTGCCAGATTCCAGTGCGCAGGGAAGGCGCCTCGGTTGAGACAATGACCGCGACCGTGTGTTCGTGGCTCGCTGGGACAACTGAAAATCGCGGGACCTCGCGCCAGTAGCAGCCAGTGTGGCGATCTTCCACCGGATGGGGCAGCGGGCTCCTCGTGCTCGAGCACCGCGCGCATGTCGAGCCAGCCTTCAAGGAAGTGAAATTGAACCCCTCAGCCTAATTTGAATTTCGCAGTCGCCTGCTTTGAAATCAAAGGCCACTGTCGCATGCGGAAATAAAGTTCACTATTTCGTATCTGGCCGGAACAAATCTCCGGCTTGCGGTTTTTTTTTGTTGAGTTCCACGCGAAGGAACGGACAGAGCGTACCGGGTTATCGGCACAAATGCCTTCGCTTGGCGTCTATTTTGGTGAAAGGAAAGTCGATGAAAAAGGCAGCCGTTGTTTTGTCCGCCGCAGCCGTAATCGCCATGACTACAGTCGCCATACCGACACCGGTTGAAGCGCGTGGAGGTCGGGGCTGGGGTCCGGGTATCGCAGGCGGATTAATTGCCGGTGCCCTTATCGGCGGTCTCGCTTCTAGCGCATACGGATACGGCCCGGGATATGGGTATTACGAACCCGAACCCGGCTATGGCTACTACGGTGGACCCGCCCCCGTTTACTACGGTGGATACGGACATCCCGGTGGATACAATCGCTTTAGGAACTGGGGTGGGTAGCACGCCTAAAGTAACCGAGGATCGTGCGTCAAGAACGTCAAGGCTGGCCACTGGATCAAGCCGGCCGATGGCGAGGCCGATCGATTTCACGAATGTCGGCTCTGCGGCGGCTACGTCCACGTGTTCGATCTGGTGTGGGACCTAGGAGCACGAAGGCCCGTTGCCGCATCCGTCGCAAGATCAAGCGCACTAGCGTCACGGGATCATCAGTGCGCGTCGGTGGCGCGTGCGAACCTGGCCGCATGGAGCATGTGTCATCAAACACTGTGTTGTAAGCACGTGCTCGCCTCCTATGTCCTTCGCAACAGGGGGAAGCTACAAGCGAATGGCGCGCGCCACAGGCAGATTCAGTAATCCCGGTGGCGCCCCCGACGCTGCTGCTCACCCTGCCGCTCCACGGCCTGCTGCCGCTCGAACAGGAGGCGCCGGTTGACATCGCACAACAGGTTCCATCGCCCGGATGCCGACGCCAGGCATTGGGCTCGGGTCTGATAGGAGCAGTCGCCGGAATAGCCGAGCTCCCCACCCATGACGCACCAAGGGTAATCATATGAGACGGGAGAGGCGGAGCCGGCGATAGCGGCCGTCCCGGCTGCTAACAAGGCCAAAATGGCTAGCATCGTGCGCATGATCGTGTTTCCTCTCGTGAAGTCTTCGTACCGCCCTGCCCAATAACTAGTATCTCGTCACAGTGGTTCTGACTGGTTGATTCCGAGCCAGTTTAGGATGGGCAGGTCTTCCGGAGCAACGAGGATTTGGATGCTTCGAGCGACGCCGGGATGTTCACAACCGACAAAGCCCGCGCTAAAAAAATGGGCCGCGCCTGTCCCGTCACATCCAAAGAGTCATAATCACTGTGACGAGGTACTACTTGATATCGTGGTGCCGGTTGAGAGGATTGAACTCCCGACCTTCGGTTTACAAAACCGCTGCTCTACCGCTGAGCTAAACCGGCTAAGATATTGAGAGCATTTTTCTAATTCGACGGCTGGTTTGCAGATCGTGATTTGCCGGCCGAATAGCTGCCCAATGTCCTTGGTGCGCCTGTTTATGGCAGCCCGCGGTGCCACGTCAACGCGTTCGGCAGCCTCTTCTTGCGTCCCCGGCGTCACATGGCTGTACGGGCTCCAGCGATGGCAGGGCACGGCCCGCGGCCCTGCTGGCATAGGAACAGCACCGCACCGCCAGATCGCCGGACATCGCGACTCGAAAGGCGGCATCCGTAACCGCTGCATTCCAAATTCGGCCCCGCATCGAAAAGCTATTTCATCGCAAAAAGAGCGGTGGCGACGCTGCATCGATACGGCAACCTGAATGAGAACAGCATATTTGAATACGTCCGACGGCGGACCATCGGCAATGAGCGCAAGTTAATTCGGAGCGGGGAGGAGTCGGGACCCCGGTACTCACGAACGCCGCGACGGCAGCATTGCCGGCAGCGACGACCAGCCGCCGTTCGCCCTAACCAGGGCCTCGCCGCTCGATCAACTTCGGCCCGTCACTTCGGCGCGCAGCGCTCGCTCGCGACGCTCGACTTAACGCGCTCGATTTTCCGCCGGATATGCCAACGGTATTACCGCATCATACGCGGCGTCGAGACCGGGGATATCGAACCGGCTGCCGCAACCGCGTCCATATTTTGGAAGTACATTATGACATTGCGATGATTCGCGGCACGAAGATTGCTTTGAACGACTCGGCTGGAAAAACTCAGGAGTGCGGCAATGAAAAGCCTCGTCCTCGGTACAGCGTTCAGTTGTTTGGTGAACGTGGCGAATGCCCGCGATTTCGGGCAATGGGAAACGGTGAATCCGGAAATACGCGAGTGGTATCAAGCGCTGATGCAGCCGGACAATCCTTCGGTTTCATGCTGCGGTGAGGCCGACGCCTATTGGGCGGATTCGTTTGAAGTCGAGGGCGACAAATACGTCGCTATCATTACCGACTCCAGACCCGATGAACCGCTACGCCGGAAACACATCGACGTCGGAACAAGGATTGTGGTTCCGAACCACAAGCTGAAATATGATCAATCGAATCCGACGGGCCACGGGATCATTTTCTTGAACCGGGGCGATTATGTGTACTGCTACGTTGCGCCGGGTGGCGTCTAAGGCAGATCATGCGGGCTTCTTGCGGCGCTGCACCGATCATTTGCTCTTGTGCCGCGCGGCGTTCAGTCCGTGGCCGGCAGCCGTCGCATCGTAAACTCGATCTTTCCGTCGGAAAGCTGCCGCCAGTTCTCGACGATTGGCAGGTAACCGCGCTGCGGAGATTGATCGATGATTTCGCGGGCCTTCAGACGGGCCGCATCAACCGGCAGCGTGAAGATCTCCCGCTGCGCGACGCCAGACATCCGGTCTGCCAAATCCCTGGGACGAACGCGCATGTGACACCTCCATGGCTCATGCTTGCTTCCGTGCCATCCTGAGCGCCCGATCGGCAAATTAAAGAGCCGGTCAGGATTCGGATGCGGTTGTCCCCGTTAATCACCGGATCGCGCCGCCGTGGAACTCGTGGAGAGCCGATCAGGTCGTCGATTTCACCAACCGCGAAGCGGTCAATGCGGGAAGCGCGCTATCTCAGTGCACCGTCTCGACATCCGTAGAAGCGCTCGAAATGGTAGCATAAAGCTGTTGAAGTTCAGCCTCCAGGAACTCGTTGACGCGCAATAGCGCCTCAAGCGCCCCGCGCATGTTACCGTCGCACGATGCGATGATCTTCTCGATGGCAGTATCAGTCGGTTCGGAAGCCATATCCAATCCCCCATTTGATATTAATCGCCCGGTCGAGAGTATCAGAGGTAGATTGGGGCGGAATTCTGTGTCCGGAGAGATCATTTGATGGCGCACCACAAGTTCAACTTTCGCCTGATAACACGGGATGATTCAACTGCCGCCGCTTGCGACGCATGGCGCGGTCAAGAAGCGGACTGAACTCAAGACCAGGATGGCGGGCGAAGATCGCTCGTGGCCGGCCGGACGCCGAAACCTGTTACCGAAATCGAGATCGGCGGACCGGACGATGAGCGGCGGTGCCGCAAGTCATTTTTTGAACCTACAGGACATTCCCGAGACTCAACTGGAGGGCTGGAATTTGGAGGGACGCCGTATGTCCGAGGCGCGGGATTTCAGGAGATGGGCGGCCCAGGTAGCTCGTCAGGCCGGCGAGGAGCCGGACGCGAACGAAGCGCAGCGGTTGTTGAGCATCGCGGAATATTGGGTAAGGCTTGCCGAGATGGAAGATTGCCAGCACGACCGGCCCGGTCGGGACACCTCGCACTAGCCGAGGCCAGCGAGCCTCACGCTATTTTTGCACGGCTGCTGCAGTGATCGGCGCGCGAGGCCCAGTTCAACGCCCCCAAGTGGATCACGAACCTCTGCGGCAATCTCGCGGCGGCGCGTGTTGTGCCGGCGATGCTGACGCCGTGTCGTTACGCGGCATCTGCTCCCGGACGATGAGAAATGTGGTCGGCCCTAAAGGCCCGACATGTAACCGTCGACGGCGTGAGCGATGAATATACCAACGCTCATAATGCCGAAGATCGCAGTAACAGCTTCCAACATGACAATGATCCTAATGCCCAGCGTTCAGACCTAACGGCATGCGCCAGCGCACAGTCAAAAGGATTCCCTTTCGATGTTGAACTTCGAAAGCGGGTGATGATTTGTTGCAACACGCCTAAAGGACAACCTGTGACCAAAGGCGGGCATGAAAAAGGCGGCCTCGCAACCGCCTTTTTGCCTTCGCGATCTCGACATTTTACTGGCAGATGTGGCGCCGGCCGTCTTCGCCCTTGAACCACGTCGCCAGCACGGGGCTTGCCAGCGCGTGCGGCAAAAGACGTTCCGAAGTTTATCCGTTGATGATTCAAACGGATGTGATGATTGCGAACACGAAAAAAGGCGGGCCTTTGCGCCCGCCTTTCCAAGTTTCATCACACCTTCGCTAGCACGGATACCAGCGTCCATCCGGGCCGAGATAAGTCGCGCCGAGCTGCAACCCGCAGGTGGTCCTGCGGTACGGGCGCCGGTCGTAATAGGCGTAAGAATCGTCATAGGGCACGCTGCCGCGATAATAGGCATAGGAATCATCGACGTAGGAATCGCGGAATGGCGCCGAGGCTATCGCGCCCGCAGCACCGATCGCGCCACCGACCACGCCGGCCGCGACATCGCCCGGCCAGAAACCGGATCTTCCGTAGCGATAATGATATTCGCTCGCCCACGGATGGGCCTGCGCGTAGGCGCCGGGCGCCTGCATCGCTTCCTGCGCCATCGCGGGCGTAGCGATCGCCGCAGCCAGGATCGCCGCCGCGCCGAGAAGTCTTGATTTGGTCATGGTTGATTTCTCCGAGCATCGTTGTGGGAGAAAAACGGGCTGCGGCAGCATCGGTTCCAGATCCGGGTTGTGCGGCCTTCAAAGCGGTGTGAAGTTCCGGTTTCATGTTCCGGACAGGAAAACCGACGCTCCATGCAAACGCGCGACATCGACTACCGCGACCCAACCGCCAATTTGCGCGGATATCTCGCCTGGGATGAAACCGCGACGGAGCGGCGGCCGGGCGTGCTGGTCTTTCACGAGGGGCTGGGATTGGGCGAGTTCGCGATGGCGCGTGCACGGATGTTGGTGGAGCTTGGCCATGTGGCGCTGGCCGCCGACATGTTCGGCGATCGCCGGCAAGCGCGCAATCTGGAGGAGGCAGCCAAACTGATCGGCGAACTTCGAAGCGAACCGGAAACGCTCCGCGCCCGCGGCCGGGCCGCGCTGGCGACGCTCGCCGCATTGCCGCAGGTCGATGCGAGCAGGATCGCCGCAATCGGCTTTTGCTTCGGCGGCTCGGTGGTGCTGGAGCTCGCGCGCAGCGGCGCCGATCTCAAGGCCGTGGTCAGTTTCCACGGTTCTCTCGCCACCAGGACGCCCGCGGTTTCCGGCAAGGTGAAGGCCAGCGTGCTGGTCTGCACCGGCGCCGACGATCCGCTGGCGCTGCCCGATCAGGTCAGAGCCTTCGAGGACGAGATGCGCGCGGCAGCGGTTCGCGACTGGCAGCTCATCAGTTACGGCAACACCCTACACGGGTTCACCAATCCGGATGCCGACGGCTCGATCATGCGCGCGGCGTTGTACAGCGAGCAGGCCGACCGCCGCTCATGGGCGTCGATGCGAAGCCTGCTTGATGAAGTGTTCCGGTAGCGACGCCCGGCGCCGTTAACAGTTCCATATCGCGATTTTTCAGAGTTGAACGAGCGCGAAGGCCTGCGTGTTAGGCATACCCGCAGTTTAAGCGGAGGCCTTAACCCTTGGTGAAGCGCGTTGAATTAAGGTGGGTCTGCAACCGGGACCCAAAGCCATGCGCGCTGGCTTCGCAGTGGCCATTTTGATCGGAACGACATGGACGGTCCTGGCCGACAGCGGTCCCGTGAAGGTCATTCCAGGCCGGCCCGGTGTGCCCATCATCATCAATGGCGTTGACGTATCCTACGCTGTGCTCGAAGGCGACTGGGGTCTCGGAAAGGGTGTGCATGTGCAGCCCACCGTCTATGGCGGCCACGCCGTCGATCCGGAGCCCAATGTCGGACATTACTATCCGAGTGCCGGCCGCTCGCCGGGCTACGGCCGTCTCGAAATCCAGCCGCCGACCAACCGCAAGCTGCCGCAGCCGGCGGAGAGCTATCATGAATCATGGTCCTCGCAGTCGGCTCCGCCGAAGGCGCAGCCCGAGGTGCCCTTCTATCCGCCGCCGGTGATTATCGCGCCGCAAAACGGCGATACAGGCATACCGCCGCAGGATTTTCAGCATCGAGAACCCGGCAGGCATTCGCGCTGATCCAAGCCAACAGGAAACGTATCCACAGGAGAGAGTAATGCGTCCGACGATTTCAGGATTGGTAGCGGCCTTCGCCGTGATGACCGTGGCCGCCGCGCCCGCGATGGCGTGCGGCGGGTATGGCCCCTGCGCGCAGAGCTACGCTCCAACCCCGGTTTATTCGGGCTGTTACAGCGGCTGCAGCTGGCGTGAGCGGCTTCCCGATCCGGTGCAGCAGTACGGCTATCCGGCGCCCCAACACCTGCAGCAGTATTACTATGTCAATCAGGGCCCGACCTACACCGGTCCGGGCAACTACGCGCCTTATCCGGTCTATCGGGAGGGCGCGGTATCCGGCCTGGATGCCTACCGTTATCGCCGGCATTACGCGCCGTACCACGGCAGGCGCTACGGCCATCGCGAGCATGTGTTGCGCCGCTACTACTGATCGCTGGATTAAAGACAATGTGCCCGTTCGCATCACGCGAGCGGGCGCTGGCTTTTTGGGGCGCTCAGCCCATCAGCCCGAGCCTGGTGGCCCCGATATAGAGCGCCAGCACCGCGGCGTTTGAGACGTTCAGGCTCTTGATCTCGCCGGGCATGTCGAGCCGCGCCACCACGCTGCAGGTCTCGCGCGTCAACTGCCGCAAACCCTTGCCTTCCGCGCCCAGTACCAGCGCCAGCGGCTGCCGCAGGGTGACCGCGCCAAGAGTTTCGCTGCCCTGGCTGTCCAGCCCCACGGTCATGAAGCCCTGGTCATTCAACTCGGTCAGTGCGCGTGCGAGATTTTGCACCGTGACCAACGGCACCAGCTCCAAAGCGCCGGAGGCCGATTTCGCCAGCACGCCGGTCGCCTCGGGGCTGTGGCGCGCCGTGGTGACGATGGCCTTGACCGCGAAGGCCGCCGCCGAGCGTAGGATGGCGCCGACATTGTGCGGATCGGTGATCTGGTCGAGCACCAGCACGATGCCTTCCTGCGCCAAGGTATCGATATCCGGCGAGGGCAGGGGATCGGCCTCGGCAAGCAGACCCTGATGCACCGCGTCCGGACCGAGGCGCTGGTCGATCAGAGAAGGCCGCACGATTTCCGGCGTCACGCGGGTATCGATGTTGTCGTCGGCCAGACGCCGGGCGGCGTTTTCGGTGAGCAGCAGCTTGCGAATCCGGCGCTGCGGATTGGCCAGCGCCGCCGCTACCGTGTGCCAGCCATACAGAATGACCGGTCCGTCGGGGCTGGTGTCGCGATCGCGCCAGGCCGGCCGGCGGCCGGATTGGGCCCCCTTGCCGGGTGCTTTGCCGCCGCCGCGCCGGAAATGCTGTTTTCGATCACGATCGCCCATGGCAGGCTTGTGTCACGGGTTCCGCATTATGGCAATTTGAGCCCCGCGCGGCGCGTATTAGACGCCTCCCGTTGGTTGACTTTGCCATGGCGATTCCCCCATAAACCGCCCGACCGGGAGTTCGCCATCGGCGCCCGGTTTTAACGTCATCCATGGCCATATCTGCCGCCATTCCGGCGGGTGGGCTTGCGATGGAGTTGAGCGGGGGAGTGTCCCGAGTGGCAAAGGGAGCTGACTGTAAATCAGCCGTCTTATGACTTCGAAGGTTCGAGTCCTTCTTCCCCCACCAGCCTTCGCTCGCGAAGCGAGTGAAGGCTGCCGCGCCGAAGCCCACTTGGGCGAAGGCGGGCGTTGTTGCCGCGAGCTACGGCTCGGCAAGCCACGCCGAAGCCTCTGGGCGAAGGCGGGCGCGCGGTTCGCGAGCTACGGCTCGGCAAGCCATCCTGCGATCATCATCGGGAAAGACAGCCGCAAGGCCGACGCGGTGCTCGCTCCCAACTAAAATATCGAAAACAACCCCATGCAAAGTAGCAAGGTGGTCGCTGGCATGGATGCTTTGAGCGAATCCTGCGAAAACATTTTGACACGTCGGGCAAATCAGCGGCACTATTCCATCTGCATCCTCAAAAGTCGCACAGCAGAATGTCCTCCGAAGCCTCGGCGCGGAGGGTTGCCCAAATGCGTTAGGTTTATCTGCGCTCTTTCAGGTCGGACGTATCGTCGGTCGCAGCCTCCGTCCTCGGGAAAGGGACGCCGGGAAGATAGAGGGCGAGGGGGCGGATCTCATAGACCGCGGTGGGATTGGCGCGGCGCAGGTCGCGGGCGGCCGCGATGACGGCTTCTTCGGTGGCGCAATCCAGCACGTAGAAGCCCAGCAACTGCTCCTTGGTCTCGGCAAACGGACCATCGAGGACGAGGCCTGCGCCCGGACCGCGCAAGGTGCGGGCCTTCTTCGTCGCGCCCAAACGCGCCGCCGGCCCGAGGCGCCCCTTTTGATTGAGCCGGTCATGGACCTGATGCAGACCGGTCATGACCGCGGCATCTTGCTCCGGTGTCCAGGACGTGACTTCTGTTTCCACATGATAGGCCAGGATGGCGTAAAGCATCGGTACCTCTTTTCGTTGCGGGATCGGCTGATCTTGAAGACGTTTCGCCGGAGCCAATCCCGACAATCCCGCATTTCGGAAAATCTCCACGGCCGATGTGCCAAACGCAAAAAGACGCGACGGGGTTGCTCCCGTCGCGTCCCAACTTTTAAACTCGCTGGTCCAGGCGCTGAGAGCGCCCTGTTGCCAAGCTTTTGGAGCTTAGCGGGCGATCCCAGCGAGGTGACAGCGCTTGGTGTAAGACACTGGATCACCTCCTTTCGTTGTTGATGGAAACATCAGTATAGGCATCGAATCAGCCTGTGTTAAGGGCCCCCCGTGGGCGAAGAACACCGAGGGAACAACGGCCGCCTGCGCCACCGTTTGAAGGGGTCAAATCCGTTGATGGCGGTTGAGGCCGCTTGTCCGGCGTGATAGTTGATCGGCCGCGCGCGGGTGTAGCTCAATGGTAGAGCAGCAGCCTTCCAAGCTGAATACGAGGGTTCGATTCCCTTCACCCGCTCCACGATTTTCTACGCCACTCTACGATTTTGTGCGATTTGGCGCGCCTTTGAACGCTGCCGAGCCAGCGCCAACACGCGCGCCTTTCTCTGTGCGAGTTAATGACACTCGGCTGCGAGCGAGAATGCGATGCGTTGCCTTGAGCGGACGACCTCACGGCCGGCCGGCGCGAAAAGCCAGGCCGCGAACGCTGCCGCCATCTGGAAACGTGCAGTTGCACGCCACGCTTGTATCAACGCCACCGTCGAAGAATCACACTGGCATTCACGCCACCAAAGCCGAAACCGTTTGATATCGCGTGCTCCATGGCCATTGGTCTGGCGGCCAGTGCAACCAGATCGACGCCTTCCGCCGCCGCATCGCAGTTCTCGAGGTTAAGGGTCGGCGGCGCGACCTGATCGCGCAACGCGAGGACCGTGAAGATTGCTTCCACACCGCCGGCTGCGCCGAGCAGATGACCGGTCGCCGATTTGGTGGCGCTCACGGCGATCCGACCTTCGCGGCCGAAGATCGCCTTGATGGCCTCCAGTTCGCAGAGGTCACCGACCGGCGTTGACGTCGAGTGCGCATTGAGGTGTTGGATTTGATCGGGCGTGAGCCCGGCTTGCCGTAGCGCTGCCTGCATGGCGCGCCGCGCGCCGTCGCCATCTTCGGGGCCTGAGGTGATGTGGTGCGCATCCGCAGTCGTTCCGTAACCGACGATTTCGGCAATGGGCTCGGCGCCGCGGCGCAACGCGTGCTCCAGCTCCTCGATAACGAGGATGCCCGCACCTTCACCCATGACGAAGCCGTCGCGGTCGCGATCGAAAGGGCGTGACGCACGTTCAGGAGTTTCATTGAAGCCGGTCGACAGCGCGCGCGCCGCGGCAAAGCCGCCGAGGCTTACCAGGTCG
>WNGL01007546.1_pt1 | contig 12769 bp, 13 predicted proteins | sample 5400591 | NCBI WGS metagenome assembly WNGL01 (sample SAMN13153377, study PRJNA577476) | soil metagenome | isolation source: 80 cm soil or saprolite under Garry oak tree replicate 1 | place: USA:California | collected 2016-06-15
CTGACCCGAAAATAGGACCTCAGATGGGCAGGCGGCAGCACCCGGCGGAGCTTGCGGAGCCGGGTTAACGGTACGTACCGGGTTAGCCGCCCGCTGTCAGGGGGGTGCGGTGTATGCGTGGTAGAGCAGCGGGCGGGTTGGGGTCAGGCGACCTCCGGGCAGCCGGTCAGGTCCGGGATCAAGGTGTATCCCAGCTCGCGGGCGCGCTTTTCGAGGGCGTTGACCTGGCGCCGGACGCTGGCCCGGTTGTCGTAGTAGTCCGGTCCGAGGTCCTCATAGCGCATGCCGGGGTTGGACAGCAGCTTGTGGTAGACCTTCAGCTGGGTGTTGCCGACGGCGACGCAGGCTATGCCCTTGCCGCGGCTGCGGGCGAGCTTGCGGTAGCGGGCGCCTTCGCGGGTGCTGGTCTTGCCGGCTGAGATGGCGGTCTCCCCGGTGGCGGCGGCTACGTACTTGTTGCCCTTCTTGTGCCGGGAGCGGCCCTGGCGCTTGCCGGACTGCTTGTCCAGCGGGGCGCGCCCGGCCCAGGAGACCAGGTGGCCCCCGGTGGGGAACTTGCTCATGTCCGGGCCAGTCTCGGCGAGCACGTCCTCGGCGGAACGGCGGCCCCAGCCCGGCTGCGACTCGGCCTGCTGCAGTTGTTCCTCCCAGGGAGCCAGCAGCTGCTCGATCACCTCGGTCAGGCGGGTGATCTCCGCGTCGATCTGGTCGATGCGGGCGAGCATGGTCTTGAGCAGGCCGGCGTGGTGGTCAGTGAAGAACTCCGCCCCTTCCAGGGCCTGCTCCAGCTCGCTGATCTTGCGGCGGGCGCGGCCGCGGGCCAGCTGCGCGAGCATCCTGGGGTCGCGATGGCCGGCGATCAGGTGGCCCATGATGTCCCGGCCAGTGACGCCGTGCAGGTCTGACACCACGCTGGACAGCTTGATCGCGGCGGATTCCAGCAGCTTCTCCGCGCGGTTCTTCTCCCGGGTCCGGTCCTCGATCAGGTCGCGGCGATAGCGGGTGTGCAGCCGGATGACCCGGAACTCGGGAGTCGCGACGAAGCACGACCGGACCGAGCCGCGCTCGAAACAGGCCGCCAGCCAGCTGGAATCTGACGGGTCCCGCTTGGGGCGACCGGGCAGGTTCTTGACCTGCTTCGCGTCGGCCAGCACGCACTCCAGCCCCTCGGCCTCCAGCCGGTAGAACGGCCCTTTCCAGTAGTCCGACGTTGCCTCCATCACCACGGCCGGGACCTGCCAGGCCCGCAGCCAGTCCGCCAGCGCCAGCACACCCCGCTTCGTGGCGGCGAAGCTGCGGGTCTCTGATGCCCGCCGCGCCGGGTTCTTGTCCGACGGCACCCGGATCGTCGCGTACAACTCAGCCTTGCCGATGTCGATGCCGCACACCCGGTCCCGGTACAGCGGCTCGTCAGTCACTTCCTCCATGGCCCTGCCTTCCCTCCTGGACGGCCAGCGCGCCCGGCGCTAGCCTGCGAGCAGGGACCGCCCGGGGAGCCGGGGGCGTCGGCGGAAACTGACCCGCGTGCTCGAAGCGACAGTGAACGGCCCCTCAGGTTCCGGTTCCCGGCGTCAGGCTAGCCCGCGGCCTCAACCGCGACCATAGAGAAAACGACGTCACGGGCGGTCCCGCCAGCTATTTTCACGCCGGTACGGCGCCGCGCGCAGCGGTATCGGGGGCTAGCCCGCGAACGCGCCGGGCTGCCTGCGGCCGCTGACGGGCCCGGCCTGGATGCCGGCGCGATGACCGCCGAGTCGGTGCTGGGCATGTGCCTGGAGAAGGATGGGCGGCAGTTGTCGGCCACCGATACCCGGGAGGCGGACTGGTCCGACGCCGACCGGCTTGACGTGTTGGAGCCGCAGTGGAGCGAGCTGCGGAACATGGCCGCCCAGCGCCGCTACGAAGCGGCCCTTCATGCCGCCCTCAGCGAGCGTGACGCCGGGGAGGTGCTGGCCGACCCGGCCGCCGGGTGGGTCTGGCGGGCGCTGCGCGAGGCCGAGGCCGCGGGGCTGGACGGCCCGGCCACGCTGCACCGCGCGGTCACCGCCGGACGGCTGGACGACGCCGAATCGATCGCCAAGGTACTGCACTGGCGCATCGGCCAGCGCACCGCGGGCATGCCCGCCCGCGCCGCCCGGCCCTGGGCCGGCCTGGTCGGTACCACCGGCGACCCGGACGCCGACCGGTACTGGGCGCAACTGGCCGAGACGATGGAAGACCGGCAGCGGCGCCTGGGCGAGCACACCGCCGAGCACCCCCCGCCCTGGGCCCAGGCCCTCGGCCCGGTCCCCGAGCATCCGGTGGACCGCGCCGACTGGGAACACAAGGCCGCCACGGTGGCCGCCTACCGGGAGATGTGGGGCCACGCCCACCCGCACGAGCCGATCGGCCCCCGGCCCGCCCCGCACGCCGACCCGCACGAACACGCCATGTGGCAAGCTGCCGCCGAAGCGCTCGGCCGCCAGCCCGGCGACATGGCCGAACACTCCGACGGGCAGCTGCACGCCTGGCGCCACCACTTCACCCGCGAGATGCAGTGGGCGCCGGAGTACAAGGGCGATGAGCTGGCCCTGGTCCGCGGCGAGATCCGCCGCGCCCAGATCGACGCCGACCGTGCCCGCCGCAACGCCGAAGCCGCCGACACTCCCGACGCCCGGCAACGCCTAGAACAGCTCGCCGGCCTCCAGGCCACGTGGGAGCGCACCGTCCGCGACGTCGCCGGACGGCTCGGCCAGGCCCAGGCCGGGTACGACGCCTGGGAGGCCGCCACCGCCCCGACCCGTGACCGTGCCGTCGCCGCCGACGCCGAACTGCGCCGCCGCCACGCCGACATCCGCCTCGAACCGCTCCACGGCCACGCGCAACCGAGCCCGGCCACACCCGAACCCCGCGGAGCTGGCAACACAGGCCCGCGCCAGCCCGCCCACGCCGGGCCAGCCGCCGAAGCCCGGCCGGACGGTCCGGCCGCGCTCATCCCGGTCACCGACGCCGAAGTCGCCGCCGCATCCGCCCAGCCGCGGCAGCACCCGGCACCCGACCCGGCCCAGGCAGCGAAGTGGCGGGCAGAGCAGGCGGCGCGAATCCAAGCCGACCGGCAGGCACGCGCCGAAGCCGCCGCACGGGCCTGCCCAGTCACCGACGCCGAGATCGCCAAGTACGGCCCCGGACAGCAGGACCCGGCGCCACAGCCCGAACCGGGCACGACGGGCCTGGCATCGCACCAGGCCAAGATGGAGCAGATACACCAGCAGGTCCAGGAGATCAGCGCCCGGCTCGACGAGGTAGCCATGGCCAGGGCCCGGCAGGCCCAGGAGAAGGCCGCCGAGGTCACCACCATGAGCGTCCCGGACCAGGACCCCGACGCCGCACCGTCCGCCGCCTGGATCGACGCCGTGCAGGCCCGGCAACGCCAGGCCGTCCGGCAGGAGCCCATGCCCCGCGTCCCGGCCGCCGAAGCCATCCAGGCCACCACCGAGGCGACCGCCGACGCTGGCATCGGCGGGCCCGAAGCCGCAGACTGAAGGCGGAGGGAAGGACCCGCCGTGAACCTCATCGACATCCCCGCCCAGCTGCCCGCCGCCGTCACCCGGCCCCGGCCACTGATCGAGGCCGTCATGGCCCAGTCGCTGTGCGAGCAAGGCCCCGGCAGCCGCACCGCAGCGGCCTGGCGGTGGGTCCTCACCGGCCACGGCCCCGCCCCGGTCAGCCAGGAACCAGGAACCGGAGCCCCGCCGACGCCCGACAACATCACTGCCGAGGCACGGCACGACCCAGCAGAAGAATGCGCGTGGCCGCCATGGCGGCACAACTTCGACCCTGACCTCGACCGGCAGCAGGCCCGCCGCGTGCTGCGCTGGCTGACCGGAGCCGCCGACGCCATCCCGCTAACCGACCCCGGCCGCGGCCGGTACGTCGGCGCCCGCTTCCACCTCGCCCGCACCGACGACGAGTTCCGCCGCGTCCGCGACTGGGCCATACACGGCATCCGCGAGCACGGCGACCTCCCCGACATGTCCCGCTGGGACGCCGAACGGCCCTGGCTCTGGCCCGCCTGGTGGATGAACGCCGCCTGGCTCCGCGGCACCATCGCCTACCTCGACTGGATACTTTGCGACACCTCCACCGCACCGCTAAAACGGCACCATGCCCCCCTCAGCCGGACAGGCATCCTCGCCGAGCAGGACCCGCGCGTCACCGCCGCCTTGTGCGACATCTTCGGCGTCGAAGCCGGACCCAGCATCATCCAGGAGGAAATCGCCACCCACCTGAGCGGCGTCATCATGCAAGGCCACGAGGGACAGCCACCAGCTGAACCGGACAGGTGGCCGTCGCCCCAGTGGGGCGAAGCCGTCGAGCAGGCCCACAACTGGGCAACCGGCGAAGACGCCAAGCCACCCGCCGACCATCACGGCTGCGGCGGCTACTACCCATGCCCCGGCGACCGCCGATGCTCCTGCGAAGCCGCCGGATACTGCCTCCGCGGCCAGTGCCCCGCCTGCACTGACCGTATCTGCAACGCAGGATGGACGGCACTCGTAGAAAACTACTGACCGGGACCAGCCAGCGGGCGGCCTATGACGTGCGCCGCTTGTCGGTGAACCGGCCGTCCGGCCGCGAACGTCCGGCACCGACAAACGAGAGCGAACGGCCCGTTCGCGCGATCCACGGTGCCGCGTTGCCGAATTCAGCCTTTCCAGATCAAGGCGGCTCCGCTGCGCTCCGCCGCGGCCCGGCGCCAGCGCCCGGGCTCTGCCTTGGAAGGCCCGCCCGGCGCGCGCCGGGCCAGCACACGCAGCAGGCACACCTGATCAGCCATCTCATTCGCCAACGCCGCTAGGGCGCTCCTGGCACATAGCCCAGTCTCCGGGCCGCAGACAAGACGGCGGACGCCTGGACGGACACGGGAGCCTCATCCGCTTCCGATTGTGTAGCCCTCCAGGGCAGGCCGGTCAAGAGCGCTCCCTCCGGTCGCGTCGCCAAGGCGATGGCGCAAGCGCCACCCTTGACAGCCCCGCCCTTCCAGGCGGTTTCCGGCAGCTATCGGATGAGGCACCTCCACGCCTCAGCTAGCAGCCAGGAGACCGGACATGGCGCAGACCCGATTCACCTGCACGCTCACCCAAGCGGACGAACCCGCATGCCCATCCTACGCACGCGTCACGATCATGGACTCCGGGGGAGCCAGCGCCCGCGCCTGTCCTCGCCACGCCGTCGCCGCGCTCCACGGCATCACTGGCGTCCACGTCGACTGGGCCGACTCCAAAGGCCTCAACGAATGGGAGCGCAAGGCCCTTGAGCTGTCCGAGCAACGGAGCAGACTCTCAGCTTTGTGATGACGAGGACCAGGGCGTCATGGTGCCAGGCAGATAGGAGCCCCAGATGAACGACAGTCCGGTTCTCCATACTGGCAAGGTCAGGACCGGACGGGATGTTGAGAGTAATTTTCTGAGCCGCACTCCGAGCACACGCGGAAGGCTTCGGCTTCCTCGGCGATTTTCATGCCTGCTTCGAGATCAGCGGCAGCCGGGCCTTCAACGGCGCCCCACGGCCGCTTGCGACGCCTTGTAACCGGTTGTCCGAGTTCGGGCCTTGTGTCCTGGCTGTAGGGCAACTATCGTGCCTGTTGTGCGCCCAGGGGGGGTTCACCCTTGCATAGGCAGGGAGGGGCGATGTCCAGACGCTTCCAGTGCTCCGTTGTATCAGCGGCAGCTTATGCCCGCGGGACCCCAGCGCCGACCGTCTTCGGCCCCCTAGAGCGAAGGCGTCGCGGCCGGGCAGCCCAGTGCGCTCGACTTGCGGCAATCAAAGGTCGAGGAGGCGGGAGAGGATGAAGCGGCTTCATCGTCTGTCGCTTTCGGAGTTAGGAAGAAGGAGAGCATCATGAGACGGTTCTTGGTCCTGCTGGGACTGGTCAGCGTGGCCGCGCTTACCAGCGTGTCTGCGGCACAGGCGGCGGTACAGGTCAACACCACCGTGCCCTTCGACGACTATGTCCTGATCCCCTGTACCGGGGACACGGTCCACCTGACGGGCCCGCTGCACATCCTGATGACCTTCACGATCAATAACAACACCGTCTCGGGCTCGGAACTGTTCCAGCCCGAAGGTGTGACCGGTACCGACCTGACCACGGGCGCGCAGTACCAGGGCACTGGTGAGACGCGGGACGATTTCAGCGCGAGCCTGATCAACGGCCAGGCCCAGACCACCTTCGTCAACAACTTCAAGATCATCGGCCACGACTCCGCCAGCTACCTCGTGCACGAAAACGCGCACTTGACCATCAACGCGAACGGCACGGTCACCGCCAACGTCGACAACCTAAGCATCAGCTGTGGCTAGCGGGATCGCTTGACCGCTATGGGAAGAGCCGCTCCGCAGGGGGCGGCTCTTCCCGGGCCGTTAGCGCCGCGAGCTTGCCTCCATTTCCATCACGGACGAGATGCCCTAGTCTGAGCGCGAGATGTGCGCGGATGGCCAGCGACTACCGGCCGCCCCCGACCGCAAAGCTCTCCACTGTGTCGGGCGTGACCGAAGGCCTGCTGCCCACCGCTTGAGCGGGGCTTTCCAGAGTTGCGCGCCACCACACATTCTCCGCAACCAGCCACGCACGGCCGGAGGCGCCGAAATAACGCGCCACGACCCGCGACACATCACCGGCAATCTGATACGCGCCCACGCTTGGATTATCTCGGAGCCCCCGCCCAAGCGCGTACGGCAGATCAGCGGGCTTGTAGATCCCCTTCCGGGCGGAGACCAAATACAGGTCACCTGGCAGCGGTGCGGGGGCCGATGAGACCTCGCCCTGATGCTCCTCAAACCAGGCAAGACGGCGCCGGTGCTCAGGACTGATCCGTGCGATCAACTCAGAATCCATGCCCATGCCCTATCACAGACCACAGACGTTCTGAGGCCCCTGAAGCGAATTGACAGCAACGGTGACAGCAACAGCAGCGACCAACGGCAACCAGCAGCGACCAGCGACAGCGCGTAACGCTCGCACGATCCGTGCCAACTGGGCATATGTCCGGCCTGAAGAGCAGACGGTCGTGCGACGGCGCCGCTCCATCGAGCACCTGGCCTACGCATTACGAGCGTGCCCCTGAGATGCCCCCGACTGCCATCAACAGCCAACGACCGCCACCACCAGCAACCTATGAACATGAAGCTAGCGCGGGCTTTGAACCCGCGAGCAACGCACCGTGACACGCTCGTAATGCGTAGGTCGCAAGCATGCAGGTGGTTGGAAGGTGACTAGTACGGCAGCCGCCATCTTGAGTAACATTCAATGCTCAGCGGCGTCGAACCGTTTCAAGAAGAACTCCATGAACCTACGCAGCTCCGTCAACTCGCCCTCCGCCGCCCTAGCCAGCGCACGAAGCTCCTGCTGATCCTCTCGGAAGCGCTTGTTAGGTCGATAGTGATGATGTTGGCTGTCGGTGTTCCGCTGGACCAGTTCAGCCCCAAGGGTGACCCTAAAGTCGTTAATTGCGTCGCGTGCCACCCGTATAGAGCCACTGAGCTGACGCAGTAGTCGAGTCAGCCCTGATCCACTGCCCGTCTCTTCATCAATGTCATCACGCACGGCCTCGACACGCTCCAAGAGCCGACGTAGAAAATCGCCACCAACTTCTAGGTAAGTGATCACCTCCACGCTCGCGTCGTCGTATTGTCCTATACGCTGAACCAGTTCGTACAGCTCCTGTCTGGCCTCCCAGATCATTTCGGCCAGCTGATCGCGCCTGCTTCTGACACGTGCTCTGAATGGAAGTACATTGTCTGATTCCCGGCTCAGGGCGTGTTCGCCCCGTTTAACCTGTCCCTCGGCAACCGGACGATCCTCCACGTGCGCCCGTGGGTCGGTCTCCGCGCTCACCCTGGCCGCGGGCGCAGTTTCTGGCGACTGAGATTGCTCCGCCACCTGGTGCACCCTCTTACGGGGACCACTTGATGAGTCTGCGGCCGAGCGCCAGAACGCATCGCGCATCCTAGTGGCAAGCTGCGCCATCGCCCTGCGCGCCTTAGGTGAAGTGAGTGGCTCGAAGCGCAGATCTCGCCAGTCCGCAAACTGCCGCGACGCCAGCACCCCAGCAAGCGCGTCAGCATCGCGCCGCTCGGGATCGTCCAGTTCCGGAGTGCTCACGTAGTACACCGGCAAGATCAGATCGTCGCGGCCCAGGTCGCGCTCCCGCGCTAGGAACCGTTCGACTTCCCTCCTGCAGGCGGAACTGCGGAAAAAACCCGGAGTGATGATGACCAACAAAAGCGTTACCGCGTCCAACGCCTGATCAATACGCTGCTGCCAGCTCTGTCCCCAGGCGATGTCCTTGCGATCTTGAAAGATCGGAAACTCTTCGCCGATCTGTACCCGGACCTCGGCGCTCAGCAGCTCGCAGAACTGGGTGACCCAACCGTCATCGTGCTGATCATTAAAGCGGACATAACTCACAAAGGCCGCAGGTTGACCTGGCATGAGGCACCCCCACTCAGCCGCAATCAAACGGCGGACCGTGCGATCAACGTGCGATAGCGGACGGCAACCAACGGTCACGCACGGGCCGAGTCGGTCACTCAGAGGATCACAGCCGCTTAAGGCGATTACTGACTTTCACCTGGTCAACGGCCCAATGCCCTGATGTGAGACTCGTGGTCAGGGGCGGGGTCGAACCGCCGGCCTTCCGCTTTTCAGGGAGAGCGAAGTCCGGTTATCCCGACCACTGGCCGAAGTGAGTGTAGCCGACGTGCGTCCTCCTCGCTGCCCGATTGTCCCGGCCGAGTCCGCAGCGTCAAGGCCAAGCCGCTACGCGGTCACTTCGCGAGCCTGGGCACGCCTGCCACGGCCCGAGGGACGGCAGCTATCGAGGAGGACGGGGGAGGAGCAGGGCACAGGATCCAGCGCCGGTTCGGCCAAGAGCGCCGACGTTCGTCGTATGGCTCATAACCCAGCGACGATTGGCGCCGTCCCGGACAGGGCCCACATGCTCCAGCAGTGTATTGGAAGGTGATGCGCATCACTGCTATGATGACCGCATGGTCGATGGGAAGCTCCGTAGTGGGACGCTCCTGAGCGATGCGGTCCTGCGACGAGCGCGTGAAATCGCTGCGGGCCGAGGTGATGCGCCATAGCTGCCAAGGACATCAACCGCCGGATCGCCGCCGAAGTGTCATGGAGCCGAACAGACGACCGCAGCGCCCGTACCAGGCCAGCGCGCGAGAAGTTCCTCCAGCGCTTCGAGCAAGAGGTTGACCCCGACGGCAAGCTGCCGCCCGATGAGCGCCGCCGTCGCGCCGAGCATGCGAAGCGCGCCTACATGCTCCGCCTGGCCAAGAGAGCCGTCAGCACCCGCAAGGCGGCTGCGGCTCACACAGCATGAACCCGGAACGGACCAGCAGGGTCCCGTGACGCCGCGCAGGCCCTGTATCGCGTCGGCAGTCTCAGCGCGCAGCCGACCGGATCCCCACAGCGGAAAATCGCCGCGCTACCGCCTCGTATTCGTCCTCCGTGATCCCGGGTTTGCCGTCGGCGACGAAGTCTCGCTGCCGCGACGCCCACTCATGCCAGCGTTCGAACGCCACCTGAAGGCTGTTGCCGAGCGCGCCCGCGATCGCCTCCATACTCGCGCCCGCCAGGACCGCGCTGTGGATTGCGACCGGCTGCCAGCGGGTGAGCAATTTCGCCAGCGCGGACATGCACGCTAGCTCGGCCAGCTCGTCGTGTGCTGTCCGCTCGTCGATGGGCCACGCCGTCCGGTCGGCCCACAGCTGCGCCAGCTCGAAGGGACCGAGGTTCTCGGCCGCGTTGAACGTGACAGGTCGCCCGGCAGCCTCCGGGCGCTCACGAGATGAGATCATTGCTGCGTCCTGGCCTCCTGCCGGAGCCGGGGACAAGCCCAGGACGTGCGCCTGAAGATCAATTTTAAAGCGTCTGATTCGGTGCACACCGGTCGGCCGTGATCAGCGTTTTCGCTGGTCAGCACAGCGCTAGTCGGGAAACGATCCGTAGTCAGATGCTCTATCCGTTGAGCTACGAGCGCACGAACCAGCAGTATACGGCAGTCTGAGTACTCACGGCGCGTGGTGGCGGCACATCCACGGGAGCACAGCGGTGATAGAGCGTCTGATTTTCTGATCCTCAACGGGCTAAAAGAGCGGGCAGCGATCGCTATCCGGCGCGCAGAGCGGCGCTGGATTCCACCAGTCCGTCGCGTTCGAGCTGACTGAGCACATCCTCTATGTCCTGTGCCGGCCGGGGTCCGCGAATCGGCGATCTGCTGGACGCACGCAGCGACAGCCCGTCCGTCGATGCCGACCTGGTCCAGTACGAATTCGTCGGGCGACTTAGCCTCCGCGTCCCACTGCCGGAGATCGGCGGCCGGGAAATGCTTCAGATTGCTAGTGACGATGACCTGGGCGCCGACCTTGATCGCCGCTGCCAGCACGTGGCGATCGGCTGGATCCGGGAGCTTGAGTCCTTCGATGAGGGGTTCGTATCCGGAGATCAGGCAGTCCCTAACCGCCTCGTTCATGAGCTGCCGGAGGCGGTCAAGCTTGTCTGACGGGATGTCTGGCCGGTTCCTGCTCAGCGCCCGGAGCATCTCGTCCAGGATCTCGTCAGTCCACTTGGCCTGGACCAGGCCGGCCTGGGTGATGCGGATCAGCAGGTCCCGCAAGGTGTTGGGGTAGAGCACGTTGGCGTCGTAGACCACGATGAAGGCCATAGGTCAGTACAGCCCTAGCTCCTCGCTCAGCTCAGTGAGTCGGTCCGCGGCCTGGCGGCGCTTCAGGTCATCCCGCCGCCGGTACTCGCGAAGATCCTCAAACCTGATCCTGCGGTGAGTGCCGACCTTGCGGTAAGGAATCTCATCCGCCTCCAGCAGCCCGATCAGGTACGGCCGGGACACGTTCAGAAAATCGGCCGCCTGCTGCGTGGTCAGTTCAGCGGAATCCGGGATGATCTGCACACCCTGCCCTGTAGCCAGCAAAGCGAGCATCTGAGCAAACACGACTGCCGCGGCCCGCGGGACGACAAGGGCGTCATCGCCCGCAAGCTCGCCCCTGATCCTGACCGGATCAGTACCAGGGTGAGCCGCCAGGTAGTCCCTGATCCGGCGCGCTGCGCGACTGGCCAGCTCTGCATCAGCATCACCTGGCCTGATCGCACCACCAGCTCTGGCCGACACCGCCATCCTCCTCCAATGTCCTAGCCCGCTATCTGCATTATCCGTAACAATCGCAGCATCCGCAATCCTTCCCGGGACGATCCATGGGACACGGATACCGACGACGCCCAGGACGCGATGGCTACGCCGATTCCATCGCCCGCCTCGGCCGCGCCGTCGCCGTGACCCTGGTGGCCGCGACCCAGAAGGCCATGGGCCAGGGCGCAGTGCGCTCGCAGATGAACCTGCGGATCTGCTTTCGCGTCCGCGAGCGCCGCGACGTTGACCTGATCCTCGGCCAGGGCATGCTCAACGCCGGATGGCACGCCCACACCCTCAACGGCCCCGGAAAGTTCCTGATCTCGTCGCCCGAGCACGACACCCCCAGGCGTGCCCGCGCCTACCTCGTCACCGACGAGGATGTCACCGAAACCACCGCGCGCTATGCCAGCATCCGGCCTGAGCTCGACGACGTGTCGCGCGCTGCGATCCAGCCTGCGAGCGACCCGGGCACCGGCTGGGACGAAGGCCGCGCCGACGCGAACGAGCAGCACCAGAATGAACCGCCTGGCAGCGATACCGCCGACGCCGCAGAAACGCTGTGGTTCGCCCTGTGCATGGCACCCGATGAGGGGCATCGGCATCGGCGAGTTGATGCGCGTCACGGGCATGAGCCGCCCGACGCTGTACCGCTACCTGGCCCAGCTCGCCCAGGCAGGCCACGCGGAACAGATCGGCTGGGGCCGGTGGCGTGCTGTCACCACCGAGGAGCCTCCCGGTGAGTAACTGTCTCACAAATTGTCTCACTGACTGTCTCACGCGTGTGTCCGCACGTAAACGCGCGAATGCAGCCGATGAGACAAATGCTGAGACAATTACACAGCGTAACATCTCGGGCGGTGACGTCCCATAGCCGCCAAGGACATCAACAAGCGAATCGCGGCTGAAATCTCGTGGAGCCGCACCGACGACCGAACCGCCTGTACCCGTGCCGCCCGACCTGATCGACGACCGGCCTCCGGCTGACTACGCTCTGGGTTGGGGCTGGTAGCTGAGGATGACCAGGCCAGAGTCGTAGGCCTTGAGGTCGGCGAGGCGGAACCTGGCGTCCGCGCCGGCTCGGGCAAGGAGAGCGTCAGGGTCGTGGCCGCCGACCAGGAGCGGGTGCAGCCAGATCCGGAGCTCGTCGAGCAGGCCGCCGCGCAGCAGCGCAGCGGTGACCGGCCCGTATCCGTACTGGATGATGTCCTGGCCGGGCTGCTGCTTCAGCTCGCGTGCGCGCGCGGGAAATTTGGAGCGGTTGATGACCGTGGTGTTGTTCCACTGCGGCTGGGTGAGGCTGTCGGAGACGACGTACTTCGGGAGCGAGTTCATGCGGTCCGCCATGCCTTCTGCGTCCGTCCTGCTCGGCCAGACGTCGGCGAAGCCCTCGTATGTGCGCCGACCCATGAGCAGAGCGTCGCAGCTGAAGAGCTGATCGTGTCCAACTTTGGCGGCTTCGTCATCGCGGTAGTCGAAGGTCCAGAGTTCGGGCCTTTGGACGACGCCGTCCAGGGACATGTACGTGGAGTTGATGATGCGCCGCATCGGGTTCCCTCCTGGGATGCTCA